>Ga0114975_10002976_pt1 | contig 11458 bp, 9 predicted proteins | sample S_130626_EF_Meta_FD_87031 | JGI IMG/M metagenome (GOLD analysis project Ga0114975, IMG submission 87031) | Freshwater microbial communities from Lake Simoncouche, Canada to study carbon cycling - S_130626_EF_MetaG | ecosystem: Environmental > Aquatic > Freshwater > Lake | place: Lake...
CGATGGTGCCATGGGCACCATGATCCAGCAGGAGCGCCTAGGCGAGAGCGATTTTCGGGGCGATCGCTGGACGGGCCATGATCGTGATCTGAAGGGCAACAATGAGTTGCTCTGCGTCACGCGCCCCGACTTGATTCGCGGTATTCACGAGCGCTATCTGGCCGCCGGCGTGGACATCATCGCCACCAACACCTTCGGCGCGACATCAATTGCGCAGGAAGACTATGGCCTGCCCGAGATCGCGCGTGAACTCAACCTGGCGGCCGCGCGAATCGCACGCGAGGCCTGCGACGGGTTTGCTACGCCCCAGAAGCCGCGTTTTGTTGCGGGCGCGATCGGGCCAACGCCGCGCACGGCGAGCATTTCGCCCGATGTTGCCGACCCGGGGGCGCGCAACGTGACGTTCGATGCGCTGCGCCAAGCCTATGAAGAACAGGCGCGCGCGCTGCTCGACGGGGGCGTCGACGTTTTTCTGGTCGAAACCATTTTCGATACCTTGAACGCGAAGGCAGCGATCTTCGCCATCGAGACCTTGCAAGATGAGCGGCAGGCACTGGGTTTGCCCCGGGTTCCGGTCATGATCTCAGGAACGGTGACCGACGCCTCCGGGCGCATCCTTTCGGGCCAGACGGTCGAGGCGTTCTGGAACAGCGTGCGGCATGTGCGCCCGCTCACCATTGGGCTCAATTGCGCGCTTGGCGCGGCGCTCATGCGGCCTTACATCGAAGCGCTGGCGCGGATTGCCGATACCTTTGTCTGCGTCTATCCGAACGCCGGCCTGCCCAACCCGATGTCGGATACTGGCTTTGATGAGACGCCGGAGATCACCTCGGGTCTGCTCGAACAATTTGCCCGCGCCGGCCTGGTCAATGTCGCCGGGGGCTGTTGCGGGACAACGCCCGAGCACCTCGCGGCGATCCACCAGGCGCTGCAGGCGCTTGCGCCCCGCGTGCCCCCCGTGGCCGAGCCCCGACTGCGGCTCTCCGGACTGGAAGCGTTTGAGATTGGCGACGACAGTCTCTTTGTCAATGTGGGCGAGCGCACCAACGTCACCGGCAGTCGTCGCTTCGCCAAACTCATCCTCGAGGGCGACTTCGACGCCGCGCTGGCGGTGGCGCGCGAGCAGATCGAGGGTGGCGCCCAGGTGATCGACGTCAACATGGATGAGGCGATGCTCGACTCGGGCGCGGCGATGACGCGCTTTTTGAATCTCGCCGCGTCGGAGCCTGACATTTCCCGGGTTCCGCTGATGATCGATTCCTCCAAGTGGGAGGTGATCGAGGCTGGCCTGAAATGCGTCCAGGGCCGCAGCATCGTCAACTCGATTTCGATGAAAGAGGGCGAGGCGGAGTTCCTGCGCCAGGCCCGTCTTTGTCGAAAGTACGGTGCCGCGGTCATTGTCATGGCCTTCGATGAACTCGGTCAGGCCGATACCCTGGAGCGGCGCTGCACGATTTGTGAGCGGGCCTATCGCCTGCTTGTTGACCAGGCGGGGATTGCGCCAGAAGACATCGTCTTCGACCCGAACGTGTTTGCGATCGCCACGGGGATCGAAGAGCACGATCGCTATGCGGTGGATTTCATCGAGGCGACCCGCTGGATCCGCACCCACCTGCCGGGCGCCAAGGTCTCGGGCGGGGTGAGTAATGTTTCGTTCAGCTTTCGCGGCAATGATCCGGTTCGCGAGGCGATCCATACCGTGTTCCTCTTTCATGCGATTCGGGCCGGCATGTCGATGGGGATCGTCAACGCCAGCCAACTCGGGGTCTACGATGACCTTGAGCCCGAACTGCGCCAGCGCGTCGAGGATGTCGTCCTCGCCAGACCCCCGCGCACTTCCGATGGCGCTGAACTCCCGGCGGATCATCCGGACCATGGCAAGTCGGCGACCGAGCGCCTCATTGAATTCGCCTCTTCGGTGCGCGCCAGCGGTGCGCGGCGCGAAGAGGATCTGGTCTGGCGCACCTGGACCGTCAATGATCGGCTCACGCATGCCTTGGTGCATGGCATCACGCAATGGATCGTTGCGGACACGGAAGAGGCCCGCGCTCAGGCGGAGCGCCCGATCGAAGTGATCGAAGGGCCCCTGATGGATGGCATGAACCATGTGGGCGACCTCTTCGGGGCGGGCAAGATGTTTTTGCCCCAAGTCGTCAAAAGTGCCCGGGTGATGAAACAGGCGGTTGCGCATCTGGTGCCCTACATCGAGGCGGAAAAAGCGGCCCATGCGGCAGCCACGGGTACGGTGGCCGCGGCCAAGGGCAAGGTCCTGATTGCAACCGTCAAGGGCGATGTCCACGACATCGGCAAGAACATCGTTGCCGTGGTCCTGCAGTGCAACGCCTTTGACGTGATCAACCTGGGGGTGATGGTCCCGGCGGCGAAAATTCTCGAAGTCGCGAAGGCCGAGAATGTTGATGTGGTGGGGCTCTCGGGTCTGATTACCCCGTCGCTCGAGGAAATGGCCAACGTGGCCCGGGAAATGGAGCGCGACCCCTGGTTCAGGGACCGGCGTATGCCGCTGCTGATCGGCGGTGCGACGACGAGCCGGGTGCATACGGCGGTCAAAATTGCGCCGCATTACTCGGGACCCGTCATTTATGTCCCCGATGCGAGCCGTTCCGTGCCCGTCGCGCAGAGCCTGATTTCGCGGGAATCACGCGCTGCGTTCATCGCCCAAACCCAGGCGGACTATGAGCGGATCCGTCTGCAGCATGCCGGCAAGAAGGGCCCAGTACTGGCGACGCTCGCCGAGGCGCGCGCTAATCGGGTTGCGATCGACTGGGCTGGCTCAGCGGTTGCGGGCGAGATCGTCAATCCGCGCTTCACAGGCGTGCGGGCGCTGCACAAGGTCGATCTGGCGACGCTGGTTCCCTATATCGACTGGACGCCCTTCTTTCAGGTCTGGGATCTGGCCGGACGCTACCCGGCGATTCTCGATGATGCGGTGGTGGGGATCGAGGCGCGGCGCGTTTTTGCCGATGCGCAGCACATGTTGGATCGAGTCGTGCGCGAGCGCTGGCTGACCGCGCAGGGAGCGTTCGCCATTTTGCCCGCAGCCAGTGTCGATCACGAGGATATTGCGGTCTGGGCACCGCAGCGCTTCTCCGGTGACGCCCCGGCGCAGGCGCCGCTCTTTACCTGGCATGGTTTGCGCCAGCAACTGGCCAGAACCCGGGACGAGGCTGGCTTGCGAACGCCCAATGCGGCCCTGGCCGACTTCATCGCGCCTCTGGGTAGTGGGATTGCCGACCATATCGGGCTTTTTGCCGTGACCGCTGGTCTGGGGGTCGAAGCCCGCGCGCAGGCCTACGAGGCCGCCGGTGACGACTACTCGGCCATTCTGTTGAAGGCGCTCGCCGATCGCCTGGCGGAAGCCTTCGCGGAATGGCTGCATGAGCGCGTGCGCCGGGAGTTCTGGGGCTATGCCCCGGCGGAAAGCCTCGAGACGGCCGACCTGGTGGCGGAACAGTATCGGGGCATTCGCCCGGCACCAGGCTATCCGGCGTGCCCGGAGCATCAGGTGAAGGCGGACCTGTTCCGGGTGCTTGGGGCGCAGCAATTCGGCATGGCGCTGACGGAATCCGGTGCCATGACGCCTGCAGCGGCGGTGGCTGGTTTCTATCTGGCGCATCCGCAGGCGCGCTATTTCAATGTCGGTCGGATCGGCGACGATCAGCTGACCGATGCTGCGCGCCGCCGGGCCTGGAGCCTCGATCAGGCCAAGCGTGAACTCGCCTCCGTTCTGGGCTGACCTCCGATCCGGGCTGACGGAGCACGCCGGCTGCGCCCAAGCCGAGCAGACCTCAGACCTCAGACTCCGGACATCCGCCCGCAGGTACCGACCTGAGGTACCGACCTGAGGTACCACACCCTCAGGCGTTCTCTTCGGGCACCCCCTCAGACGCCCCAGACCACGTCGCGTCCGGCCGCGTGCGCGGCCTGTAGCAGGTCCAGAAATGGCCAGGCGCGTTGCCCAAATGAGACCGGCATATCATCGTCATCGGGGTGGATCACCGAACGGGCTTGCGGATCGGGGTACGGTTGCCCGGCATCGTGCGCATTGCCCAGTGGCCGGGCGGGGCGAGCGCTGCCCAGTGCCGGCGGGTTAGGCTGCGCTTTGGCCTTCTCCAGGCGTGCGATCGCGTCGGGTAATTGCGCGACCGTCACGATGCCGGTGGGGGTGGGCTCTTTGCCGATGGCGCGCAGGAGCGGTTCGGCCACATCCGCGGTCATCACCACGGTGCCGGTTGCGCGAGAACGGAATTCGTAAAGCATGGCGGGGTCTCCGGTCGAACGAAGCAAAGCACTCAACGCGAGGGTTAGCGGATCGGGGGGCCTTCGATGGGCGATTCAGGACTCCATTGAACATGAGAACATCCAAGCCGCATGGGAGCCCACCCTACCCCAACTTGAGCGCACGTTAGCAAATCGATTCCGGCCCGGATGGGGAACAGAACCCGAAACGAGCCCAAGAACGGACCTAAGAACGGAGCCACAAACGCAGTAAAAAACGCAGTCAAAAACGCAGTCACAAACGGAGCAATAAACGGAGCAACAAACGGAGCAACAACCGATGCAACAACGGATCAGGCGACGATGGGTCCCGGTGAACTCGAACCCCTGGTCGCAGACGACCCCTATGACCGCGGCGGGTATCCCAGTGATCCATCAGCAATTATCGGGCGCGCCACCGGTGGACTGCGCGCGCCGGCATTGGCGATCCTTGCGCCGAGTGGGCTTCTGGTGGATCGCGCTATGGACGCTCTTTTGCATCAGCGCCTGCTCGCCCAAGTATGACTGGCGCGAGGTCGCCGATGACGCGGCCGGTTTGCGGGTACTGTTTCCTGGCAAACCCGATAGTGCCGTGCGCACGATCTTGCTCGGCAATCTGGAGGTGCAGATGACCCTGCGCGGCGTTCGCATCGACCAGACGATGTTCACCGTGGGTAGCGTGATACTCCCGGTCGATGAGGCGGCCGTACGCGAGCGCGCGATCGCGGATATGCGGACCGCCATGGTGCGCAATGTGCAAGGTCGAGAACTCGCGGCCCAGGCCCGAGCCATCCCTGTGATCGATCCGGCCGGATCGGAGCGCTCCCGCCAGGCGGCGGTCATCATTGAGGCCGAAGGCCGGGTTCGGGACGCGCCGGTTCAGATGCGGGCCGGTTTCGTCGCCCGGGGCAATCGCGCCTGGCAGTGGGTTGTGCTCGGTGCCGACGTCGACGCCGAGCAGGCGGCCAATTTCTTCGATTCAGTGCGTTTGGTGGAATAGTCTGACGTCATCCAGCGCATCGCCGCCTTCAAAGGCATCGCCGCCTTCAAAGTCGCCCCCAGGGTCTGCCTCGAAACCGGGATTCGAGCCGAGGTCGGAACCGCTCTCACCCGCAAGATGTAGCGGGGTTTCCTCAGGGTCGTCGGTCGTTTCACAATTGGGCGCAGAATGCAGATCCATGCCGAGCATGAGCAGATCCTGGGCAAAGCGCAACACGAGCGAACGCTCACGGGGATCGAGTTGCGTACTGATGGACCAGAGGCGTTTTTCGTAGGCCGCAAATTCGATGATGGACGCTGGTGCTTCCATAAAATCTCCGCAAAAATTGTTCTTATTACAAGCAACGCGATGGTTCAAACGGTACCATTTGCGGCTGGATATTCTCCCGCCAACCGCTCTGAAACTCCCAACCAAAGGTTAGGAGTTTGACCGCCCGATGATTCGACGCCTGCTGTACCGATGGGCGGGTCGCCGCCGCTTGCGCGTCATCAGCGATGCCGGAATCCCCTATCTTGAACGCTATTACCTGGGGACATGGGCGGGCGTTCGCTGCTACCTGCACCGGTTTGTTGGCAGTGACCCCGATCGGGGTCTGCACGATCACCCCTGGCCCTGGGCCGGGTCGATCGTTCTGGCGGGCTACTACCAGGAGCAACTCGATCACCGCACGCGTACCGTGCGGCGTTTTAACTGGTTGTGGGGTTCCAGCTTTCATCGGGTCCTGTTGCCCGATTCGCTGACCGAGGTTTGGACGTTGTTTTTCCATCGTGCGCAGAACACCAAGCCCTGGGGTTTTCGCGCGCACGGAGGGGGATCGGTGCGCACCGCCTCGGGCGATAATCGCCGGGATTGGTGGCTGGACGCTCCCTTGGGCGAGCACCATCCCGAGCGAGCGCCGCCAGCGCACGACTGAAACCGAACCGATTGCGGATTTTCCGAACAGCCCCATGTGGCCCGTGCCAACCCGGTCTGGCAGGGTGCCAACCTGGGGGGAGCGGCCCAGCTTTCGGTTCGGGTCGTCTTTCAGGGCCCCAATGCCGATGTCTCGCCCAGCGCGTATCCGTCGAAGGCGAAGCATGGCCGGGTCGTTCCGACTTGGAACGATGCGGTCGTGGAGGCCCGTGGTGCGCTGCGCATCCTGGCGCCGGAGGCGGCCTATGCCACCGTCAGTCGACTGACGGACTGACGGACTGGCGCGAGGCGCAACGGGATCGCCCGTGGGCGGTGACGGATGCGCCGCCAGCCTATGGGGATTCGATGCTGGCGGCGATCGTCTGCCTGGAAATCCCACTCACGAGCCTGCGCGGAAAGTTCAAGCTCAGTCAGAATCGCACGGCAGAGGATCGCTCTGGCGTCGAGTGCCTGTTGGGCGAGTGTCCCGATCCCTGGTCTCGGGCGCTTGCGCACTGGATGACACGCGCGAGTGTCCCGCCCGGTTCGGAGCCCCGCTAGGCGCCCTTGGCCGGGGTCGGAATGCGCAGCGCAATCGCTTCGGCCACATGTTCGAATTCGAGTCCGTCGCGTTCCGCTAAAGCGGCGATGGAGCGCGCAACCCGCAAGACCCGATGTACGCCACGGCCCGACAGGCCGAGACGCGTGGTGGATTGCGCCAGCAGTGCCCGGGCTTTGTCGCTGGTGTGGCAGTGCTGGTCGAGGGCCGTGGGGGAAAGCCAGGCGTTGGGGACGGTTTGTCGATGGGCCTGGCGTTGCCGCGCCCGTGTGACCCGCTCTCGAACGCTGCGGCTCGATTCACCGGTGCGCGGTGCCAGCAAGGCTGCTGGTGCTTGCGCGGCGACGTTCACACACAGATCGATCCGGTCCAGCAGTGGTGCGGACAGGCGTGCCCGGTAACGCTGGATCCGATCGCTCGCGCACGCGCACCGAGGCGTGCCGAGAAAGCCACAAGGGCAGGGATTGGTCGCCGCAATGAGCTGGAATCGGGCTGGAAACTGGGCCCGGCGCCCGGCTCTCGCGATCTGAACCGAACCGGTCTCGATCGGTTCCCGCAGTGCATCCAGCGTGGTGGGCCGACATTCGAGGAGCTCATCGAGAAACAACAGGCCATGGTGGGCCAGCGATATTTCGCCGGGTCGCGGATCCTGGCCACCGCCAATGAGTGCTGCCATCGTGGCGGAGTGGTGGGGGCTGCGTACCGGTCGCCGGCCGAAGTTACGGGGATCAAACGCACCGGCCAGGCTGGCCAGCGCGGCCGATTCCAGCGCTTCCCCATCGGTCATGGGGGGTAGGATGCTCGCGAGGCGATGGGCCAGCATGGATTTCCCGGCACCGGGTGGGCCGCTGAGCAACAGGGCATGGCCACCCGCGGCGGCAATTTCGAGCGCCCGTTTGGCGGCGCACTGACCACGGACGTCCGCCAGATCAACGTCCTCAGGCCCGAGGAGTTCGGGCCCGAGGAGGTTACTGGCCGCGGTCATTCCCGCCAACCCGGGGGCGCACGGGGGCAAGGGGCTGGTCGCGGGGCCAGGGGTCGAGCTGGCGCCGAATTCTCCACGTAGAAAGCGGGCCGCGTCAGCCAGCGATCCGAGGCCCACAATGGGCGCCGGCAGGCCTGTCGGCGGGGTGGTCGAGACCCCGATCGGGTCCACGCGGTTCAGAACGGTTTGGGCCAGTCGGGCTTCGTCGGCATCGTGGTGCGGCAGCAGCAGGGCGCGCCCAGCCGGGTCGCGGCGGTTGGCGAGCGCGATTGCCAATGCGCCCCGCCCGCCCACCCGCAGTTCACCCGACAGGGAGAGTTCGCCCACGCACTCGAGCTTGTTCAACGCACCCGCCGGCAATTGGTCGCTGGCAACGAGAATCCCGAGCGCGATCGGCAAGTCGAGTCGCCCGGACCGCTTGGGCAGATCGGCCGGGGCCAGATTGACGGTGATTCGACGCGTGGGGAAGTGAAAGCCAGCTTCTTGGAGCGCAGCCCGCACGCGCTCTCGGGATTCACGGACTTCGGCGTCGGGCAGACCGACGATCTGGAAGCTCGGCAAGCCATTGGCCAGATGGACTTCGACCGTCACCGCAGGGGCGCCGCTACCGACCAGCGCGCGACTATGAACGATTGCCAACGCCATGGAAGCTCCAGACCACGGGCGCTTGGGGCGCGTGTCGCGGTGTCAGTGCTGCGGGTTGTCCGGGGGTCGTCTGTGGGTCGTCGAAGAATTCTCTGAGGACGCCATGGGATCACTCGACGAATCCGGGTGGCCTCGGTGCGCCGTGTGCTGGCGGGCTTCGAGGTGTCGGATTTGCGCTTCGAGGGCGTCGAGCTTGTCGCGGGTGCGCGCCAGCAATTCGCGCTGCAGGTCGAACTCTTCGCGGGTGACCAGCTCGAGACGCTGAAAGGCCTGCGCGAGCAGGGCCTTCAAGTTGCGCTCCAGATCTGCTGCGGGCCCGGAGCGCAACAGCCCCAGCACGCGATGCTGCAAATCGTCGAAAAACGCTTGTCGATCCATGGTGAATTGAGTCTAGCACGAGCCGCGAAGCGACTCCGAATCAGACGTCACGCCGCACACACCGGCCATCATCCAACCACATTTTGGTGTTGGAACCCCGTCCGGGGTGGTTTTTCCCGGGCCGTGGAAGCTTAGATACGCGCACTTGCACCAAATCAGTGCTACGCGCACCATGACCGGGCTTTTTTAAAAGACCGGTCGAGCGGTAAACCGTTACAACCGACAAGACCGGGATGAGAAAGCGTCACGGCACCTCGCCCGCCCAATCTTTGCGCTGGCATGGGTCGTGCATCGGCTTGGCCCGTCACAAGGCTGCCGTCACTTTATTTCGGTGTCGAGCAATTGCGTCATTTGTATTAACAGGAGAGTTTCCAATGAATAAGACCATGATTTCCGTCAGTTTGGCCGCCGCCCTCAGTGCGTTGTCCTTGGGCGCGCTGGCACAGACCGCAGCACCCGCGCCAGCGGCTGCGGCCACGCCAGACTGGACTGTCACCGGAAATGCCACCCTGATTTCGGACTATCGGTTCCGGGGCTTCACCCAAACCAACTATGGCCCGGCGTTCCAGGGCGGTTTTGATGTCGCTCATGCCTCGGGGTTTTATCTCGGAAACTGGAACTCCAACGTTGCTCAGGCGCTCTATAACGGCGCCAGCCTGGAAACCGACCTTTATGGCGGATACAAGGGCGAACTCATGAAGGACCTCGGCTATGACGTCGGCGTTCTGCATTACATGTACGCCAAGAGCGGCAAAGACTACACATCGCCCATCACGACTGCGCAGGGCAAAAAGGTGGATAACACCGAAATTTATGGCGGTCTGACCTACGGTCCGTTTTCGGGCAAGCTCTTCTACGCCACCGGGGATTATTTCAAGACGGCCGCCCTTTTCAATGCACCGAAGAAAACGGATGGCACCACCTATCTCGACCTGAGCTTTTCGCAGGAATTCAACGGCATTACCGTCGGCGCCCATTACGGCTTGCTGAGCCTCAAGAACAACAAGCAAAGCGCGTTGACGCTGGCCACGGACGCGGGTGGCGCCGCGCTTCCCAAGACCGTGGGTGATTTCAAGCTGAGTGCGGGCATGGACGTGGGTGGCGGCTTCATTGGCACCGTCGCCGTCTACGGCACGACGGAGAAAGGGTACTTCGCCACCGATCTCGCAGCTGCGAAGTCCGCCGGGAAGACCTCGCTCGTGCTCTCACTTGGTAAAACCTTCTAAGTCTTTCATCCCTGACTGCAACGTGGTCCGCTCGAGCGGACCACCCTTGCCTGGAGAATCGTCATGAAACTGATCACTGCGATCATCAAGCCATTCAAGCTGGACGAAGTTCGAGAGGCCCTGTCCACGATTGGAGTTCAGGGCATCACCGTGACCGAGGTCAAAGGGTTTGGCCGCCAGAAAGGCCATACCGAGCTGTATCGCGGCGCGGAATATGTGGTGGATTTTTTGCCCAAGGTCAAGCTCGAGGCCGCGGTCTCGGATGACCTGGTCGAGCGCGTGATCGAGGCAATCGAGGGGTCGGCCCGAACGGGAAAGATTGGTGACGGAAAGATTTTTGTCTTCGATCTGGAACAGGTGGTTCGTATCCGGACCGGCGAGACCGGCCAAGACGCGCTCTGAACCATGCCGGGTGCTTCGGGCACCCGCCCTGATGAACTCCGCACCTCACCTTGACCGAAAAATAGAGGATTTCGAATCATGAAACGCACCTTCTCGACGCTGCTGCTGGCTGCGGTCCTGGGCCTGGGGGCATGGTTGCCCGCAGTTGCGCAGGACAAGGCGCCCACCCCTGCCGCTGTGGCGGCCCCGGCTGACGACGCAAAATCGGCGGAGGCTAAGCCGGCAGAGGCCAAGCCGGCCGATGCGGCTGTGGCCAAGGCCGAAGCCGCCCCTGAGGCGCCGGCTGCCGATGCCGCCGCGCCCCCTCCGGCGCCCAACAAGGGCGATACCGCCTGGATGATTGTGGCGACCATCCTGGTGATCCTGATGACGATCCCCGGGCTTTCACTGTTCTACGGTGGCCTGGTGCGCTCGAAGAACATGCTGTCGATTCTGATGCAAACGATGATGATCTTCTCGGTCATCACGGTGCTCTGGGTGATTTACGGCTATGCCCTGGCCTTTGGTGGCGACGGGGCGTTTATCGGAACCCTCGACGCCAAGATGTTCCTCAAAGGGGTAACGCCCGATTCCGTCGCCGCGACTTTTAGCAAGGGCGTCTATATTCCGGAACTGATCTTCATCGCCTTCCAGTGCACCTTTGCAGCCATTACGCCGGCGCTCATCATCGGGGCCTTTGCGGAGCGCATCAAGTTCTCGGCAGCACTGCTTTTCTGTGTCCTCTGGTTCACGTTCTCCTATCTTCCGATCGCACACATGGTCTGGTACTGGGCCGGTCCCGATGCGATTACCGATGCCGCAACGCTGGAGGCGGTGACCGCGAACGCCGGGTTCCTCTGGGCCAAGGGCGCCCTGGATTTCGCCGGTGGCACGGTGGTGCACATCAACGCCGGGATCGCTGGGTTGGTCGGCGCGTTCATGATCGGCAAGCGTCTGGGCTACGGCCGCGAGTCGATGGCGCCGCATTCGCTGGCGTTCACGATGATCGGGGCATCGCTGCTCTGGGTGGGCTGGTTTGGCTTCAACGTGGGCTCGAACCTCGAAGCCAACGGGGTTGCCGCGCTGGCCTTTGTCAACACCTTCGTCGCGACCGCTGC
>Ga0114975_10002977_pt1 | contig 11458 bp, 9 predicted proteins | sample S_130626_EF_Meta_FD_87031 | JGI IMG/M metagenome (GOLD analysis project Ga0114975, IMG submission 87031) | Freshwater microbial communities from Lake Simoncouche, Canada to study carbon cycling - S_130626_EF_MetaG | ecosystem: Environmental > Aquatic > Freshwater > Lake | place: Lake...
AGCAGTGCTCGACCCAATAGTTTGAATTGAATCAATAATTAGTAGCTGTGGTTTTACTTCATCGATATGTGTAATTACGGCGCCCAGATCAGTTTCGGATGCGAGCCATAATTTTGGATCAATGGCGTTGATACGTTCGGCGCGTAAGCGAACTTGTGAGGCTGATTCTTCGCCACTGATGTAGAGCGCTGGGATATTATTTTTTGCGGTCTGTGCCGCAACCGAAAGTAAAAGTGTAGATTTTCCGACACCTGGTTCGCCGGCTAATAAAATTGCGGCTCCTGGAACCAAGCCCCCACCTAGTACGCGATCGAGTTCAGAGACCCCTGTTGGCTTGGCACTTGCGGCAGATAAATCAACATCTCCGATTGGGGTTGCTGAGTGTGTGACTCGACCCGCAACTAGCGATAATTTCTTAGGAGCTGCAATTTCTTCAACGCTGCCCCAAGCCTGACATTCTCCGCAGCGACCTACCCATTTCTGCGATGTCCAGCCACATTCACTGCACTTAAAAGGGTCTTTCTCTACCTTGGCCATAATTAAACCCTAGATGCTAGGACTGACTTTTTTCTTTCTGCGCCTGCAGAGTTGCTGGATGTTGTAGAACAAATAATGGAAGTGAACGCGCTTGTGCCGCTCTAATTCCCTCAACTCTTGCATCGCAGAGCTTGGCCAGAACGTCGTAAGCAGGTTGTCCCATAAGCGCAACTAACTCTGCGCGATTAGAAAGATATACCGGCTGAGTTCCGACGTGGGCATCAGAATTACTAGTGCAGTACCAATCAAAATCTTCGCCGCCATCGCCCCATGCGAGGCGTTCGTATTCGCCCAAAACGGTAACTGAATAAGTCCGCTCGCCAACTTCGCGTGATTCAAATGAACGGCGCATTGGTAACTGCCAACAAACATCAGGCTTAGTATCAACAAAATGTTTATTCTCTTTTTGCGCTAGATGATGTAGCACGCAACCAAAAGAACCCGTGTAACCAGGCGCCTCGTGACCTTTACGATTTAAGAAAATACAAGATTCTTCAACAACCCGAGTCTTGCGTTCGTTATCTTCATCGCTCTCAGAAATTTGCAACAAGCCACCTGGCTTTTTAGGTTGTGCGACATCGAAGTATTGCCACATTTCGCGGGTTAAAAGAGCCGCTGCGCGTTGGGTGCGAGCTTCATCTTCGGCATCGGAATACATGGCGCCTTCAGTGCAGCAGCCATCATTTGGGCGATCGGCAAAAACACCTTTACAACCATCGCCATAGATACAGGTCCAATGTGAAGTTAACCAAGTGAGATCACACTTAAAGATCTCTTCGTCATCGTTTGGGTCAATAAACTCGACCCAATCGCGCGCGAAACCTGCTTTTACTTCGGACATAGAGGTTGAGCCTATGCGTAATTACCAAAAAGCGCACATCGCGAACAGGTACGATTGCGAGATGAAAACCGCGGTGATAGGTGCTGGCAATATGGGCGAGGCGTTAATCGCTGGCCTCATTGCATATGGTGAAACCCCTGCCAATATTGCGGTTTGCGAGAAGCGGGCAGATCGGGCAAGCGAACTAACCAACCGATACGCAATTTCGATTTCGGAAATCGCAGATGGCGTGCGCGATGCTGATGCCGTTCTCTTAGTCGTTAAGCCACAAGATATGGCAACAGTTTTGGCTGAAGTTGGAGCTGCGATTAATCCAGCTGCGGTAGTCGTTAGTTTCGCTGCTGGCAAAAAGATTGATTTCATTAGCAATAACTTAGGAAAATCAAACTCAGTTATAAGAGTTATGCCAAATACGGCAACCTTGGTCGGCGCAGGTATGGCCGCAATCTCACTCGGTACTGGTGTTACACCTGCTCAGCATGAATTTGTGGCTGGTTTTCTAGCCAAGTCCGGCCATGTTGTCGAAGTTGCCGAAGATTTACAAGATGCCGTGACTGCGACAAGTGGCTCTGGTCCTGCTTATTTCTTTGCCTTTGTCGAAGCTATGGTTGCCGGTGCTCAAGAAATTGGTCTTAGTGCGGAGGTGGCCACACAACTGACTGTTCAGACTTTAGTTGGCGCTGCAAAGTTATTAGTTGAGAGCGGTAAGACCCCAACAGAACTTCGGGAGAATGTAACAAGTCCAAATGGCACTACTGCTGCCGCTTTAAATTCCTTTACTGATGGTGAATTATCAAAACTAGTCGCAAAGTCAATGAAAGCGGCTCGTGATCGTTCAATTGAACTAGCTTAAATGTTTCGAAAGTTAGTAATTCTTCTCAGTGCTTTACTGGTTGCTTTGGCAATTCCGGTGCAGGCTGCTCCGGTTACGTCTTTGACAATATACAAAACAATTCCAATCGATCAAGATATTGCCGGAATGCTAGTTGGCGAAAGCGCAATCTATCTTTTTGGAAATACACCAACAGGTGGATATGTAACAGCACTTAATAAAGACGGTTCACAAAAGTGGTTGCACAGTTTCTCAGACTTAACTGCGTTCACAATTTCCACTGGGGCACTTGATGCCAACGGAAATATCTGGCTAGCCGGTGCCTCTGCTGCGCCAATTGCGATTCCGGGTGCTGCTAACCCCTCACCAACCGCAGCTAATCCAGATGGGGTAATAATCGGTGACGAAGGCGCGCTTCGCCCAGATCTACAGAATTTAACGCTCTGGAAGGTAGATAACACCGGAAATGGAGCAGGTAAGTATCAATTGCCACTTACTGAACCAGTGCTACCAACTTCGTTGAGTATAAATAAGAGCGGAATATCGATTGTGGCTTGGCAGTCAGCTGGGTCATTCTTTGTCGCATCGGATTTAGTTGGAAAATTTGGGAAACCGCTGCGAGTAGGCAAAACAACTACCACCTTAGATAAAGTGATTCGTAATAGCGATGGCACCAGTATTTTGCTGGGTAGCAGCACTGAACTATTTTTAGCAACCAAAGCTATTGGTGTCCGCGACGGTGTAATTGTAAAAGTTGATGCCGCACCAAAAATCGTACAGTCAATAAGAAGCGGCGAAACCGGAGCTACTCGAAATTGGGGAAGTGCTACTTCTGCACTTTTGCTAGGCGGTTATTTAAAAAGTAAAACAAGCTCTCTCGCCACTATTACTAAGTTTGCCGCAACTTTGAAACCGACTTGGACAGTTAGATATAAAGCAACATCAAGCCCGCTTGTTACAGATGGCGCTAACGCGACATCATATGCCGCATATGAAAATAAAGGCTCTGGATCTTTGGTTACTTTCGATAAGAATGGAAAAGTAACTGTAACCAACTCGTTCTCAGGTCAACCGATAGAGATGGGATTTAGTAAGTCTCTTGGCCTCTATGTTTACACTGGAGAAGCAATCTACAACTTAGCTAATAAGTAGTTATGCAGCAAGAAAAACTATTTGGCGATCTAGTGAAGCCAGTAGGAATCTCTTCTTATCAATAGTTACGAAAACTCCGCGACCTGGTTCCTTTGTTTGGGTTGAAGACGCTAAGCGAATTGGGCTATTAGCTTGAGTCAAATTCATGTAGCACAACCGCAATTCACAATTAAAAATAAGTTCGCCGTTTTCTAAAGTTAAAGAAGACCCTGGAGTACCAAAACCATCAGTCGTGGCTGTCGCAATTTTCTGAGTATTTCCAACAAAAGTACTTCTAATTTGATTTGGGGCGGGAGCTGAGGTTTGGCTAGCTGCGATCCAAACCATTCGAATACCAGCTTTTTCAGGCGCAATAGCTACATCAAAGCCAGCCACAGGTGTCCCATTTTCGGCTTGATCCAACGTTGTATAACTCCAACTATTTGGTGATACACCGGCGCGAGTCGCATACCTAACTTCGCCGGAAGTTATCTCACGTTTTTGATTAATTATTAATACCGAGTCGTAAATAATATGTGTAATCGACTTTGTTACGTACGCAGCTAAGTGGAACGCAACGTCGCCAGTAGTTCTGTCATCAGTCTTACGGTCTCCATCAATTAATTCATAAACCCATTTTGTGGTATTTATGCGCTTAGTTGCGCCAAGTAAAATTCCTTGACTCTCATCTCGGTAGAAAACTGAGATACCCGCAGGCGTAAACGCGCAAGCACTCGAAACACTTACATCGCTAGCTGTGCGTACCCGATCGGCAATTTCATAACTTTGAATTGTAGGACCATTTCCGTCAACGATATCAAAAGTAAAAGACTTGCCATCGTATTGGGCATAACGCAAGTCTCGATCTACTGCGTCTGGATAGAAAATATGTAGCTTCTGACTGGTACCTGTTCCTGAGGTACAGAGAGAGATGTGTCCAGAGATTTTGTTCTTGGTACGCCCAGAGGTGCCACCCGCGCCATCAACTGTAGTTTTTTTCCAAACCAACCCATTCCAAGTCGCAATCTTTAGAACACCTTTTAGTAAATCAGTGAAAACTATTACGGGCTTTCCATTAAAAGTTGTGGAAGCTATGTCACGGCCATCAGGCGTTAGATCAACTGGGTCAGTTTTCCAACCAGCTTGGGGAATAATTGATTTAGTGACTGCCTCAACTGAAGTTCCTAATGAATTTTGAGCAGTTACAGCGAAGGAATAATTAGTGCCATTTTTAAGGCCAGTAACAAGGATTGGGCTATTAGTGCCACTTACTGTGAGTGAGGTCTTTAAGTTTTTGACCGTGTAAGCAGTTACCTGAGCGGCTCGGGCATTAGCTGGCGGATCGAAGGTAATAATTGCGCTTTGATTACTAATTAGGGCTTCAACATTTCGCGGAGCATCAGGAACGCTGACAGCGAGACCAACAGGTGGTTTTGCTCGCATATCCGCCATCATGGCTAACAAAAGTGGGCCGGGTTGATGGAAAACTTCGCCAGCATCTAGATTCGGAGTCATTACAGCATCTGGGCCACTCTTTGAATAAGTGGCTTCGTCCAAATGGCTAACTGATGAGCCAGGCTCATAAATAGCCGGGGTATACATCTTTATTTTCTCGCCACCATTAACTCGCTTGCCGTTTTCGCCAATCCAGTAAAGAGGTGCAGTTAGCGTTTTGCCTAACTCTAATGTTGGAGTTGGCATATCAGCTAAGCGACGACCATCGGGAGTTTGTATGTAGGCATCAAATGGAGTTGGTTGATCAATGCTTCCGTATCCAAAAAATTTGTCATAAACATCAGTCGACAAGAAACCTAAACCATGGGCAACCTCATGCAGGATTACCGATTCCAGATCATATTCAGTACTACGAGGTTTATCGTCACCGCGTTGGTTCCAGCTAGCTACCGAATTAACTTGAATAATTATTTCTGGATTATCGCGATCTAAATCTTTACCAGCTAGTGCGTTGGCAAGCGCTGATGGATACCAAAGTGTCGAATCTGGTGCGCCGTTAAAGTCAGCAAAGTAACTGCCAGGTCTCGCGCTACCAAGAACATCACTGTTTGCGCTTCTACCCCAAGTAGCACTAACCGTAATATCAACAGATGATTGGAAATTCGCTGCCCAGGTATCAAGGGCAGCTTGTACTTCAGCACGTGCCCAATTAGGAAACGAGGTATAGGTAACTGCAAATTTAGAGAGTTTCTCTAAATTTGCCGAAGGCGTATTTTTAGAGGTAGTTGTACTTGCCACAACCGTTGAAGTTCCAGCGTAGGTGTGGCCCCAAACCGTTGATGGACGAACTCGCACCTGTGCTTGTGCAGATGTGGCAAGCAGAGATGTTGAGATAAGAGCAGCCGAAAGCAGAGCGATGCTTAGTTTCGCTCTATTTGTACTGGATCTGCCCCACATATTGCGCAACGCTATCAGGATGAGATGATTGCCCTATGACCGCCCAGCCTAAAGTTTCCCGTGAAAACGAGCATTCGGAATACTCCGAAGTATTTAATCGGCTGCGCCAAGAACCTGCTATTTCCCAGCAGAATTCAGCCACAAATGCACGTCCCGAACCAACGCTAGATGAAGCTCGTGAAGATTTAGCACGCGCAATTGGCGAAGTTGCCCATTCATTGTTTGCTAAAAAATATGGTCCCATGGTTGCCACAGTCACCAAAACTACTGCCGAAGCAGTTTTGAAAGATCTTGAGAAGAACGCCTATCGCGCAAAAAACGATGCAACTTTGATTGCACAAGAACTTATTGACCGTGCGATTACCAAAAACCGAGGCAAGAAGAAGTGACAGTAGTAACTGTTTATTCGAGAAAGAATTGCCATCTTTGCGATGTAGCAATTGAAAGTTTGGAATCAGTTAAGGCTGAACTAGATTTTGAGATCAAAAAGATTTATATCGATGGCGACGAAAGTCTAATTAATAAGTATGGTGAAGAAGTTCCGGTGATTCATATCGACGATACACATCACGATATTTTTCGGGTAGATCTTAAACGCTTTAGATCTTCCCTTGAAAAACATCGTCAGCATCGATAATTCGATACGAATAGCCTTGCTCAGCTAAGAATCGTTGACGGTTTTGCGCAAAATCTTGATCAACGGTGTCTCGAGATACCACTGAATAAAATGTCGCTCCACGACCATCTGATTTAGGTCGCAAAATACGACCTAATCGTTGAGCTTCTTCTTGGCGAGAACCAAATGCGCCTGATACCTGAATAGCGATAGTCGCATCTGGCAAATCGATCGAGAAGTTAGCCACCTTAGAAACAACTAAACATTTAATTTCACCCGTGCGAAATTGGGCAAATAGCCGTTCACGCTCTTTGACCGGTGTATCGCCTTTAATAAGCGGGACTCCGAGTACCTCTGAGAGTTCGTCAAGTTGCGAAATATATTGGCCGATTACTAGTACTTGATCGGTGGCATGTCGTTCGACTAGCGCTTCGACAACTTTGCGCTTTGTCGCTGTAGTTGAGCAGTAGCGATAACGTTCTTCAGGTTCAGCGGTCGCATATAACATGCGTTCAGATTCGGTGAGATTTACGCGTACTTCAACACATTCTGCCGGCGCGATATAGCCTTGAGATTCAATTTCTTTCCAGGGCACATCAAAACGTTTAGGCCCAATTAAGCTAAATACTTCGCCTTCCATTCCATCTTCGCGTACCAAGGTGGCAGTTAAACCTAAGCGACGACGTGACTGGATATCTGCCGTAAAGCGGAAAATTGGTGCCGGCAAAAGGTGGACTTCATCGTAAATTATTAAACCCCAGTCATGAGTATCGAAGAGATCTAAGTGCGCATAAACACCATTCTTCTTCTTCGTCATAACTTGGTAAGTAGCAATAGTTACCGGCCTAATTTCTTTCTTGGCACCCGAATACTCACCAATTTCATCTTCATTTAGCGTGGTGCGCTTTAGTAACTCATCGCGCCATTGACGTGCCGCAACTGTGTTGGTTACCAAAATTAGAGTGGTCGCTTTGGCATGTGCCATCGCAGCAGCGCCAACAATAGTTTTTCCAGCTCCACACGGAAGTACTACAACTCCAGAGCCACCATGCCAAAAACCTTCAGCTGCTAGTTCTTGATATGGACGAATTTTCCAGTCTTTTTGGACTAACGCAATTTCATGTGCTTGACCGTCAACGTAACCGGCAAAATCTTCAGCCGGCCAACCAAGGCGTAAAAGTGATTGTTTAATTGCGCCACGTTGGCTGGGGTGAACAGCGACAGTTTCTTTATCAATGCGAACACCAAGAAGCGGCGCAATTTTCTTGGCGCGAATAACTTCTTCAAGAACTGCGCTGTCTTTCGTAATCAAAATCAGTCCGTGTACTGGATCAGCTTCTAGTCGTAAACGACCGTAACGTGACATGGTTTCGGCAACATCGACTAATAAGGAATGGGGAACTGCGTAGCGAGAATATTTAATTAAAGTATCAATAACTTGTTCAGCATCATGTCCAGCAGCGCGGGCATTCCATAAACCTAAATTAGTTAACCGGTATGTATGAATATGTTCAGGCGAACGCTCAAGTTCAGCAAACGGCGCAATGGCTCGTCGACATTCAACCGAGCCCGGGTGATCGATATCTAAAAGCAGCGTTTTATCGCTCTGGACGATCAGTGGGCCATCAGTCATTTAAGAGATCCTTAATAAAGGCGTGCAGGAAGTCGGTTCTTTGGTGCATTCCGCTAACACTTGCCCATTCAGTAAGTGCATGCGCGCCACCACCGATTGCGCCTAAACCATCGAGAACTTGAGCACCAGCTGCAGCCGCAAAGTTGCCATCGCTAGCACCACCTACAGAGGCATGACCAAGTGCTGGAATTCCAATTGTTGCGGCAACTTTTTCAGCACGCTCGTAAAGCGCTTTGGTAGCTGTTGGTTCTAGTGGTGGGCGATTCAACCCACCGATAATTTCAATTCGTGCGGCTGGGTTATTTGGCAGCAGAGCTTTGATTGCTGCGTCGACGCGCAATAGTTCATTGGTTGAATAGGAACGTGCATCAATATCTAAAGCAGCTAAATCTGGAACTGAATTAGTTGTGGTGCCCGCACTTAACATAGTTGGGACTACCGTCGTGCCATGTTCAGAATTTTCTAGAGCTGCTAGTTGTAAAACTAAATGTGAAATTTCAACAGTTGAATTAATACCATTCTCGGGTTCGAGACCAGCATGAGCAGAACGACCATGAACTCTTACTTGGTACATCGAGGTACCTTTGCGGCCAGTCTTAACTTTGCCATCAAGTGATGCTTCAAGAACCAAAACTGCTTTAGCGCTTTGAGAAAGTTCTTTGATTAAGTTGCGAGATGAGTGGCTGCCAGTTTCTTCATCGGTAGTTGCAATTAACGCCACTGATCCTTCAATTCCTTTAAGCGCAAAGAGCGCTTGTAAGAAGCCAACTTTCATATCAAAAGTTCCGGGCCCGCGAATAACATCGCCAGTTATTTCAAAGATTGGTTGGTATGAACCTTTTGGCCAAACGGTATCTAGATGCGCAAGTAAGACAATTTCAGGTTTAGCGTCTCCCCACCAAAAAACTGGGCGACCCTCTATTTCGCGAATTTGTGCAGGAGTTCCTAAAACATCAGCTGCAATGTTGCTGGCGACTTGGACAACTTCACGACAAGCAGCGAGATCTTCAGTAGGGGATTCACATCGAACTAAAGTCTCGAGAGCGTTGAGCATGAGGTCGGACATGGGGGTAAGTCTGCCGTATTTGGCACTTTGGGCGTCGGTCATAGCGGTGCGACCCCTGTAATACGCGGGATTCGAAAGCTCTGCATCTCTCCGGTGGCATGATCTCGAGCCACTAAGGCACCAGCCGAGATTCTGATTGGATCAACAATTCGATGTGAAACAGCGCCATTGTTATCGGCATAACCAATGGAAAGTGCTTGTTGTTTTTCAACATAGACAGCCAATATATCCATTGTTTCATTTGCGGTCGTGCGCGGTAATGAACCAAGAGCACTTGCGGCTGAATCACGAATCTTGCTCTGTTTATGGCTAGATTTTTCGCCAGCTCTAATTGAGCGCACAGCGGCTGACAGAGTTGCTTCTGATGGAGTATCAATTTCGCCAATTACGCGCGGTGGTTTTGGTTTTGCTTTCGCGCGATGAGAACGATGACCAGTGATTAAGGCGCCATTACTTGCTTCAGCTGCTGGCAAGTAACCAGCGTTACGCAAAACATTCATAGCATCAGCTGCATCTAGATCACAGATCAAAACTTCCGCTGCAATCTTTCGTAGCGAAAGAACATCAAGTCGTTTATCGCTCATGATTTGCGCAATTAGGGAAGTGTCCTCGCAGCGGATAAAGCTAGATGTATTACCAACCCGAAGTTTTCCATGTTTTTTCGCAACATCAGCAATTAAATATTCCAGCGGTTGTGGCATTGGAGTCTTTGAAGTTTTGACTAAGAAGGTACGAATTTCTTCACCGCTTTTGCCGTGATCAAGTCCACGACGAATCGAGGCTTCGCTGAAACGGTAGACAGTTGCGCCGCCTCGACTTTCAATATCAGCGACTGCCGAAAGATCACGCGCTATGTCATGCTCAAGAGGCCCGGGCGCAATTGCAGTGTTATCACTTTGGATCAAGATATGGTCAACTGGTTTAGGTAGATCGGTATCAATGCCAATTTCATCGGCACCGCTCATAAATGCTCGACCATATTTAGCTGATGCACCTTGGCCAGTGAACCCAAGCCATTCGGCTTCACGTAACGTCCAGGCAATGAGCTCTTCTTGAATGCCTGGATTACGCTTACTTGGCGCCATCCATTTAATGGTGCGAGTAAAACTAGCTAAATCGGGGGCAAGGTTTGGTTGTTCGTTCAGTAAATTAATTACTAATTTACGGGTACTGGCAGCGTTAACACGATCAAGCTCGGGGCCAAGAGCGGCAACACTTTTTGCTTCGCCACGACCAACTAGGCCACTAACACGCGAAGTTGTTAACCAATTAGCGGCTAGTGCACTCCAACGAGCTTCGGCGCTTTGAGTTAACCAGATATCAAAGTTGTTACTTGGCAAAATGCGATCGTCGCCATCGATAGTTAGCAACCCGGCTAAGTAAGCAAGCTCTGCAATAAAAGCAGCACAATTCTCATCGATGCCGATGTGTGTCGAAATTAGTTTTAGGTCACGAACGCCAAGACCACCAGAGCGAAGGGCATCGGCTGGCTCTTGTGCCCAAAAGTGCAGGAGTTCTTCAACCCAACCAAGCACTGTTGCGACGTTTGCGGCAGCAGCCATATTTACAGATTTTTCAACCCGCTTAGTTCCGGTAACCACAGGCGCTGTACTTTCATAACTTTTATGAACTTTTCCGCCACGTAAGAAAATTCCAACTTCGCGCGGCATGATTACAGTGCGCTGATCTAGTGGAACTAGAAATTTGCGATCTAGTAACCAAGCAATGCCCGGTCCTGGATTCTTAATATCACCAACACTTCCGCGAGGGGGTCCCCAAATTAATTGAGTCAGTACGCGATTAGCAGCTTCTGGCGCTTCGCTTAATTCGTTTAATTTTAATTTAGCTAGGGAAGCCGGACCGAGACCAGCTGGTTCATTAATAAGGAGCTGGCTAACAGAGGTAGGAATACGCATCCCTTTTTCAGTTGGATAAAGCAGCCCAAAAGTTATTAGTCGCGTAACAGCAAGTGCTGCATCCTTATGCGTAATTGAGATAACGTTTTTGAGCGTGAATTCTTCATCCAGCGCTACGCAAGCTTCGAGAATTTGAAATTCAAATTCAGTTAGCGAATCAATTGCGCGCGCAATGCTGTGTGATGATGATGCCCGAACCGCAAGGGATGCTAAATCGGGCGGAACCGGTGAAACTAAATCAGGGCGAGCAGCAAAAAGCTCAGATAAACCGGCATCGTCAAGCGAGCGCAGATAATCAGTAAATGAGCGAATTTCCATAACCGTCCTACATTAGTGGAAGGAAGGTTGATCCGCCTATTTGAGTTCTCGCCTAGCGAGATTTACGAGGGCGAAGCAAAGTTAAACCAGCTGCCAATCGACTAACGAGTGGCCCAAAAATTTGGCTGAATTTGCGGCCTCGGCGAAATTCATGGA
>Ga0114975_10002979_pt1 | contig 11457 bp, 15 predicted proteins | sample S_130626_EF_Meta_FD_87031 | JGI IMG/M metagenome (GOLD analysis project Ga0114975, IMG submission 87031) | Freshwater microbial communities from Lake Simoncouche, Canada to study carbon cycling - S_130626_EF_MetaG | ecosystem: Environmental > Aquatic > Freshwater > Lake | place: Lake...
GTGTAATGAGCCAGTGCAGGCACAACTGCTGGCTTTGATAGAGTTGAAACAAAGTAGGATTGATCGTATTGTGACATTCAATACTGACTATTCCATGTTGAGTCTCAATGCAGGTGATATTATCACAGTCACGAACACTTTGTATGGATTTAATAGTGCTCCATTTAGAGTGATCACTCTCAAAGAAGTGGACACAGATGATGGGTCAATACAGATTGAAATCACAGCACTACAATATGATGCCAATGTGTATAGCACAGCAGATCTCACAAGATACATCCGCAGTGATAGAAATGGTATTATAGGTATTGGTGCTATTGCACAACCTATTCCACCTGTGTTGTATGTGTTTCCACAAGATCAACGCCCTGGTATACAAGTAGAAGCAGTGGTTCCTGCAGGTATTATTGAACGCATGGAACTATACATCAGCAGTGATGGCAGCAACTACAACTGGTTGCAGAACTTTCTTGCTCCGCCAGGAGGCACACTCACACCTGGGGATACTGTGTTGTTTGATTATGATAGCCTGGACAGCCAGAACATCTATGTCAAAGTGCGTGGTATGAACTCAACCACAGCAGGACCATTTTCAGTGGCAGACAGTTTTTTAAGTTTTGTTCCACTTCAGGTCACAGGTGCAGTCACCCAAGACGCACCATTAGTGCAGAATGGCACAGGCAACTTGCTCACAGCATTGGCTTTAAGCAAGATTGCTGGATGGGCGTTTAGTTCAGTTGGACCAAGCACATTTGGCAATGTGATGGCTTCTACAGGACAAAATGCCAACAGTTTCACAAGAGATTCAGGATCAAGTGCCACTACCACAGTGACCATCAGTTCCTATACCTATTCAGCCGCTGCCACTGATTCAGGTATCAATGCGTATGCTGGCACAGCCACTTTGGCAGGATTTACAGGTAGTGGTAGTTATGCTTTGAATTTTCCAATCACAGTTCCATATAGCGGTAGTGCATTATTGGTATTGTTAGAAAGTGCATATGGGTCATTCAGTTATCAGGTGGTTGAAGCAGTGAGTGGCACCAATCAGATATCAACTATCTTGGCATATTATCCCATGCTGGTTAGAGTTTTCAAAGGTGCTACCATGATCAAAGAAGGCACAGTTGACTGGCAAACACAAAGCACACAGTTTTTAATAACACCATCAGAAGTTAGTGGGGGATCCTTTACAGGTTCCTGGAGTGTGAAGTATATTCCCATACCAACATATGATCTGAATATGGATAACCCATATCATTCTGCACCAGAAATCTACTGCTACAATATGGCAGCCGCTCGCACCACTGCTGTGACATTTCAACTGATCCAATAAGGAGAACACAATGACCTGGAGATATTTTCATAACACAAACGGCACCATACTCAGTATGGCTGAAGTCACAGATTTCCTGGCTGATCATGGATCTCAACCATATGTAGATAGTGAAACACTGCTGGACCCAGATGCGTTCAAGATTGAGAATGGTGAGTTTGTGAGCATTGCCAAACCACAAATCACACAACCACAAGACTGGCAGGCACAACGACGCCGTGCGTATGGACACAGCGAACATCAGATGGCTCTGTTGTATGATGATGTCAAAGCAGGGTTATTTGGTGAAGCAGCCAAGACCAGTGCATGGTTTCAACATGTGACTGAAGTCAAGCAAACAATACCAAAAGAATAAATAACAACAGCGTCCTGGCCACAGTCAGGCGTTATCCCCAAGGAGGAGAATATGGCAAGTGGAGTTTTAAGTTTTAGTGACTACATTGGTGGTCCAGATGATATCATTGCGGCACAGGCATTCCCCAGTGATCAGAAACAATATCTATACAACTTTGGCACAAGTATCGTAGGTTGGACTTTCACGGCTGATTATCAAACCCTTGTGGTAGATGAGATTGCTTTCAATCGCTACACAGGACAACCAAACTTTTCAAACAGCAAAGTGATAGGCAGTTTTGCCAAAGTCAATCTCACTGGGAATGATGCACCCACAGTTCAATCAGCCGCCGTGGGAACTATAAATCTGCGTGTGCCTGCAAACATGTATACAGGACCCATTGTTCCAGACGCAAGACAAAACATTCCTGTGGTAATCGTGGCATTTACCTGGACTAATGCAGATACTTTCCCCACAACACAAACCCATAGATGGGCATTTGTCCAGGCCTGGGAACCAGATGCTCCTGTTGGTAATCCCACAACAGATCCGTATTATGTTCCTCTAACTGTTTAAGGCTTACACATGTCATACAATATTATTATTACAGATGAAGTAAGCAATGTCACAGTTGCCACAGTAAGTTATCCTGTGATGGTCAGTGCAAACAGCACTGCTATAACAGGTGCCACAGGCCCAGCGGGTGCTACAGGACCCACAGGTGCTACGGGCCCTTCTGGTGCAACTGGTCCTTCTGGTGCAACTGGTCCTTCAGGCAACACAGGACCGCAAGGCAACACAGGACCACATGGAGCATCAGGTCCAACTGGTCCACAAGCAGACACAGGACCTCAAGGCGATACTGGACCTCAAGGTTCAACAGGTCCAACTGGTCCACAAGCAGACACAGGCCCACAAGGAGACACAGGACCCCAGGGCGAAACTGGACCATCTGGACCCACAGGTGCTACAGGTCCAATAGGTGTTAGTATCAACTTCAAAGGCACAGTGCCCACAGTTGGTGATTTGCCAAGTGTTGGAAATCAGCCCAATGATGCTTACATCGTCACAGCAGATGGACATCTCTATGTATGGGATAGCACATCCTGGGTTGATGTAGGAAATATTGTTGGACCACCAGGTGGACAAGGCGATACAGGTCCACAAGGTGAAACTGGACCATACGGAGCGTCAGGGCCTACTGGACCCGCTGGAGATACAGGTCCTATGGGCGAAACTGGTCCATATGGAGCATCAGGGCCAACAGGGCCACAAGGTGACACTGGTCCAATGGGAGAAACTGGCCCACAAGGCCCGCAAGGCGATACTGGTCCAATGGGAGAAACTGGCCCTACGGGCGATACAGGACCTACAGGTGAAACTGGTCCTACAGGTGAAACAGGACCCACAGGTGAAACAGGACCTACGGGTGAAACTGGCCCACAAGGCGATACTGGCCCACAAGGTGAAACTGGACCACAAGGGACAGTGTTTACTGAGATTGGCATGTGGAGTGCTGGATCTTACAATGCTAATACTGTGGCAATATCACCCATAGACTACAATACCTATGTAAGCACCACTGTCACTACAAATGTGTATACAGACCCTTCCCAAAATCCAACTGAATGGATTATATTTGTATCACGCGGAGCAACGGGCGAAACTGGTCCACAAGGCGATACTGGTCCAATGGGAGAAACTGGCCCTACAGGTGATACAGGACCAAACGGCAACACAGGGCCACAAGGCGATACAGGACCCCTGGGAGAAACAGGCCCTATGGGTGAAACTGGACCCATGGGTGAAACAGGACCTACGGGTAATACTGGTCCACAGGGTGAAACAGGTCCCACTGGAGATTTAGGTCCACAAGGTGACACAGGTCCAATGGGAGAATCTGGACCACAAGGAGCATCTGGACCAACAGGACCAGCAGGTCCACAAGGTGATCAAGGCGTGACTGGACCCACAGGATCAACTGGACCCACAGGATCAACTGGACCCGTTGGCAATACTGGACCTCAAGGCACAACTGGGCCTACTGGCTCAACTGGACCCACAGGATCTACTGGTCCTACGGGAAACACTGGACCAACTGGAAGCACAGGGCCGCAAGGCATTACAGGACCTTCAGGACCAACAGGACCCGTTGGAAACACTGGCCCACAAGGAATCACTGGACCTACAGGTTCTACAGGACCTACTGGAAGCACAGGGCCGCAAGGCACAACTGGTCCAACTGGTCCAACTGGACCCACAGCAGCCACAGGACCAACTGGAAGCACAGGACCTACAGGGTCAACTGGACCCACGGGTGGAACAGGTGCAACAGGACCTACAGGATCTACTGGACCCACTGGTGGAACAGGTAGCACAGGACCAACTGGATCAACAGGACCCACTGGCGGCACAGGTGCAACTGGACCTACAGGAGCAACTGGGCCTGTGGCAGCAACTGGACCAACAGGTCCCACAGGTTCTACTGGGCCATCTGGTTCAGCCACTCTTGGCGGCACAATGACCGCAGACATCAGTGTTGGAACCTACAACTCATCATTTGCTTTCATAAGCACAAGTGGTGGTAATATCCGTATAACTCCAGATACCACTGGTCAGGTGGTGCTTACAAATGCCAGGCTCAATACATTCCGTGAAGTTGTATACGATCTTGGACAAACTGGCGGAACAATCACACCCAATATTGCAAATGGTAGTATTCAACAGATAAACTTGAGTTCCAACATGACATTTAGTTCAATAACCAACATAGCGGCTGGACAAAGTTTTGTGTTGATTGTGACCCAAGATGCCACTGGAAACAGAACATTGACCAGCACCATGAAGTTTGCTGGCGGTGTCAAAACATTGTCAACTATTGGTGGCACTATTGATGTGATTGGTGTGTTCTATGACGGAACCAACTACTATGCCAGCCTTACGAAAGCATATGCATAATGTTTGCAGCCAGACAAAGTTTATTTTCTGCAGGTGCCCCTGCTGTAAACCCACGAAGAACTGGCACAGCAGAATCACAGACTGCACGAGCATTTACTTCACAGTCTGGTGCTGCCAGTTCAACCACTTACAGTCAGTTTGGTGGCGGAAGTCTGAACAACTCAGGTGTGGGCTCTGCGGCATATTTCAGCAACTATAGCACTACCAGAGTCACCAGTGGCAATGGCGGTTGGCCCACAGGCACAGGTGATTTCTGTATAGAAGGTTGGCTATGGGTTCCCGCTGCCAGATCAAGAACAGAAACTGGTTCATGGGGTGGATTGAATCTCACAGGCGGCCTCATGATCCGTATTGGCAACTCATACAATGGTGGCAACTTTGACTACATTCAGATTCTCAGTCGCGGCAATGCTGACCTGGACAGAGCACCATTCACCTGGCCCTCAGAAACCTGGACGCATTTTGCTGTGCAAAGAAAGAGTGCTGTTATTAGTATCTGGGCCAATGGTAATAAACTGGCCAGAGAAAATGGTCCTACTTCACCAGGCACCGCCGCCACAAGAAGTTTTTCAGCCAGCACCTCAACACAGGTGGTCTGGGGAGCCTATGGTTCAGGACAAGGGGCTGACGAAGATTTGAAATGCTGGCAAGACGAAGCCTGTGTAAGCAACAGTTGGAGATATGATGACACACTGTCAACATATACAGTGCCCAGTTTACCATTTGTAGTGGATGAATATACCAACATGCTGTTGCACTGGGATACCAACCTAAACTCCGCCAATCAATAACAGGATCACAATGTATAGAATCAAAGTATCTACAGAAACAACGGACTATGTGGCCTACCAGAATCGTGATCTGGATCGTGAGACCTTTGCTGCCATTGCTGGTGGCACCTGGATGCCCGCAGACGAAGAAGTGTATACATGGGATCTTGAGTTTGCAGGTCCGTTTTTCTACAATGCCATATTTGATGAACAAACTCGTGACTGGTGCAACACTCTCACAGATGACCAAGTGGATGCTGCCATGATTGCCTGGGACAGGAACAACCTACCATGAGTGATATTGAATCAGAAAACTTGGCCGCACATGTGGGCATATGTGAACAACGATATCTAAATCTGGAAGGACGAATACATGACCTTGGACTACGCATGGAAAAGATTGAAACAATGGTGTGCGGTATTCGTGACCACTTGCAGGCGATTACTGACAAGCAAAACAAAAAGTGGGACGGAGCCCAAACAGCCATAATCAGTCTCCTGATCAGTGCTGTGGCTTTTCTCCTGATCAAGACCCTATACTGATTTGATCAAGCGACCTGTCACAGGATCTCTGGGTCTATCATTTGCATGTTGTTTGTTTCTGGGTTCTATCAGACCTGTTGCAGGATTGGTTTGTCTACTACAACTCTGACATTTCCAAATCCACATTTTTGCTGTGCGACTCCATATCACATCAAATCTCACATGATCTGGTCTCATGCGATGGCATGTGCCACAAGGATCAGCGGAAGGTTTGAGTTCTGTGATTATCATCTGATCATCATGATGCCGTCGCACTTTGTTATTGCCAAGCCTACCACGCACATTGGCTTCTCTTGTGAATATGTAGTTGGCATGTTGGTCAATAAACTCTTCAAACTTTTTCTGATCCATGCGGTATTTACGAAACCAAAAACACCAGAGTAAATAAGCCATGCAATCAAAATATGATGATCAAGTATGGTGGGACTTTGGTGGTCTTGGTTGGCCAGGTTGGACCAGCGTGACTGTGCTGGAAATGCGTATTCTGTTTGATGGTGCTCAACGCCTGATTGAAAACAACTCACCAGAAGTGTGCAATATCTGGATACAGGATCGTAGGAATGTGCTGTTGCACCAGGCCATCACACAAGGTATCACAAAAGAATGGATCAGTCAGGCCTTGTTGATCACAGCAGTGAGTGGATTATTGGGATACAAGATTCCTGATGTATTGTTCTTTGATGACTAAATACTCAGTTGGAGCAAGGGATCATTCACAAATGATCTAAACGCAGACTCAACAGGAAGAGTCCAATCAATGTTCGCTGGTCGCAAATATTTGGTTCCCTATACAAAACTTAAACCTGTCCTGCTCCAACATCCTTACTGCCGTTTGGAATCTCCTATCCTGCCTTGACAGCAGGATTTTTTTTGATCATATTTCGCCGTAAATCGTAGGTTTTTTTTGATTTGTGCTATATACTTGTGTTATAGGAAATCAATAATCCCAGCGGCACAAACCCTCTCTGTGCGTGGAAGAGACCAAAGCAGGGTCAATACTAACTGCAAAGTCTATAAACACAACAAGCCTGGCCAAGGCAGACCTCTGGGGCGGGTATATCTTTGGCCGCAAGTTTTTAGCGTCTGATACACCAATCACGGGTTGAACTTCCTTGTGCGTGTTGCAACACGATTAGGTTTTGAAAATCAACTGGGGGAGGGGGTGATGTTCTCTCTTGGGTCAGGCAGTTGTTCATACAGAGATTGGCCAGATGCTACGCATCCGTCCAAACGCGGTCAAGGGCGACTGGCGTCGCCTCCCTTGGCCTCGTTGCTTTCTTCATCTCTTGTGTCTCTTGACAAAACAACGAGAGGTGCAACGCATATGAGTCAAGTGGCGACTGCCACGCAGACGAATAGATGAGTGCTAACTCATCTCCATACTCTCATGGCGACCAAATCATTCCAAAATCAATATCATCAAAATGTGTTGCAAAATATCTGAAAATATCATATTATGCTAAATACAACATGACGAAACAAGGCAACTATCCAACAGGTCCACGACCACACACATGGAAAACTGGTCCTGATCTTCAACGCCACATCATGTTCAACGCATGGGCAAAGAGTCGTGCTCAAGCACACTTTCGTGGAGAGATCTGGACCTTGACATTTGAACAGTATGAAAGTGTGTGGGGTTCAAGATGGCCAGAAAGAAGTCGTCGTCGTGATGGTATTATGTTGATGAAAAAGAACTGGCGTAAGCCCTGGAACATACGCAATGTTGAACTGGTTGACCGCGTGACATTCCATCTACGACAGGGCAAGATCAAACAAGATAGAAAGAAAGATAGATTAAATGACAACAAAATATAGATTCCACTTGCTGGCCATTCCGCACACCATAACCCACAAGGATTATGTGGCCTGTGCTTACACACAAAAGGTCTTGAAATGGGCCAAGATGATGACCCAACGCGGACACACAGTGATCCACTACGGTCATGAGGATTCAGATGTGGTATGTTCAGAACATGTGACTGTGACAGACAATGAAGTATTGACCAAGGCCTATGGCTCACATGACTGGCGTAGACATCAGTTCAAGCACAATGTATTTGATTATGCCAATGTGACCTACAATCAGCGTGTGATTCCTGAAATACAAAAGCGAGCACAAAAGGGCGACTTCCTGTTATGCACCTGGGGCTATGGACATCAGTCAGTGGCCAACTTTGCAGAAACACTGGGCGTGATCCCTGTGGAACCTGGCATTGGCTACACATCAGGACACTTTGCCAAGTGGCGTGCTTATGAAAGCCATGCTGTGCGAGCAGTTGTGGAAGGCAAGAATGCACCACAGAACTGGTATTCATGGGTGATACCCAACTATTTTGATCCAGATGACTTTGACTACAAGGAAACCAAAGAAGACTATGTGTTGTTCCTGGGTAGAGTAGCAGAGATCAAGGGCATTACCACTTGTATCAAGGCCACAGAAGCCGCAGGCTACCGCCTCAAGATAGCAGGTCAAGGTCGCTTGAGTGATCTAAACTACACCACCACACCACCCTGGGTGGAAGAACTGGGCTATGCAGACACTGAAATGCGTAGAACACTCATGGCCAATGCTCGTGCCGTGATCATTGCTACCACATATCTGGAACCATTTGGTGGTGTTGTGGTAGAAGCCTTGTTGAGTGGCACACCCATTATAACCCCACATTTTGGTGCGTTTGCTGAAATACAAACAGACAAAACAGGATTCCTGTGCCACACACTGAAAGAATATCGTGATGCCATCACAAATGCACACATGATAGATCCTGCGGCATGTCGTGAGCGTGGCATGCGATACAGTCTGGATTCAGTAGCACCTGAGTTTGAAGCGTGGTTTGCTGCCATCACAGATGTGTATAGTGGTCAAGGATGGGAGCAACTATGAGCAATCTTGTGGCAGGCGTAAAGAACTGCGAAATAATCGCAGACATGTTGAATGGCATCATCCAGGACACTGGCAAAGCCATTGAGATTGACAATCAGACCATATGGTCAGGATTCTTACATCAACGCGAAGTTGACAATGAGTTTTGGGATCAAACATTAGAAGCCATGGAGATGTTGGCTCGTGAAGTGCCCAAGAAGTTCAAGCCATTCAATCGTTCAGCCTTGTTTGATGCCAGAGAAGCACTCACACAGCATTGGGAAAGCAATCCACGCTGTATGGATACCAAGCCCAACAAAGGCAAAACTTGGAAACTGATCATGAGCATACGCGAAGTGATCAACGAAATCAACGAAGTGAACATACCAAACAAATGAGCGATACCATGTTTGATTACAAAAAAATGGACGAGGAAGAGCGTCCTTTTGCACGCCGTTTGGCACAGTGGATTGACCTGCGTTGGTCTGGACCTGTGTTAGATCTGGGTGCAGGCACAGGTGTGTATGTGGAAGAACTCCGTGCAAGAGGCATCCGCAGCCAAGGCTACGATGTGACTTGGCCACAGCCCAGAAGCGATCTTGTGCGACGCATGGATCTCACAGATGTGTATGATCCTGCTCCTGTGGTGGTATGTTTGGAAGTGGCTGAACACATCGCCACAGACCAAAGCGAACAGGTCATGATCAGCATGTGGAGAAACTGCTTGCCAGGAGGTTGGGTTGTTTGGTCAGCCGCACAGCCAGGACAAGGTGGTGTAGGACATATCAACTGTCAAGGACCAGAATACTGGACTTATCATGCACAGCAGGTGGGATTCCGCAGACGCTGGGACACAGAAGCAGACCTTGACGCATTCATCATTCAAGGGCCTTACATGGGATGGTTCAAAAACAACAGGCAAATATGGCAACGACCCGTATAAAGTTAGATCCAGGTGTGCTGGTAGCAGATCCAGACTTTGAAACCTATTATCGTGGTCATCTGGTGCTGAACTCGCAACGCATTCTGGAACAGCAAGCACTACCCGTGGATGAACAAGATCCTGCTTGGTTCATGTTGGTTGAACTGGACGAAGAAGCCAGCATGTGGTGGTTGTTATCACATCCAGCACACCAGGGCGGTGCTCACTGGGATTCAGCATGAGAAACATGCCCGTCAAGAGCACTCCTGCGGGTAGATTCCTGCGTTGGTGCTTGATCTTGTTCATCACCATGACCTGGATCAAAATCACCTGGTGGATATGGCAACTGCCCTGGTAGCAATCACCAGAGAGGATCTGGACCGCATAAGCATTGAGGCCTGGATGGCACTGAACGAATACCCCAGCAACTGGGATCCGCTGACAGATGTGATAGAATGGCAAATACCCGCAGTGATCTGGACCTTTTTGATCCTAAAATACCCTGATCTTGTGGCTAAAACGCAACAAAATCGCAACTAAAGTATTAGTTTTGCATTTGACCAGTATCGCGTGAAGTGCTATACTACACACATGAACAGCAAATAGCATGTCGCGATTTGGTTCATATTAGAAAGGCTTTATCATGAGCAAAACTTATCGTGTGCGTAGTTATGTTTCGTTAGAGATCAACATTGAGGCTGATTCAGCCCAAGAGGCCATTGATTTGGCCAGTGCCCAAATCCACCAAGCAGTGTTTGACTCATTTGATTATGACTATTTTGAAGACGCTATTGTGTATGACGAAAACTACGAAGAGATTGATATGGATTCAGAACAGGAATCAGTTGCGGCGTAAAAACAACAGCACTGGTTGACCCCAAAATCAACCCGTGCTATACTACACACTTATCAACAACGCTTCAAGGAGCACCAAATGTCAGAACGCAAAGGTTTCCGTTTCCATAATGACAATGTGTATTGGTTTTTTACCCTGGACCGCCCAATCCATAGTGATCAAGTAAATCGCTTTGACACAGAGTTTGATGCAAAGATTGATAGCATTATGCTCAAGCCACGCACCAAAGCCGCACGACTGACCAAGAAATGGCGTGATCATCTTACCAGTATAACCAATGATGGCTATGGTAGTTTCCGCCTGGACTTTGAAAGTGAAATGGAAGATTATACAGACGCTGAACTTGAGGCGTTTAACGAAGACATCTTTGAGATTGTGGCCTACTTGCCCATTGTAGAAACAATCCGCAACTGGATTGGCATTGAAGAAGACCTGGAAGATATTATTGAGTGCCACGGTGCTGAAGATGCTATGGAAATGTATATTGATGCTGTGCTGGAATCAGGTTATCAACTGCATCAGCGTGATGTTGAACAAATGTTTATACCACATATCACAGCCCAGGCCATTGCCAATGACTTTTTGTTCCGCAAACTCAAAGGTCAAGATGTGGTGTGTAAAGAAGTTAAACAAGAACTGGAGACAGCAGAATGAACACAGACAAAATCGTTGGCTTGTGTATTGCTACTGCTGCCTATAGTCGCAGTTGGTGCAGTGATTCCGCCTTTGAAGAAATGCGGGAGGACTTTGAAGGTATTGCGGCTTATGCTACCTACAACTTTGCTGGATTGGGCCTTGGCGATAAAACTATCACAGAGGCTGATGTAGCAGAATGCTTGTTTGGCATGGACGCTGACCAACTGGAGGCCGCA
>Ga0114975_10002981_pt1 | contig 11454 bp, 10 predicted proteins | sample S_130626_EF_Meta_FD_87031 | JGI IMG/M metagenome (GOLD analysis project Ga0114975, IMG submission 87031) | Freshwater microbial communities from Lake Simoncouche, Canada to study carbon cycling - S_130626_EF_MetaG | ecosystem: Environmental > Aquatic > Freshwater > Lake | place: Lake...
AATAGTTTACTATGGAAAAAAAGTATTATTATATAATAATGTCTCAGAATGAAATGTTTGAGAATCAAGTTTTAGAAGAAATTTTGAGAGAACGTGCCAATTCTTACTTTTTAAAAAATAAAACTAGAAAAAATTAGTAATTTTATTAATTTAATGAATAATGAATTTCATTATATAATTTATATATGAATTATTATTGATTCTTTTTTATCGCAATTAAGTTTTTTATTATTTTCTTACTTTTAAGTAATTATTAATTTATATTACGTCATCGTTTTAATATTCTTCTTCTTATTTTTACTTTATAATGTAATTTTTAAGGAGGAATAAAATAATTTTCCTTAAGAAAATTAATAAAAATTAGATTGATTTTTTAATAAATAAAATTAATTTATTTAAATTAAACATTTTTTATTTAATTTAAATAAATTGAATTTTTTTATGATGGAATACTTTTTTTTAATAAAAAAAATACATTATAGATCGCCCAAGATGCTGCTAATAATATTGGAACAAAGGTGAAAAGTAATCTCATAATTAAATTTAAATTTATTTTTATATTATAGGAAATATAGTTTAATTATTTTTATAATTTAAAAATGCTTTTTATTGAATATTTTAGACATGTAAAGAAAAATAACTTTGGATTTTTTCTAATATTTTAAAAATCATAAAATTATGATTATTTATCTAAAGTTAAAACAGTATCTAATTTTTTTTTATACTTATTTAATAAAATATTTGGATGAATATGATTATTATTAGAAACTAAAAAATCAATCAATTTTTTTTCTTTATTTAAAATCATACTACCACAGATTCCATCGGAAACATAAGAATTTTTATCTCGATAATCTTTCTTATTTTCAATATTTTCGAAATAACCAAGTCTTAATTTAATCCAATTGATAAATATAGGATCTGTTGATATTAAAGAATTATAAAATTTTCTCTTTGAATTATCTAAAATGTTAAATAAATTTTGTTTATAAAATTGACTTTCTTCTAAATTAGCTAATATTTCAGAAAATTGAAAAAAATCTGGATTAACCACTAACCAAAAATCTAAAGCCTTTGATTTTAAAAAGTAAGAATTGGCACGTTCTCTCAAAATTTCTTCTAAAACTTGATTCTCAAACATTTCATTCTGAGACATTATTATATAATAATACTTTTTTTCCATAGTAAACTATTGTTTTTTTATAGCTTTATATTTACAATCAAAAAAGAAGCGGATATGGCGTAATTGGTAGACGCGCCAGACTTAGAATCTGGTGAAAAATTTCGTGAGAGTTCAAGTCTCTCTATCCGCATAAGATTTTTAGAACTTTTAGAACACTATAAGAAGAGTATATTCTATATTTGTTTTGGACGAGACAATACTATATACTTTACTATTATAGCCTAAAATATACTATAAGAATACTCTAAGAAAATGCTATTTGATTTGATTAACTCAAATATTTTTAAAAATTCTATTAAAATATTATAAAAAAATTTATGAAATATGCAATTGCACAAACATCAGGAAAACAATTTCTATTAAGGCCGGGTCAATGGTACGATGTTGACTTTATAAGAAAAAGTATTTTAGGAGACTTTATTTGTTTAACAAAAATATTATTTTTTAGAAAAGATAGAAAAATTCAATTAGGTAAGCCTTTTTTAGATAAAGCTCAAATACCAGTAAAAATTATCCAAAAAGTAAAAGGATTAAAAATAACTGTTTTAAAAACAAAACCAAAAAAAAATTATACAAGAGTAAAAGGACATAGACAAGTTTTTACTCGCGTTCAACTTGAGGACTAAAAATGGCACATAAAATGGGTGCAGGAAGCACAAAAAACACTAGAGACTCACAATCAAAACGTTTAGGAGTTAAATGTATAGGTGAGCAAAAGGTAAAAAAAGGATCTATTTTAGTTAGACAAAGAGGCACAAAATTTAAGCCGGGTATTAAAGTAGGCTGTGGTAGAGATCATACTTTATATGCTTTATCAGATGGTATCGTAAATTTTACACGATTAGGATTTGTTAATATTATGGAAATAAAATCTTAAAACTTATTTTATCAATTTTAAAAAAGTTAGCTCTTTAATTTTTAAAAAGAGCTAACTTTTTTTTTTTATTTTTTTCTTTTTTTATAGGGCTTAAATTTTAGTTGTAACCAAAAAGCAACTGACTCAAATATGCCTTGTAGGATACCTGGTATTCTAGGAAATAAACCTCGCATAGCCATAATATAGCAGTATAAATAGAAAAGGAAAAAGAAAGTGAAATAGACTTCAAAAAAGTAAATAGTAGGACCTCTTGCTATAATAACATCACCAAAAATATCCAATTCTCTAGTAACAAGTAAATCCCAATAAGCAAGAACTAAATTTTGTAACATTTCCAATATAAAAATAAGAAGAAGATTAAATTTAAATAAAATTGAAAAATTTAAAGTCGGACGATTTACTATAAACTCAAGAGCTAATAAATAAAAGATAAATGTTCTTTCTGGGTTAGCTAAAAGTTTTAATAATTCGCAATTAAGAATTTGTCCCGAAAAAGGAATAAGTTTTAAGAAAATGCTAGGAAAAAAACCAAGAGCATTTTTTATTGAATACATTAAAATAGACGTTGATAAAAAATAAAGACAAGTGAGTTGAATTTTTTCAAAAAATTTTCTGAACTTTTTAGTACTCTTTCGAATTAACCGAAAACAATTTTTTAGATGTTTTTGTAACATAGATAAATTTTTTTAATTTAATATTGTTTATATATTTTAGAATATTTTCCTATAGTTAATTTAAATCTTAACTAACCTTTAGTAATTTTTAGTAGTTTTTAGTATTTTTTTAGTATTCTGATTGAAAATAACTTAACTTAATGGAACTGAAAAAAAAAATTTCTGCAATAAAATTGGAATCTGCCGTATTAACTAAAAAAACTGATGAGGAACTAAATTGTAAAATTGAAGCATTAAAAAAACCAAAAAAAAAATTTCTAGATAAAGATATCATAGAATGGTTTGCTTTAGTTCAAGAAATTTCCTATCGCACAATTGGTTTAAAACATTATGATACTCAACTACTAGCAGGTTTTCTTCTTAATGAAGGAAAAGTAGTAGAAATGAAAACTGGTGAAGGAAAAACTTTAGTTTCAACTTTACCCGTTTCATTAAATGCTTTAAGCAAAAAAGGCGCTCATGTCGTAACTGTAAATGATTATTTAGCAGAACGTGACCAAAATTGGATGGGAAAAGTATATAAAAACTTAGGATTAAGTGTAGGACTAGTTAAAAGTACTACGACTTTAAAAGAAAAGCAAAAAAGCTATAATTCAGACATCACATATATAACAAACTCAGAACTTGTTTTTGATTATTTACGAGATAATTCCGTATATAATTCAAAAGAAATTGTTCAACGTGAACTTAATTTTTGTCTTATTGATGAAATCGATTCAATACTGATTGATGAATCAAGAACACCTTTAATATTATCTGATTTTGAAGAAACTGAAAGTATATATAAATTATACGTAGCAAAAAATCTTATTAATCTTCTTAAAAAAGAAGAAGATTTTGAAATAGATACTAAAAGAAGAGACATAAATTTAACTGAAAAAGGATATCAAGTAGCCTTAGCTAAATTAAGAAAAAAAAGCTTATATGATGTCACTGATCCATGGATGTTATATATACTAAATGCATTAAAAGCAAAATACTTTTTTAAAAAAAATAAAGATTATATTATTTTACAAGAAAAAATTGCAATTGTTGATGAATTCACCGGACGAGTTATGGAGGATCGACGATGGAGTATGGGACTTCATGAAGCGATCGAAATGAAAGAAAATATTAAGATAGAAGGAGGATCAAAAACAAAAACCTCAATAACATATCAAAATTTTTTTACACTTTACTCAAAATTGTCTGGAATGACAGGAACAGCTAAAACTACAGAAAAAGAATTTCAAGATATTTATAATTTAGAAGTAGTAGTTTTACCAACTATAAAACCAATGCTTCGTCAAGACTTAAGTGATTTAATATATCAAAATGAATTAGCAAAATGGAAAGCTGTTTTATCAAAATCTAAAAATGCTTTTGAAAAAGGTCAACCAATTTTAATTGGTACCACAACAATTGAAAAGTCAGACTTTTTATCGGATTTATTTAAAAGCTCTAATATTCCGCATCAAATTTTAAATGCAAAACCAGAAAATGTAAAGCGTGAGAGTGAAATTATAGCACAAGCTGGAAAAAAAAATAGTGTTACCATTGCAACAAATATGGCAGGGCGAGGTACTGATATTATTTTAGGTGGCAATCCTATTTTTAAAGTAAAAGAAAAAATTTGGGACTTATTAATTAACTTATCCTCTGATTATACCCCAGAGGATGAAAAACATATTCAAAAAATTTTATATCTTTATAAAGAAAATATAAAAGACTTAAAATCTGATATTAAAAAACTACCTGATTTGAATTCTATCTTTTCTAAAGAAAATAAAGAGTCAGAATTAGAAAATTTTTATAAACATGTTTATAAAAAAATTTATCCGGTTTGGCAAAAAGAAAATAAAGAAGTACAAGAATTAGGTGGTTTATTTGTTTTAGGGACAGAACGCCATGAAACAAGAAGAATTGATAACCAATTAAGAGGTCGCGCAGGAAGACAAGGAGATCCAGGAATATCTCAATTTCTTGTTTCTCTAGAAGATGATTTAATTAAAATTTTTGCTGGTGATAGTATCAGACGATGGATAGATTATTTACTTGAGGATAAAGATGTCCCTTTAGAATCTAGTTTATTAAGCAAAAGTTTAGAAAAGGCTCAACAAAAAGTCGAAATGCAGAACTATGATATTAGAAAAAATGTCTTCCAATATGATGAAATTTTAAATTTTCAAAGAAAAGAATTATTTGAAGCACGTAAAGAAATCTTATCAAAAAATAATTGTGAGGATCTTTTTTTAAGATACAAGGAAAGTCTTTTAGATGAAATAATAGAAAAAATAGATAGAGTCATTAAAACTAAAGGAATTAGTTTACTTTATGAAACGAAACATCTAGCATATATATATTCAAAACTTGATCTTATTACAAAAAACAAAAAAAAATTATATAAAGAAATTTGGATTAATCATGATTTAAGATTTGCACAATCTAATTTTTATCAAATAGGCTTTTTAAAAAATACTCGAGCTGTTATTCTTTTAGAAATAATTGATTTTTATTGGACAGAACATATTGATAGAATGAGTTATATAAGAGATACCATTAATTGGAGAGCATATGGTCAAGAAAATCCTTTACTTGAATATAATATTCAAGCTTATAACTCCTTTAAAGTTATGTTACAGGAAATGCGCGGATCTATGATATACTATTTTTTAAATAATGAATTTATTCAAGAAAAAGAAGATTAAAAAAAAGAATTAAAAATATGTCAAAACATACACTAAATGGACGCCGACGAAAAGTAATAAAAACTTCTGGATTTAGAGCAAGAATAGCCACGAAAAGTGGTCGAAAAATCTTAAAAAAAAGAAGAAATAAAGGACGTTGGAAACTTACTATTTCGTAATTATTTAGATTTGAGACTCAAATCTCTTATAAAAGCTATAAAACTTATAATTTTAGATAATGAAAAGAATTAGAATTAAAAATTCTTTTAAAATTTTTACTTCCGTAAAATTTGCAATTTTTTTGTTATTTATTATTGCACTTGCAAGTTCTTTAGGATCTTTTATAGAACAAGATGAAAGTAAAATTTTCTACGAATTAAATTATACTTTACCTATTTATGGTTTTATAGATTATAAATTTATTGCTTTAACAGGAATTGATCATGTTTATCGAACATGGTGGTTTTTGTCTTTACTAATATTATTAAGTATCTCTTTACTAAGTTGTACAATTACAAGGCAGTTTCCCATTGTTAAAAATTCAAAAGAGTATTTTTTTAAAAAACAAAAAAAATCCTTTTTAATAATGCCTTTTTTTGTAAATCTTAAAAATAATTATTATTTAAAAGAAGTTATTTTACTAAAAAGTCAAAAATTAAGTTTTTATCTTTATCAAAATAAAAACTTAATTTATGGATATAAAGGATTAATTGGTCGAATAAGTCCTATTTTAGTTCATATTAGTTTACTTATTATCTTATCTGGGTCATCACTTGGCGCATTCAAAAATTTTAAAGCACAAGAAGTTTTACCAAAAGGAGAAATTTTTCATGTTCAAAATTTATTAAAAGTAGGTTGGTTTACATCCATACCAAGTTTAACAATAAGAGTTAACGATTTTTGGATAGAATATGAAAATCATAAAATTCATCAATTTTATTCAAATTTATCTATTTTAGATAATTATGCAAATGAAATTAAAAATCAAACAATTTCCGTAAATAATCCATGTAGATATAAAAATATTGATATTTATCAAAGTGATTGGAATTTGATTGGAATTAGAGCTAAAGAAATTAAAGAAAATATAGTCTCTGAGTACCCACTTTTTTTAGTAAAAAATCAAGGAAAAACTTGGATAACTTGGATTAAAACTTATACTTTAGTTTTTGATCAACTTCAGAATACTTTTTTACTTTATGATAAAAATGGACAATTTTTGAAAAAAAATAATATTAATGAAAGGAGTTTTAATAATATTTCAATTATTGAAACACTAGCATCTACAGGACTACTAATCAAATATGATCCAAGTATTCCAATTATTTATTCTGGTTTCGTAGGATTAATGATAACAACTACTTTAAGTTATTTTCCATACACACAAATTTGGATAGTTTCAAAACCAAAATATCTATGGATAGGAGGTATAACGAATCGAGGAAAAATACAACTAGAAATTGAATTTGAAAACTTAATAAGAGAAATTGAAAAAGTCCTTTTCAAGTTTCCTGTTAGTTAATTTGTAGCTTTTTTTAAGCTACAAACAGTATAATCAATACTCTATTTCTTTTTATTATTTTATTCTAAGTATTTTTAAAAGAATAGATTAAGATAATTTTTATGAAAAATTAAAAAAACTATTTCTTTTAAAAGTACTTCTTTATTAACCAAATAAGAAATTATAACTGGACTTCTTGTATAGAAATTAAGGATATATCATGTAAAAAACTCATTTCTTAATATATTTTTGCTAAGGTAGATTTCTGAACTATACTACTAGTGGGATAAATTTAATTAATACGCTAAAAATGCCCTTTTTTATAGTCTACTATGGACTTATTGAATATTTACCCTAATACAAAAATGATTGATAGAAATTCCCTATTATTATAAAAATAGTTTAAATTTAAATTCAGAGAAAGAACTAAAGAAGTAGTGAATTAAAAAATTAAAAGTATTACTACTTTTAATTTATTTTTATTAACCAACAATAACAGGAGCTGTTACAGCTAAATCTAGTGGGAAATTATGCGCGTTACGTTCATGCATTACTTCCATACCTAAGTTAGCACGGTTAACAATATCAGCCCAAGTGTTAATTACACGACCTTGGCTATCAACAATAGATTGGTTAAAATTGAAACCATTTAAGTTAAATGCCATTGTGCTTATTCCTAAAGCAGTTAACCAGATACCTACTACTGGCCAAGCAGCTAAGAAGAAGTGTAATGAACGAGAGTTGTTAAAACTTGCATATTGGAAGATTAAACGACCAAAGTAACCATGAGCAGCTACGATGTTATATGTTTCTTCTTCTTGACCAAATTTGTAACCATAGTTTGGAGATTCTATTTCAGAAGTTTCACGGATTATAGAAGAAGTTACTAAAGAACCATGCATTGCAGAAAATAAAGATCCACCAAATACACCAGCTACACCAGCCATATGGAATGGGTGCATTAAAATGTTATGCTCAGCTTGGAATACTAACATAAAGTTAAATGTTCCAGAAATACCTAAAGGCATACCATCAGAGAAGCTTCCTTGACCGATTGGATAAATTAAAAATACTGCAGTTGCAGCTGCTACAGGTGCAGAAAATGCAACAAAAATCCAAGGACGCATACCAAGACGGAAACTTAATTCCCACTCACGACCTAAATAGCAAGCAACACCAGTTAAGAAATGTAATACAACTAATTGGTAAGGACCACCATTGTATAACCACTCATCAACAGAAGCAGCTTCCCAAATTGGGTAGAAGTGAACACCAATTGCGTTAGAACTTGGAATAACAGCACCAGTAATAATGTTATTTCCATACATTAAAGAACCAGCTACTGGCTCGCGAATACCGTCAATATCTACTGGCGGAGCAGCAATAAAAGCGATAATAAAACAAGTTGTAGCAGTTAAAAGTGTAGGAATCATTACAACACCGAACCATCCGATATATAAACGATTTTCTAAACTAGTAATCCAAGAACAGAATCGTTCCCAGATATTTAGGCTTTCATATCTTTCTAAAGTTGCTGTCATATTCGTCTCCTCTTCCAACTTTATAAAGTATGTTTTTTTTTATTTTATTTCCAACTCCAAATATTTATAGAGGTTTATTTATTTCTTTAGCTGAAATTTTTTAGAAGTAGTTCCTTCTATTAAAGAGGTATTTTTATATAGTTATAATATATTTAGTAGAGGTATTATTTTGATTCTCCTAAAGCTAATTTTTAAATTATGTAATTACTTAAAAGATAAAAATGCTTATCTCTACTGAAATTTGAGTTGAAACTAAAAATTATGAAAAATATAATTAGTATTTTAGTACTAGATGATTATAGACTTCCTATAGTTGCAAGTTTTTGTCTTTTTCTTTCTATGATAAATTATTGGATTAGTTTGGCTATTCCAAAAAATAATTTTCTCTTTACTAGCAGTAAAATTTTTCTTTTAGTAAGCAATTTATTATTAGGAATAACTCTTTTATTAAGATGGATTAAAGAATCTTATTTTCCTTTAAGTAACTTATATGAATCATTAATTTTTTTAACTTGGGCCATATCCTCAATTCAATTAATTATAGAAAAAAAAACAAAAAGTCGTTTAATTGGATCAATTTGTACGCCAATACTTTTTTTTCTTTCCAGTTTTTCTAGCTTAACTTTGCCTATTGAAATGCAAAAAGCCCTTCCTTTAGTTCCATCATTACAATCAAATTGGTTAATGATGCATGTCAGTATGATGATGATAAGTTATGCTACTTTAATTATTGGTTCTTTATTATCTATTCTTTATTTGGCCTTCACTTTTCGAAGCAAAAATAAAAATGAAGCTAAAATTTCTTTACTAGAAACTTTAGATCTATGGAGCTATAGAATAATTGGGTTAGGATTCCCATTTTTAACAATTGGTATTATTTCAGGAGCTGTTTGGGCAAATGAGGCCTGGGGCTCTTATTGGAGTTGGGATCCTAAAGAAACTTGGGCTTTAATTACTTGGTTAATCTTTGCAATTTATCTTCATTCTCGTATTCTTAAAGGATGGGAAGGAAAAAAAGTATCTATTATTGGATCTTGTGGTTTTTTTAGTATTTGGCTTTGTTATTTAGGAGTTAATTTTTTAGCGAAAGGTTTACACAGTTATGGCTGGGTTATGAGTTAAATTTTAAAAGAGATTTAATCTAGAAAAATACTAATATACAATAAATTTTATTTTATAATAAAGACTATAGTAAAAAAAAGAAGAAAAGTTTATGAGTCACACGGTAAAAATATATGACACGTGCATAGGGTGTACACAATGTGTAAGAGCTTGTCCTACAGATGTTTTAGAAATGGTTATTTGGGAAGATTGTCGTGCAGGACAATTAGCATCTGCTCCAAGAACAGAAGACTGTGTTGGGTGTAAAAGATGTGAAAGTGCTTGTCCAACTGATTTTTTAAGTATCCGTGTTTATCTTGGAGGTGAAACAACTCGAAGCATGGGGCTAGCTTACTAAAATATACTTGTTGATAGTTTCTGATAGTAAACTATCAACAGATATTACCTTGTTTCAAAAAATGTATCATAAAAACAACGTGTAAAAACAGAAAATTCTTTAAGCAAGAGTGTATACATTAAAAAATTTTGATGAAATCCAACCTTCTTCTAAAAATAAAGAAGGTACCAATTGAATTTTTAAAATAATTTTAAGAAATACCATTTGTTTTTTTAGCATCTAAATTCTGGTTGAAAATTATGAATGCTTTTTATATCAGTTTTTTTATTATTTTATTAATAATGGTTATTTAACTACAGGAGTAGGACATAGAAATATCTCTAAAAGATAATTGAAAATAAAATCAGTATACATCATCACAGAATTTTTAAACATAATATATATCCTTAGTTTTTACTAAAGCCTTTAGAAATTCCTAGAAACCTATTAAGCTTATTTACTAAGCTATTTTTATATTTTAATAGCTTTCAATTTTAAAATTTGATCAAATTATACAACAACTCCTTAAATTGGATTTGAACCAATGACCTATCGGTTAACAGCCGACTGCTCTACCACTGAGCTATTAAGGATTTATAATAAATCTCGGCATCGAGCTATTTTTCCAAAAGACTACTCTTTTAGTATTTTCGCCGCGATAACATTTAACAACCATGTTCGGGATGGAATGGTGTGGTACTATTATGCTATAGATACCGAGATTAAAAGTATAAAAAACTGATATTGCTTAAATAATAGTCTTTAGTAGATTTAAGCTGAATATATTACTATACTTACACTGAATCCCTATCAAACGGCTCGTCTAGCCGCGACTTAAGAGTACTCATCTTGAGGACGGCTTCCCACTTAGATGCTTTCAGCGGTTATCCTAACCATACATAGCTACCCAGCGTCTACCGATGGCACGATAACTGGTACACTAGAGGTATGTCTTTCTCGGTCCTCTCGTACTAGAGAAAGGCCACTCTCAATACTCTAACGCCTACGCCGGATATGGACCGAACTGTCTCGCGACGTTCTGAACCCAGCTCACGTACCGCTTTAATGGGCGAACAGCCCAACCCTTGGGACGTACTACCGCCCCAGGATGCGATGAGCCGACATCGCAATTATGTTACTAAAAGAGACTGATTTTAATTTTAATACTCTTTTATGGCGTTTTATTCTTACTAAGAAAAATAAAATGCCCTTTTAGTCGCCTAAAAGATCAGACTATATCATCAATCAATAGATTGTTCGGCATGTAGTCGTTGAGGGATTTTGAAACTTAACAAAACTTCCCTGCTGATGATCCGCATCTAAAAATTTTCAACTAATATTTTTAAGCGCAAAAACTTAAAAAAAGTTATTTTAGAATACTATCCATTTCTCTTGGACGGATTTTCCAGCATATAGCCAAATTGTCATTATTTTTATAATGCCCCCATTTTGAGGTGCCAAACCTCCCCGTCGATAGGAACTCTTGGGGGAGATCAGCCTGTTATCCCTAGAGTAACTTTTATCCGTTGAGTGACGCCCTTTCCACACAGCAGCGTCAGATCACTAAGACCGAC
>Ga0114975_10002983_pt1 | contig 11452 bp, 7 predicted proteins | sample S_130626_EF_Meta_FD_87031 | JGI IMG/M metagenome (GOLD analysis project Ga0114975, IMG submission 87031) | Freshwater microbial communities from Lake Simoncouche, Canada to study carbon cycling - S_130626_EF_MetaG | ecosystem: Environmental > Aquatic > Freshwater > Lake | place: Lake...
GAAAAGGGTGAAAAAGGCGATAGAGGGCCGCGAGGTTATCAAGGTGAGACGGGCGAAAAAGGTCCGATTGGTCCAATAGGTCCTCGCGGTGAGGAAGGACCAGAGGGTCCTCATGGTCAAAAAGGTCCCGCTGGTCCACCAGGACCTACTGGTCCGATAGGCCCTACTGGTCACATCGGTATGACGGGTCCAGCTGGTTCTAATGGACAACAAGGACCTCCTGGTCCAATGGGACCCATTGGATTAATGGGTCTTCCTGGCGCAGATGGGCCCGAAGGTCCTCCTGGTCCTTCTGGTGAGGACGGATTGCCGGGTCCGATCGGTTTGACAGGTCCGACTGGTCCCATTGGACCGATTGGTTTGACTGGACCAGCAGGTGTTACTGGCCCCATTGGTCCGATTGGTCTTACTGGACCGACTGGCCCCATTGGCCCCATTGGATTGACTGGTCAACCCGCTCTTTCTAATTTCGCAGATTTTTATGGTTTAATGAGTAACACTATTATAAATGATAATCCCGATGCTATAGCACCCGGTTCTGCGGTTAATTTTCCAAAACCATTAATAAATACTTATGGAACAATACAACGTTTGAACGGCACAAATCCAAATAAATTTAGTTTACCACCAAACGGAGTTTTCGAAATCACTTTTCAAGTCACTGTTCAAAACACGGGTGAATTAGTTATCGTACTAAACGGTCAAGAGCAAGCTATGACAGTTGTAGGAAAGAGCGGAGGAGGTATATTAGTAGGTGTCTCCATTATTACAACGCCTCCTATTAACAGTTCTACATTAAGTATTAACAATCCATCTACAGCTGTAGCCGGAGGATTAAAAATAGATGAATCAAGCGGGTCAGCTTTATCACAGCCATTATCTTGTCATCTTATTATCAAACAATTGGCTTAATTTATTTACCATAATTTATTTACAATATATCAATTATGTAAATAAATTATTCACTTCCAAAATAAGACCCTTTTCCTATCTTGAAATCACTAAGACGCATTATAGTATCATTATTATTTTTCATTATTTCCTTGATTAAATCCTTAATAGAAATTAAACCTACAAATTCCTGTTTTTTCTCGTCCATGATCAATAAATGACGAATGTCCTTGAATAGCATCTTATTCATGCACATTTCAAGAGAATCGGATTTTTTTGCAATCATAAGATTTGGTTCATATGTGCAAATGTCTTTTACGTAAATTTTTTCAGGAACTACATCAAGAGTAGCTACTTTATTAATATAATCTCGCTCAGAACAAACACCAATAATTACATCATTTTTATCAGTAACTGCCAAACATCCAATATTGAATGACTTGAAACGATATAATGCGTCTTTTACTGGTGCTGATTCTTTGATTTTAAAATCGATCTTGTGATAACATGAGCTTCTGAATACATTGTACGCATCTACTGAAGAAAAATTTCTTACAATAGAAGTGAAACGCGGTATTGGCATTATGATATATCTAACATCTTGTTTTTAATTTATTTTTCGAAATAAATTATTTATTTATTTCCACTTGCACAATTCGTGAACAGCATCGTACAATTCCGATTTCTTGTATTTTTTATTTTCATCATAAATAGATAATTTACGCGCTAATTCGATCAATTCATCAACCTTATAGGTTGAAACCGCTTTCATTGGTCGCAGATAATTTTCCAAAACAATATATTTTTCGCGCATATCCACTATCTGAGAAAATGATATCCACTCTAATTGTGCGCTATATTTTCCGTATTTATCTTTATACAATACATAGTTTTGAGTGGATTCATCTATCTCCTTACACGATAAAAATTCCAACATACAACGGTCGTCTGCGTCGACGATGAATATATTGATTCCATAAAATACAGTTAGCGCAATCAATACATGCAAACTGGTTTCTTTTTGTGACGTCAATAGCTCAGATAAAATCTCTTGTATAAGTACATTTGTTACTTTATAATTTGTCCCTTTGACTTTTGATTTATTGTTATTGATGAACGCAGCCAAACGCTGTTTTTCCTCGAGTTCTTTGACTCCATAATTATGTCCAATATTCAGATATTGATTTATACCGTGATGGAGTACATAGAGACACCAAAATAAAGTATCGGATTGTCTAGGTTGAAAATGCTCTCTGATTTTTTCAGGCAATTCATCACAACAAGAAGGGATCATATCGATTTCTTCGATGCTACTCACTTCGACCGGCTGCATCGAATAAATCGCATTATTTTTTGTTGCCAAATACAGCATATATTTTTGATAAGTTTCAATATTACATCTTTGCGCATTCAAAACGCCCACATTGTCGGCAGTTATGAGTGAGAAAGGTGATACTGATTGCGCACTTACATTGCACAATGGTGTAAAATGACTGAATAATTTATTTGGATAATAAGTCATATTGTAACGACCATTCATGGTTTAGTTATAAGATAATATCATTTCCTCTTTATTCTCTTTTTCAATAAAATAAGCGTTCTTGAATTCTTCCTTCTGCTGTTCAGTAACATTTAATGAATCCTCTTGACATTTTGTATAGTGAATGTATTCTTTTATTTGATAAATTGTATCGCTTCCTACGAACGAAAGATTAATATAACAGCCACTTTTATTCTCATTAATTTTACATAAATTCTTTGAAAATATTTTCAGTATTTCGATTTGATGAAATTTATCAAGTGTTTCTATAGTTTTTTTTATATCTTCTAGGGTTTCAATATCAGCAGACATATATTTATGAAACCATTCATAATTTTATATTGTTTTATTTTCTCAATTAGAATTATAAGTAATGGATTTAATAGAAACTTTAATAAAAGATTATTTATCCCAAGAAAAATGGTATATTATTATTATCGCATTCCTCAGTTTGGCAATAAATTTTTTCCAAGTCAATGGAATATCTATTATCACTGCTAAAATAATCGAAAGTATTCAAAAAAACCGTATAGGAATAGCGAAACAGAATTACGGTTATTTTATTATTGTATCCATTTTATTTTTATTATTTTATCATATTTACAAACATTACCAGAACTTATTATTTACTAAATTACCAAATTGGTTAAGACGTGAACTAGTAAAATTTATTATTGATATGAACAATGAAAATTTATCACCAATTAATTTTACAAAACTAATTCCTCCGATAAATCGTATTACTGGTTCAATATATGGTTTATTCTATCGACTTTTGGTACATATGTTCCCAGATTTGGTATTTATCGTTGTCATTTGTTTTTATTTTCTGTATAAAAGCATTCCTTTTGGGTTCTTTTTCCTTTTTGCTAATTTTTTTCTACTTCTGTATATGTTCACCGGTTGGTCGGAAGTATTATCTATTCGAAAAGAATATGAAGAAGAATCAAACAATAGTGAAAAATATTTGATTGATATATTTAACAATATGGAAAAGATCATTTTCAGAGGAAAAGGAAAAGATGAAATAGATTCGTATGCAAATAAAAGTACAAATTCTACGCAAAAAGCGATTGAATTTTATAGTAAAGTGGATAATAGAGTTTTATTATTAAACATTATGCTTTACATAACCATTTTTATACTTATTGCTGCAAATTTTTATTTGTTTATGAATAAATCGATCGAAATGGAAACATTTATTGCATTTTTCACCATTATATTACTCTATCGAGATCGCATGAACAATAATTATGAATCTTTGGTTGATTATATTGAATTTTTCGGTAAATTTGATTACGTCATGGATACATTACATGATTTATTAGGAGAACAAGAAGAACTAAGCGATAAAGTATACGAACCAGTGGAATTGCAATTTAATAATATCCGTTTTGAGAACATTTCCTATAAATATCCAGGAACAGAAAAATGGATATACGAGAATTTCAACATGGAGTTTGATACGCAAAATAAAATTATTGGTATGACCGGTATATCAGGAAGGGGTAAATCTACTTTTGTGAAATTAATGATAAAATTATACAGACCGACTGAAGGGGTAATTTATATTGATAATGTGGACATTGCTTCCGTTGATCCTAATTATATACGCAAAAATGTAACTTATGTAAATCAATCATCGAAATTGTTCGATACCAAAATCATCGATAATATTTTATATGGATGTAATGATCATGATGCATGTAATGGTCATCTTAATGAAATTATGCAATATCCTAAAATTGTGGAACTTTATAAAAATCTGGATATTCATAATGGAACAGTCGGAAATTCGGGTGATAAATTATCGGGAGGTCAACGTCAAATTACCAACGTTATCGGTGGACTCATCAATCCATCCAAGATTTTGATTCTAGATGAACCTACGAATGCACTCGATCCAGAATTGAAAGCCGATTTAATTGCTCTCATCAAAGATTTCAGTAAATATAAAAACTGTATCATGATTATAACACACGATGAAGATGTGTATCCACTTTTTACAGAAACGTTGGATCTATAATTCAATAACGTAAAATAAATATAAACGTTTGACTTTATATTTATTCACTATGAACCGTGTTGAACAAATGAAAACGATACAAGCTGATGCACTCGCATTATTTACCAAAAAGAATGCTGATTATGGAGATGCATTTGCAAAATATGGCGTCATCGGTGTTTTGATGCGAATCGAAGACAAACTACAACGCGCTATGTCGATAACAAAAAATGGAGTGAATCTAGTAAACGACGAAGGTATTCGAGATACCCTGTTGGATTTACATAATTATGCGGCCATGGCATTGATGTTACTCGATGAATAATGGAAACTCAAATGTAATCAGAAAATTAGTATTTCTAATTACAACAATATTATCATATATGCAGCGAATATTTTAGGTAATTATATTAAATGGACAACATAGTATATTATTTACTCGAAGAATTTTTCAAAGAAGAAAAATTTCATATTTTATTAATAACCGCAATCAGTTTTCTAATCAATTTATTACAAACCAACTCGATATCCTATGTTACTGCAAATATTATCGATGAAATTGGAAACAAAAACAAGAACAAAGTTCTCACTTTTTTTTATATTTTTCTGACAATATCGATTGTATTTATTATTTTACAGGCCGCATTCAAATATTTTCAAAACATTATTCTGGCCAAACTGAAACAATGGATTCGTCATCATTTATTGCGTGTTCTTATGCTAGTCAATAACGAAAATTTCAGCGAGATGAATTTTTTGAAAATGAATTCTCCAATCAATCGCATAGGCGCTGTATGTTACATGGTTTTCAACGACGTCATTATTTATTTATTACCCAATTTCAGTTTTTTATTCATGGTTAGCGTATTTTTTCTATATCAACACTTTTTCCTAGGTCTTATTTTTGTTCTCGGAAATATATTATTGGTAGTATATTTTTTGTATTATTGGGACGAAATGCTAACGTACAGCGAGGATTATGAACAGCGCGCAAGTGAGAGCGAGGCCTATATGATTGAAATTCTCAATAACATCGATAAAATCATTTTCCGCGGTCAGACCAATAATGAAATTGACTTGTTCTCAGAAAAGGTGGAAAATAGCAAGAATGCCTCCATGAGATTCAATACCAATGTAAACGAGCACAGTTCAGTCATGAATATTATAGCATATTTTTTCATTTTCGCTTTTATATTTCAATTAATTCGACTTTATTTTCAAAAACTCGTGGATTTCAAAATCTTCATAACCTTTTTCACCATCATTTTAATGTATCGTGATAAAATCATGTCCATTATACAACAATTGCCTGATTTTATTGAATTCTTAGGACGTACCGATACCATTTTGAAACATTTCGAAAATATGAAAGAAAGTTATGAAGACGTTTTGGAGAAAAAGGATTATCCACCGGTTGATTTACCATTTAATAATATTCGTTTTGAGAACATTTCATTCCAATATTCTACCAATCAAAAGAAGGTTTTCGAGAACGCGACCATCAGTATCAATACCGACAATAAAATTCTGGGTATTACCGGACTTTCAGGTAATGGTAAATCAACTTTTGCGAAACTTTTACTGAAAATGTACAAACCAGAATCTGGTGCGATTTATATAGATGGACACAATATACAAGACCTAGATGTTGATTATATACGAAAAAACATAACGTATATAAGCCAGAATTCGAAACTTTTTGATAAAAAAATCATTGATAATATTTTTTACGGTTGTATTGATATGCCCGTTTGCGCTGAACATTTGGAAGAAATCATGAAATATCCGAAAATACGCGATCTTTATAAAAACATGGATATTTATGAAAAACAATCCGGTTCTCTCGGTGAGAACTTGTCAGGCGGACAACGTCAAATAATCAATATCATTAGTGGTCTAGTAAATCCATCGAATATTTTGATTTTGGATGAACCTACAAATGCTCTCGATCCTGAATTAAAAAAAGAGCTACTGGTTGTTTTGAGAGATTTCAAAAAATATAAAAAATGTATTATTATTATTACACACGATGAAGATGTTTATCCGCTATTCGATGAACGATTAAACATTTAATCCTCTTCAATATGAATCGGACGCTTTTGTTCGCCGGCATTATCTATTATTTTTGCAATGACACAGATATATGGATCATTCAGTTCAAACCGAATACCGATGACACGAACAGTGATTTTCATATTCTCTTTTGTATTGTTAAATGTTTTGTCATTGAATTGATGATCGCGAGCAACGAAAATAGTGAGCGGAATGATTCCGCTCTCATCAGTCACTTCGGCATGAATACCTGCTTTGGTTACGGTTTTCACTGTACATTCGATATTCATTCCTTCTACTGGGTGACAAATCATACATTCAAATACGGTCTCAAAGTGGATTTGATCACCTGCAATATCACCCGATGAATAAGTGAGAACCTTTACAGAATTGGGTTTGATAAATCCTTCTGCTATACAACGTCCCTCGACGCTTTTGGAAATTGTATTCTCTAAATTGCGTTTGATATTTTTACCTACTTGATTGATCGATAATGTGACGCGCTTTGTCAACATCGATTTCATATAAACTCCGAAAATCTTTGGTTTTTGTTGTTGGGTTCTTTGAATTGTTGCCATGATTGTATTATAATGATATAAAAATATATTTATATCATTTCGATCAATTTTTTATTCATGCATCTAAAAACTGATATTATTTAATATCGTCTTCTCTGTATCAAAGAACAATGATTGTTTTCCACGATTCGTTAAATCTCGTAACACCACCTCTGCAATAACACAAAGTCCTATTTTCAAAATACTTGCCGTATTTTTTGCAGTATATGCATTTTGTCCTATGATTTTATTCAAGTTTTTGATAATATCGCCCTTCGTCTCGTTCTCCAATTTTGCTCCCGTATTTCTCTCCAGAGACGTATCTTTTACTTTGAAAACAATTTGTTTACTACGTGTAAATAAATGCATAAATCCAATCAATTTATTTTTATAATTGGCAGCAGGAACAATATATTTATCCAAAATCAACTGACTTAATTTTTTTCTATCCGTCATCTTGGCTTCTTCCCACAAACCAGAATCTTCGATAGATTGTACATAAATTTTACATTCATTTTCATCAGCAATGACAATTCCTCGTGTGTATTTGTTCTGCAATATTCTTTCATCAAAATAGGACTTGATAAACACTTCGTTTTCATTCGCCGGTTCAAATCCGTCTTTGTACATTCTAAAAATCAGAGCCAATTTATCCACAAATTTCAAAGAATCCAAATAATGATCATAAATGTATTTTGTTACGTCCACAAGAGGTATATCATGAACTTCTTTCAAGGTTAAAAGCACTTTTGCTGCATGTTTATACCAATCTGTTTCTCCTTTATCGATTTCTGTATCAGGTGAAAGTGCATCCTTTATGTGTAATTTAATATCTTCCATAATTTGTTCATAAGAAAGCGGTTTCTCCAAAATATCATCATCTTCGTCTCCTTCGGCAATTGTCTCTTTTTCAGTGCGAGCAATCGCCGTTTTACGTTCGTATTTTTCCAATTCAGGTAATTGAATGTACACAGATTCATGTTTAAAATCCACTGGAACTGAACGATCAAATGTAGAGGCATTGGTATCACTAACTTCCAATGGCTGAAAAGCATAATATTCACCCTTGTTCGTTAAATAACCACGGCGTCCGTATTTATCTACCAAATATTCATTTTTGTCATCAATCAATTGCGTCAAAGTATAATATATTTGTTCCTTAGGATAGGTTTTGACAGCATTAACAAAGTTCTCAATTTGTGGCCACCGAACAACCGATTGTTCTCGAAATAACTCTCTAATGCGTTTCAAAATCATTTCGTAATTCGTTTTTACGAATTCTTCTCCATATGTATCTGCGCGTACATCTGTTTCTGAATTAATTTCTTGATTTGGAGAACATGTAAATGCGCAATTATCCATATAATCACAAATATTCGTAAAAGGTTTATCACCAATTTGATAATCGATCGTTTTCTTACTAGCAAGATTGATTTTAATATCACGGTTCTCGGCAATTTCTAAGAATTTCTCTACTGTAAAGTTGGTTTGGCCAATATTCAATAGGCAGTCCACCGCGGTCTCTTTCAATAAACGCGTTACTTGACCAATTTGTTTGGTCTTTTTCTCAGCCAAACGATAGACATACAAATCGGCGGGTTCAATACCATTCGGTAATAATGTACCATGTAAATATATTTCGACATTTCTTTCTTCAAATGGAAGTTCGCAATGACTCAAATTACGCACACCACGACCAATAATTTGCTCAATACGATTCATATTGTACCAAGGTTCCAAAATATGGATTTGACGAATGCATTTGAAATCGAGACCTTCTGATGCGGCTTTGGATATCAAAATAACCTTTACTTGAGAACCATCGTTGTTAGCTGCATCAGTAATATATTTCATATCGGAACCGTTATCCGGTGAAAAATATTTATCACCAGTAATCATAACATATTTTGCTTGTTTGAAATTACCGGTGGTTTGACTCTTTGGTAACATAGTGACTGCATCGATAGGTTCCGTAGGAGGTGTTTTGTATAGATTACGAGTATATTGCGCAGAACCATAACGTGAAAATCCCAATTCTTCTAGAGCGAGAGCAATAGGTACTGCTCCACCATCAATATATTGTGAATAGATGAGAACAATTCCTTTCGATCCGAGAATACATTCACATATTTTCTTAACCTTGGCACTATATTTACCGATGTGTTCTTGTGAAAAGATTCGACCATATTTTTCGAGAACCTGTGGTTTATAATCAAAATCAAAACGCAAAGGCGGGTTTTCGGTTGCACTATAATTCATAATTTGAGCTAAACCGCGTTTTCCTACCATATCATCAATGATCTGTTTACTATCCTCAGCTGGAATTTCTTCCTGAACAACAGGAGTATTTTCTGCAATTTGTGCCGCCTTTTTCTCTATCATAGTGTCTAAACGAATATTCGGATAAATGATATTCAATGCTTCCAAAGGAACCAATAAAAGTGTATATCCGAAACTTTCCATGTTCTCAAAACTGGGCATATTTATTTCAACACCATAAGCATTGGTTTTATTAAATGAACGTGTCAATAAATAATTCATAATAAATTCATATCCGTGGTTTTGATATTCTCCTATTGCGGTGGTAAAAACCGGTGTAGATTGAATAGGTGTTTCAATGGGTTTATTGTTCATTTGTGAAGTAGGATATGTTGTAGCAGTGATCAAATTTTCCGGTGCAAATAAATCGGGAAAGATACGCAATGGAAATGTATACGGGTTCTCGCCACGAACATAAGAAACATAACCTGTTAATTTACGCACCAAAATGTCGCGACCGCCTTCAATGATACGTCCGTCGTCCAATTTCTTTTCCTCTTTGAAATTACCCTCTTTATCGAATATATCATTTACTGAAACGGTTGCTCGCTTATCATTTGCATTGATTAAATTGAGTAACCATACAATTTCTTTATAACTATTGTACATTGGTGTAGCAGAAAGCATCAGCAACCGCATATTGTCCGAATTTTTGGCAACGGTCATCAATAATTCGGCCGTGCGTTTTTCCTTGTTCTCATCACTAATACGAATATTATGAACCTCGTCGATAATGATAAGACGATTATTGAAATACTTTTTAATTTTCTTCAATTCAATGGATTTTTTCTCCGCCATCGAGAACCCAGTATCTTGTGAAATATTGGTCACTTTACTAATGTAATTGGCAAGTTCTCCATAACCCATAAAAACATAGTAACTATTAACGATCGAACGAATTTCTGATATAACACGTTCTCGAGGCAACCCTTTCAAATTAGTGGGATTAATTTCATGAAGCAGTTTATGACCAACACATGTATCCAAATTCCATAGACCATTCACTTCTTTCAATTTACTCTCATTAAATAACTGCATTCGGAAATTGACTTGAACGTTTGGAGAAGCAATGATCATTATTTTTTGCGTGACACCGACTTGTTTCATATAAGAACGCATTTCTTCTGCTACGCCAATTGCACTACATGTTTTGCCTGTTCCTAAAGAATGAAAAAGCAATAAACTATTGTACGGCGTTTGAAATGAAAGAAAATTTTTCACGAATAATTGATGTGGCATGAGTTCAAAATCGGCAGCGCACATGATTTCGGATTGTTTTCTAACATCGTAAATGGTACCATCATATTTCGTATCGTTGAATTCTTTACGTTTGGCAATTTTTATATTGAAATTAGGGTCATTCAAATGAGGATATAAAAAATCGTATTCAATAGAATCACGAGTGGCTTCATATTCCTCGCGCTCTTTTTCTAATAATATATTCCGCGTTTCGGTTTGATATACCGGTTTTACATCGCTTAATGTTTCGGGTGCAACTATTTTTGGTGTAACAGGTTCAGGGACAGATTTCATACCCAAAACTGTAGTTATACTTTCTATAATCGATTTTGGCTTTTCTTCAATGGGAGATGAAAAAGGTTCCGGTGCAACTGCTTCCAGCGAAGCCGCAGTTTCAATAAAACCGGCATCATCAATCGGTTTTGCAACTGACATTGTTGGTAAAACGGGTTCAGATTGTATCTTCACTTTCGATTTTATTTTGCGAATGATTGGTTCACATTTTTCGGTTATATGATTGATATGTTCTCCATTTGGGCAGCGTTCTTTTTGTTCTGGTTCAGTAGAAACCGTATCATCGGTAGACGGACTTGCAAATGTATTTACAATCGTTTGCAATATATTTTCTGCATTTTGTGGAACAGATATTGGGTTTTCTTCCAATACACCGCTTTCTTTTGGTAAAATAATGGGATTTGAATCTAAAATATCACTTAATTTCTTTGGAGTTATAATTTCTTCTTGTGGTTCTACTACAGGTTGAACGGAGCCAGTCAAATATTTTGCGGAAAAATCATCATAATACAAATCTAAAAGACCTCGAATACCGAGCAATCTATCCGTTACTCC
>Ga0114975_10002984_pt1 | contig 11451 bp, 9 predicted proteins | sample S_130626_EF_Meta_FD_87031 | JGI IMG/M metagenome (GOLD analysis project Ga0114975, IMG submission 87031) | Freshwater microbial communities from Lake Simoncouche, Canada to study carbon cycling - S_130626_EF_MetaG | ecosystem: Environmental > Aquatic > Freshwater > Lake | place: Lake...
GGAAGATGAACTTACTTATTTCAACTTACAAAAATTTATGAAGCACCACTTCATCAAGGCAGAACCTGTTGTTAGTGCTACTGCTTAGAAATAATAAATAAACCAGAAACAAAAAAACTAATACAAAACACTAACATAAAAAGCTAATATAAGAAAACAATATAAATATAAAAAGGTGTTCAAATTCATATAAAAATATGAATTTGGAAGAAAAACAACCAACTTTGGAAGAACGAATCGAACAATTTGTCGAGGCAAAAAAACCAAAACTTTATATTTTAACACCCACATATGGTAGTTTATGTTATGTAAATTATTTAAAATGTATAATGGCTACAAAAGATTTGTTAACACGTTTCAAAATACCTCTGGTAATAGAATTTTGTAGAAATGACAGTTTGGTATCTCGCGCTCGTAACAATTTGGTAGCAAAAGCAATGAATGACAAAGAATGTACTCATATTATGTTCATTGATGCAGATATCACTTGGGATCCGATTGATATATTAAAATTGTTGATATCCGATAAATGTTTATGTGGAGGAGTATATCCTTTGAAACATTATTTTTGGGACCGTCTTACCAAAGAAGATAATGTGATACAAAAATGGATAGATCGAAAAAACGCATCACAATTCGGTAGTATTATATCTAACGAGAACGTAATTCAGCATAATTTGTTGAAATACAATATCAACTACATTGATAGTATATTGAACATTGATGCAAATCTAGCAAAAGTAAAACATTTAGCCACCGGATTTATGATGTTCAAACGAGAAGTTATTGAAAAAATGGCTTTAGCATATCCTGATACAAAATACACAGACGACGTAGGTTTCTTATCTGGAACAGAAAATGATTATGCATATGCTCTTTTCGATTGCGGAGTGCAAGATGGCCATTATTTCTCTGAAGATTGGATGTTTTGTCATCGTTGGACGGAAATGGGAGGAAATATTTACGTAAATGTAGGAATTAATTTAATGCATACTGGAAATGAAGATTTCAATGGGTGTTATCTAACGTCTATTATTTAGAAATATGAAAAACTAATATACCAATATATTATAATAAATGTTTAATAATTTTACATTCGCATCTTTTCCACCGGTAAAAAGAGAAAACAACAATCGTGTATTGAATGCTCCTATGGCTATGCCGTTTAAAGATGCAAATGCGTCAGGCGATAGCAATTTTGCAGCAGGTAGATCTGTTTACATAAGATCATTGGATCTATCATTATATAATTCACAAGCATCATCCAATGATCAATCTATGATTTGGAAAAAAAAATTCTATGGAGGAACAAATCGTGATGCTTCCTCTGTTTCCAGAAGAAACAGTAATTATGCCATTGGAAAAGCATCCATAAATGAAACTGGAGAAAACGTAACATTTAGTTAGATTTATTTTACATATATAATGTAAAATGAATATTTTTAATTTATATGATGAAAATACAAGAAATGAAGCAATCATTAGAATGCGAAGTAGCGGGAATATTGTTCCAAAAAAAGTATCAGGTAAATATATATACGACTCAGAAAAAACAAAAGCGATCAATTCTATTAAAAAAAGCAATAACATTTTAATAATTCATGATTTTAATGATTATAATAATGCTGCGACTTTAATATCGCAACTTTCGGCAATACAAGATGCAATAAAAAATGACGAGGAATATATAAAATCGCCAGGTTATTATCCACAACCGTTAAATTTAAAAGAATATATTGAACCCATAAATGCTACAAACGCAAATAATTCTAACACTGCATATAAAAGTTATACCGGAAATATATTTACACAAGAAATAAACAAATATACAGGCAAATTGAATACTGATAATGTATACGATTATATTTTTGAATTATATGATGGATCTGATTTAGAAATAAGCAAATATGGTGTAGTTATATTATGTACGTTACAATTACCTATTAAAACAACAGATGTTTATCGTAAGAATGTACTCATAACAACAAATAACTACAATCCGGAAAATATAAATATTACTGATCCAAATGGTAATAATTATTACCAAGTAAAAGATAATTATAGTGAAAAATTCGGAATAAATTTACAAAAATATATAAACTCTGGTGGAAATGTAATTATGGGAAACAATATATGGCAAAATACGAGTATACCTAATTTTAAATACGAAAATTTTCCATTTATATATAAAAATTCATACAAATATAATGATGTTGATATTAAAACTATAAAATTTAACAATGAAAACCATCCTATATTAAAAAATTGTAGTAACATCATTGATTTCAATCCACCAATAGGAAAAGCGAATATTATTGTTAATATGATACAACATAATGATTCTCAATTGGTAGCAACATCTCAAGATGGTATTCCCTTTATATCAGTACTTACATCAAAAAGTGGTTCAAGAAATGTTGCAATCAATTCTTATTTCTACAAAACGTCTAGTACAGGTAAAAACTTAGAAATGGCGAAAATTATATATAATAGTATTTATTGGTGTTTAAAATTCAATAATTGAATAAAAACCCCTCTTCTTTCAATATCTGTATCATTGAATCCATATCTAACATTTTATCTTGTATAGGTCTATTATTTATTTTTTCTAAAAGATCATTACGATCATCCAGACAAAACATGCTTTTTATTTTTTCTAATTGGCATATGTCCTTTATATATTTTGTATATTTTTTTAACCAATCGTAAAAACTAATACTGGTATTATTATTATTTTTACAATATTTATTATATTCATTGAACCACTTTAACGTTTCGATTAAATTGGTTTCTCCATTTATATTATAATCAGTCCCTGATAATATTAAAATATCACGTAACATCTCTTCATTCATATTCAAATCAGAAAGTATACTTTCAGTATCATATAAAACCGCTGTATGATTTAAAACACTCAAATGGCGAATAACGCGCTTGCATCCATATAAAAACATATCCATATCATCGCTGATACAAGCCCACGCATAACCGGTTTTTAGAAAATAACTGCATAAAACATCGGCTTCGCCGTCGGCATCATAATAAGTAACCCCGTAAGCGTCCATAAGATTCTTCGCCTTTTTAATATCCGAATCGGTTATTCGAATGAATTGCCTTTTCAATACTTCCATTTCCGACAATACGTCCTGTTTTTTTGCATCCATCAATTCTCCATTGTCTAGAATCGATTTCATATCCATGTATTTTTTTTCTGCATCTAATTTTTCTATTCTTCGCTGTATTAATAGTGTTTTTTTCTCGGGAGGAGGTTTTCCATCAAATATAAATATAGGTTTAATATTGTATTTTTTGAAAATAGAAATCAATAAGAACATATTTTCGACAATGGCATTATCTACTGCATATTTGTACAAATAAATACTCGTATCAACGACGATTGTTTTTCCGGAAAACGATTTCAAATGTGTCTTAGAAATAGATTTTTTTTTACAATTATCTAGAAAGAATCGATTCAAATACTTTATTCCCATAGGTTTTTTTGATTTTTGTAACTGGTATTGTAATGTTTTTCATATCAATTTTTTGCCATAAAAAAATATATGCAAATACATTAAATGAAAGAAATATCCAATACTATTTTCTCATTTCTCAAAAACAATTATTCAAAAAAAATACAACATAAACCCTTTTCACCAAAAGGCAGGAAATTTCTTACCAAATTGTTTCTGCTTTTATCGGAAGGTGAAGCTTTATATAAAAGTGCTCGTATTGAAAAAAAATCGATCAATGTTACTCAACTCATTGTTAATCAAGACAATATGGATAATTATATACCAGAAGATATAAAAAAAATAATATATAAACAAAAACACGCTACTAATATTTCTTTTTCAATAGGAGGCAAAAATTATAATATTTATATGTATCATTCTTATGTCGAATCCATCTCAATAATAAATCAACATATAAAAAGAATTTACATGTGGTTATATATTGCATCTCGATTTTCACATTCAAAATGTTCTCAAAACATGACTATTAAAATTTATTTTACCAATGCAAAAAAAAATTTACCAAATAAACAAAGATTACCCATTGAACAGGAACATGCAAATACTGCTTTTACAACATCATGTAGAAAAGAGACAGAAATTAATATATTTAGAGAAGAAGAATGGTTCAAAGTATGTATCCATGAAACATTCCATTGTATGGGTCTAGATTTTTCCGAAATGAATAATTCGGCATCTGATGCAATGATATTGAAAATATTTCAATTGAATGCGGACGTGCGATTGTACGAAACCTACTGCGAAACATGGGCCGAAACAATCAATATTATGTTTATTTCTTATTTATCGAGTCGTAATAAAAGTGTCCAGAACATGATCGAAAAAACAGAAGCTTTTTTGTATTACGAAAGATTGTTCTCGCTATTTCAGTGCGCAAAAGTGATCCGACATTTTCATTTAAGTTATCATGATATCATTGAAAAAACGAAGAGGGCGAATGAGAATTACAAAGAGAAAACCCAAATTTTGTCCTATTATATTTTGAAATGCGTATACATGTTTTATATTGATGAATACGTCGATTGGTGTATCGATAACAATGGTGAAACGTTGGACTTCAATAAAAAAGATGGATCATTTGAAAAAACGGTTGCCAGTTACGTCATATTTTTAGAAAAACATTATAAATTGCCTGAATATTTGAACGCTATGAAACAATTCAATAACAATATGGTTAGAAAAAATATTGTAATTGAAAATACTTTACGGATGTCTTTATTCGAAATTTGATACTATTTTTGCACGAATCTTCATAAGAGCTTCATCCATAATTGGAGGAACACTTCGTACAAAATGTACCAATTTCGCCTTTTTAGTTTCTGCCAAAATTTTTCTCAAATCCATGTTCTGAGTAAATTTGGCATCTAATGCCGCACTTCTTTCTTCTACGTTGCGCATTGGAACATCACCTTCTTGAAAATCTGTATCAAATTTTACATTTTTCGGACGTAAAACCTTGTCTTTGTGTTTACCGCTTTTACTACCTGCTGCCTTAGCTAGAGATACATCTTTCGATATATCTGTATCACTATCCAACGAGAACTGCAAATAAAAATTAGGATATCCTTTTTTGAACTGCGCGGCCTGATAATAATGTTCTACCGATGACCAACGATGTCCATCCAATTGAAAAGGTGTTACCCAAGAATCATCCAGCTTCCTTCTCCAATCTCTGCACGAAGTGTCTTTGTTCAAAAAATTAAAATCGGTTAACCGTTTTTCTGGTATTTTTTCACCGGAACCTTTTCCGGCCTTTGCTTTTCCCTCTGATTTGGCGTGAAACATAAATACCACATCTGGTTCAAATAAATCGTGTTGTAAATATTCTTCATCATCGTCTGTTGCTGGCGCGCCTTCATCTGGAGATAAACCCAAACGTGTTTTCAAATTGCGAAAGTCCTGAATTAAATAATATGGACCCGCATTTTTTTCAATGCATTTATTAATTACCAGAACTTTTATGTCATACGGTATCTCCGAAAATTTTAATATGCGTTTATGTTTGTAAGAAATCAATTGATAATGATTTCCCAAATAACATGTCATAATATAAAATTCGGGGTTGAATTTACCTTGATTCTCCAAGTTACTGTCATTCAATTGACCGCACTGCAAAACAGAATCTAAATCTCCTTGTTCATAAGATTCATTCGATAAAATGATCATTTTAATATTCAAAACGCGTTCTAGAGTTGAAATTGCCCATGTATCTGCCCAATAACTCGATGTTTTGATGAATTCTTTGAATTTTTCAAATGTATCTATAGATTCCATGTATTTGAATTCACTCATTAATTCTTTTGTATCTTCCTTTTCTATTTTAATGCGCGTAAATTTATCCTTCATCTGTTTCACATCATTCAATATTTTTTTCACCTCGTCCTTAGATTTGGTTAATTCCGTGCGTTTTTTGAGTTCATCGATTGTTTTTTTGATTATCTTTAATTCACTGTCTTTCGACTGTAATTCTGTTAAATAATTCAAATACATTGTTCGGTATTCCATGTATATATCATCAGTGGCTTCATTTGATAAAATTGCGCGCAATTTTTCTACAGTTGTATCATTACCTATTTGTTGAAATGCGTCACGTATTACTGCGAAAAAACAATCACCACCGCCTTCATTATCTATAATATCATAATTGTTATTGTGCATAAATTTCTCGATCCAATTTGTTCTGCTCGATTCAACGTATTGTCCTTTCAGTGAATTCGACATTTCCTCGTTTTCTTCTACCAAATTCAAAGGTATTTTTCTCATTTTATCTATGGTAAAAATCCCCTCTTTTTTTGTTGGTTCAGGTAACTGTGACTTGACTGGTATTTTCAAACGTATTACATCGAGTTCATCATTTACTTCGATAACATCTTCTAATATTAGTTCTGTATTGATTGATTCATCGACAACATCTGGTCTGTCAATCATTATGGATTCACGCAACATTTCTCGAAAATAATCATCCGTCGCAAAATGAAACAAAAGTATATTCCCTTTTTCTAAATTAACATCATTATCTTCGTCTAGCACATTTATGTATTCATTGCTTTCAATTTCAAACACTCCTATTCTGGATTTTGGTCTATCATTAATTATCAAATAAATAGGAAAATAAATAATATCATATTTTGAATATGTGTATTTTTCTTTACCTAAAGCGATCACTATTGTAATACCCGTTTTCGTTTCGTATTCGTATAAAGACGCTTCTTGACCGATATCTTCTTCATCTATTGTTTTTATTTCTTTGTACTCAATAATATCTGTTCTTAGTTTTGAATGTACCATTTATAGATTACTTATATAAATGGTATTTATTTTCTTTTTACTATAGAATATTTATTGTTTTTCTATAGCTTCCAAAATATCCATATATTTGAAAATGGCTCGACTTGATAAACTCTTTTTTTCCTTCACTTTTAATTTCGAAAATCGCTGTACTGTATCGATTATCAATCGCCATTGATCGTGTTGTTTGCATGATTCGTTCAATATCGTGATAAATAAATACATGTTTTCTGTTATTTCCTCGATCTCATTCGATCGATTTTCCATTTCCATATATTCTATAATCGTTTTCTGTAAATATAATATTATTTCGAATACTTTTTCCGTTTCTACTACACCATTGATAACTAAATTTGACAAAAATGTACTGATCGCCTTTCGCTTATCATTTTTTTTATTATATTCACAATACTTATCGTAATCTACATTCGAGTCCACGTAATGAATTTCTTTTATATTTTCAATATAATTATTTAAAAATTCAACAAAGATTTCTTTTAGATTTGGAAATTGCACCAGAATATCCTTGTACAAATTTGCATAAATATTACTATTGAACTTATTGTTACTGGCTGATTCGAATATCGAATTTCCAATTTTGGACAAATCTTCGTTGTTTTCCTTTATCAATAAAGGTATCAAATTCATAATTTGTTCTTTTTGATTATCATAATTTTTCGCTGAAATTTTATTCAAGCATACTCGTATATCCGTTATAATTTTTTCCGCACCTTCTTTTATTTCAATAATTGTTGGTTTGAAAGATCGCTGTGTGTTCCAATCTTCGAAAGAATCATTTTTTCTTAGTTTGGGTTTTTTATTGAAACCAGAACCTTGATTTGGCCGTCTTTGTTTTTCTTCGGATGCAGAAGACGCGGTTGACGGTACAAATGCATCCACTTCTTTTATTAAATTGTTTATTGTATCTCTAATATTTTCAGGCAAAACGTAAGAATATCCGTTGAATAAAATATCATTGAAATTTTCAACAGTATAAATTTTCATAACTTTCGTTAGTTATATAAATACGAAAACATTTATATCTTTTCATTTATTTATTAATTATAAATATAATATAAAAATTGTTCTCCATATTTCATATGCAAAGCATGCAAAATAATATTATCGACAATAATGAAAATATAGAGAGTGGCAGCATCGAAAAAAAATCGTGGGAAGATTTCGAAATGAAAGATGATTTATTAAGAGGTGTTTTTGCATATGGATTCGAAAATCCCAGTGAAATACAGCAAAAAACATTTCATCATATAAAAGCCGGCCGCGATATTATTGCTCAGGCGCAATCCGGTTCAGGAAAAACGGGTGCATTTACCATTGGACTCTTAGAACGTGTTGATATTTCGGATAAATCTTTGCAAGGTTTAGTTATTGTGCCTACGCACGAACTTGCCAAACAAATTACCAATGTTATTACTTCGATCGGTTCCACCATGAAAGGATTGAAAATAAAAACAATGATCGGCGGAACATCGATTCAAGAAGATGCAGCGGAAATTAAAAATGACTGTCCGCATATTATTGTCGGTTGCGCAGGGCGTATTTTTGACATGATCAAACGACGGTTTATTAATATTTATAAAGTAAAACTATTTATTTTGGATGAAGCCGATGAAATGCTCGCGAGTGGATTCAAAGATCAGATTTATAACATTTTTCAGTATTTTAATACGGACATTCAAGTCGCCCTTTTCAGTGCCACTATGCCGCCAGAAATGTTGACACTGACCGAAAAATTCATGCGAGATCCTGTGAGAATCATAGTTCCTCCTGAAAAATTAACTTTGGAATGCATCGAGCAATATTTTGTCGCTATGCCTGATGATTATGCGAAGTTTTTTACTTTAAAAGATTTGTTCTCGGTTATTAGTATTAATCAGTGTATCATTTATTGTAATAGTGTAAAACGTGTTATGGATTTATATGCAGCGATGACCAATGACGGATTTTCCGTTTGTGCTATCCATAGTTCCATGGATAAGAGCGAACGCGATAAGACATTTCAGTCCTTTCGAAATGGTGGGTTTCGCGTTTTGATTTCATCGAATGTCACTGCTCGCGGTATTGATATTCAACAGGTTAGTACGGTAATTAATTTTGATATTCCAAAATGCACGAGCACTTATTTACATCGTATCGGAAGAAGTGGTCGATGGGGTAGAAAAGGATGTGCTATTAATTTTGTTACCAAGCGTGATATTTATAGTATGCGAAATATCGAAGAACATTTCAAAATCAATATTCAGGAATTGCCTATGGATTATGTGAAAAAGTAATTAGAATTGTGATTTACTATGGGTTTGTTAATAAATTAAGCGGTAAAAAATATATTATAATTTGAATATAAAATGATAATATTAGGAAAGTGTATATGCGCTGGCGCTTGCTTGTGCGGGATTACCATATTCGCAACTTGTATGATTTATACAAGGTGTTTTTTGACAGAAACTATCAAGACAATAAAGCACGATACGACAAAACAAGGGAATATCGAAAATGCGATTGACTCGCCATTATAATTTCAAAATACTAAATATATGTTGAAATTAATCAGTATTCTTTCCGGATCATCCATTATCGAAGGCCAAGGTCCCGATTTTCCTGAAAGTATGAAAAATACCAACTCCAGTAAATTTCGTTTACCAATCACTTATTTAGAGGAAAACAAAAAGCATACTCTTTCGACAACTGTATCCAACGATTTAGAACTTGTATCTTCGGTAAATAAACCGATGTACGACTATTTATTCAGGCCCAGGCACGCTTTTGCTCGAGAACTCATTCCAGAATGGAATAAACATTATACTACCGATGTCGACTTCCTCAATGATAGCAAAAAGGTTCTCGAAAACATGAACTCCTACAAACACAAAATGAATTCTTGTTCTCAATATCCAATTAATTGTGATCTATTTCAAGAGATTTGGAAAGAAACCAAAGAGAACGAGGAATTCTATTTAAAATACGGCTATTTGGACTGGGATATGTTGAAGCATTTGAATGAATCGTCGACATTTTTAGAGGCAATTACTCTAGCCAACATGATGTCACCTGTAATAAGTTTGTTGATTCCCATTTTTCTGATGATCTTCCCTTTTATCATCCTGAAAATACAAAATTTACCTATTACTGTAGAGGTGTATATAGAGGTTCTCAAAAACATTGCCCAGAATCATTTTATTGGCAAAGCAATGAATAGTATGTCCGATATTTCTCCCGAAAAGCTCGTCTACTTAGTCATGACTCTCGGTTTCTACTTATTACAACTCTACCAAAATATCAATCAATGTCGCAATTTCTATGAGAACATGTCTACCGTAAATACTTATCTATGTGAAACCAGGGATTATTTGAAACATACCATTCAAAGTATGGAGACCTTTGTCGAATTGAACCAAGACAAGAAAACATACAAGACATTTTTATGTGAAATGGAGAACAAGTTGTATCAAATTAAAAAAATGTATAGTGAATTCGAGAACATTGAACCTTTCGAACTTTCAATATATAAGGCCACTGAAATGGGATATTTATTGAAATGTTATTATCAGTTACATTGCAACGAAGAATATGAGAATGCTCTCATCTATTCGCGTGGATTTCATGGATACATTGATAATTTATCTGGCATTTTCGAGAACCTAGAAGAGGGGCTTGTCAATTATGCCGAGTTTTCCGAGAACGTTCATTGTGACATACAAAAACAATATTATCCTCCCTTATTGATGGAAAATCCAGTGAAAAACGATTGTTCTTTACAGAAAAATGTCATCATATCATCTCCGAATGCCGGTGGAAAAACCACCATGATTAAAACTACTACACTCAATATTATATTTTCACAGCAAATTGGATGCGGATTTTACCAAGCATGTAAAATTCGTCCTTATACACATATTCATTCTTATCTCAATATACCGGATACTTCTGGTCGTGATAGTTTGTTTCAAGCGGAATCGCGTCGTTGCAAAGAAATCATCGATATTATCAATGGATCCGATTCGTCCAGTTCTCGTCATTTCTGTATTTTCGACGAACTCTATTCGGGAACAAATCCACTCGAGGCAACGAAGGCAGCATATGCTTTCTTAGTTTATTTGAACAAATTCGAGAACGTTGATTACATGTTGACTACGCATTATTTATCTATTTGCAAGAAATTGAAGAAATCACCTTTGGTGCAAAATTATAAAATGCATGTTGAAGAACAAGAGGACGGATCCATCCAATATACATATAAAATGAAACGCGGTATATCACGTGTTCAAGGTGCTGTAAAAATATTACAGCAAATGAACTATCCCGAGGAAATTATTCAATGCATAAAAAATTATAAATAAACCTTTTTCATATATTATAGGAATTTTTGTCGTAATTATATTTATCAATATAATATAAAGATATCATGATGTAATATCGTGTACACAAATGAATATCGTTTTTGTAAAAAATAACTATATTTCTCTTTTATTTTTAGGTTTATTCAATTTTACAGTTTATTACTTGTTTTACACGAAACAATTCGAACAATACGAAAGAAATTTATTGGCATATATATCAATATATGAATTTCTGAATATTTTTATCGAAATTAAAAATAATTTAATTAGAA
>Ga0114975_10002986_pt1 | contig 11447 bp, 8 predicted proteins | sample S_130626_EF_Meta_FD_87031 | JGI IMG/M metagenome (GOLD analysis project Ga0114975, IMG submission 87031) | Freshwater microbial communities from Lake Simoncouche, Canada to study carbon cycling - S_130626_EF_MetaG | ecosystem: Environmental > Aquatic > Freshwater > Lake | place: Lake...
AAGGTGACAAGCAGGCGAAGTGGGTAGGTTACCCAGTGCACACCCGGGATGAAGTGCAATGCAAGGCTGACAACCAGACTTAATAGAAGAGCGCGGTCGGTCTGATTTCCCCGTTGCCCACCGGATGTCGAAGCGCCAAGGTAGGAACTAGCCATGGAGGATACTCGGGGTTTTGAGCGGGTGGACTTGGTGTAGCGGACTGCCATTCTGTTAAATCTTACCGCCGCATTTGCAGGGAATGTTCCCAAACAGCTGCGCCAATGTTCACCGCACAATACCAGTAAATAGTGCGCGTGCATTGGCATCTACCTGATCGATGCAATCATCCACCGGCATTGACCGGACTTCCGCAAGCTTTGCTGCCACTTGCCGCACGCGCTCGGGGAGATTTGGGAATTTCCCACGGAATGGTTCTGGGGAGAGATACGGGGCATCGGTCTCGACCAGCATATGTGTGTCCGGGCATGCCTTTGCAATCTCCCGGAGGAGTGTGCTTTTTTTATAGGTGAGTGGGCCATCAAATCCCGTGTAAAACCCAGCATCCCACAAGGCCGCCGCATTCTCATGGCTTCCACCAAAGCAGTGAACGACGGCCCTGATATCCGCTGCTTCATTAACGAGCTGCGGCGTCAGCAGGTCATAGGCATCGTTTGTCTCAGCGGTCGGGCGGCAGTGATAAATGACCGGAAGGCCTGCGCCCCGGGCGATGGCTTGCTGTGCGCGAAGCGCATTCCACTGGGCACCGATGGTGTCGTGCCGCCGGTAGAGGTCGAGCCCAATTTCCCCGATGGCAACGACTTTCGGCATTTGAACTGCTGCAATCAGCCACGATGCTTCTGCGTCATTCCATTCAAGAGCGCTGTCTGGGTGAAACCCGATGGCCGCGTAGACATTTGGATGCTGCTGAGCAAGGACCATCGCGCGTTCGCTGGAGAGGCGGTCAAAACCTACCACGATCACTGCATCCAGGTTGTCGAGGGTGTGTTTCCAATGATCCCGCTCGGACCAAAGCGGTTCGGTATTGAGGTGGCAGTGTGTATCAATCACGTCAGGTCAGGCTTTGGGGACTGCAACACTAGCCACGATGCTTGTAAGAACATCGTGTTCCGTCAACCCCTTCGCAAACGCATCACCACTCAAGCTGATACGGTGAGCGAGAATCGGAATGGCGAGCGCTTTAACATCATCCGGGATGACATGCCGACGCCCCGCCATCGCAGCCCAACCCTGCGCCGCGTGCAGTAATGCAAGCGAGCCGCGCGGCGAGCCTCCGATTTCGATGCGCGGATCGGCGCGCGTTGCGCCAACGAGAGCGACGATATAGCCATGGATACTTGGATCAACATGGATGTTCCGTACGTGGTTTTGCAGCTCTGAGATTTCAGCTGCGTTTGACTCAGGCTTCAGCGTCTCGATAGGATTAGCGGATTGCTGGCTCATCAGGATTGCAATTTCATCGGCAGCCGATGGGTAGCCCATGTGAACCCGCATCAAGAAGCGGTCGAGCTGTGCGGCTGGGAGCTGGAATGTGCCGGAGTGTTCGATTTGGTTTTGGGTGGCGATAACAAAAAATGGGGATGGAACTGGATATGTGGTGCCATCGACCGTTACCTGACGCTCTTCCATACACTCGAGAAGTGCAGATTGCGTCTTGGGTGTAGCACGGTTGATTTCATCCGCAAGCAGGACTTGGGTGAATACCGGACCTGGTCGGAATTCGAATTCCCGTGATGTCGCATTAAAAATAGAAGAGCCTGTGACATCGGCAGGTAGAAGATCGGGTGTGAACTGAATTCTTCGGATGTTGCAGCCGAGTGCCGTCGCTAGGGCTTTCGCCAGAGTGGTCTTACCAACACCGGGAGTATCTTCTATTAAGATATGACCATTGGTCAGAATAGCGCAGAGGGCTAGGTTTACGATGTCTCGCTTACCTACGATGACTGTTTCCACCCGGTCTCGGATGGCATCGATGCGATTGCGGACACTGGTGGAATTATCTGGCTTTTCGGTTGACATGCCAAAAGTCTAGCATTTTTCCTGTGACTAGTTTTGTTCTGCATCTAGACATTGTATAAATTGATACAGTATTCTTTGCTGTGTGCCGACATTAAGAAGTGTAGGACGGGACTGAATATGAACATTAAAGAACAAGTTGGTCATTCGCCGATCGAAGAGCTCGACCGCGCGATGCGCACGAGCAGCCGCATTTTTTTGCGCCCAACAGCTAACGTCGAAATGCGCTCGCTTCCAGCATCCCATTTGCGGCTTTTGCAGGTCATCGGCCGGTTGCCAGATTCCAAAATGGTTGATGTTGCAAAGGCATTGGATGTCCAGCTTCCAGCTGTTTCGCAAATGGTAGACAAGATGGTCAAGGCCGGACACGTTGTTCGCCTTCAAGATCCACTTGACCGCCGTATCTCCCGCTTGCGCCTCACCCCAGAAATGGAAGAGCTGCTCTCCGATGCTGCATCTGCGCGTCTAGCACGTGTAGCAAAGGCAGCTGAAGCGCTTTCTCATGAGGAAGTCGAAACCCTGACGATGCTGCTGGATCGACTTTCCAACCAACTTGCTCCGCGCGCTACGACCTCTTTTGCTGGCCCAACTCCTGTGGCACGTGAAGGTTACGATGCCGACCCAAGTCTCGAAATTGCATCGAGTCGACGTGGTGCACGGGTACGCAAGCGCTCAATCTAGTCGCACATTCTGTAGTGGAAAGGCCCGGAATATTCCGGGCCTTTTTCAATTTCGGGAACACATTTATGTTATTCAGCCACCTATATGGGCGGATCGTGAGGGATGTCGCTAAACAATGTCGAACCATCCAGTGTATAAATGCGTTTTAATAGGTATATGCGCTGGAGTAGTTGCCGTTTATTGGCGTCCTCTGGCGATTCAGATGTTCTGAGGTAGCTGATTTGAACCGAAAAGTAATTGGAATAGTCGCCGCAGTCGTTCTGGTTGGCGGTGGATTCTGGTGGAAGTCAAAGACATCCGCTACCGCCGGCGCAGGCAAGACGCAGTATAAACTGACGGCTGTCGATACCGGTGAAGTCAAGAAGACCGTCAGTGCTACGGGAACCCTCCAGGCTTGGAAGGTTGTCGATATCAAGGCACGAGCCGGCGGTGAGCTTGCTTTCCTTGGCGTTGATGTTGGTTCGCGTGTCAAAACGGATCAGATTTTGGCCCGCATTGACCCACTCGATGTTCAGTTGACTTTGAACAATGCCAAGGCTGATGAAGTCAGCGCCAAGGCTCGCGAAGCACAGTCTGGCAAAAACTATGAGCTTCAGGTTCGTCAAAGTGGCATCACTGTCAAGGATGCTCAGGCTGCCCTGTTGTCTGCCAAAGCAAACGTCAAGCTTGCAGAGACACGTCTTCAAACAGCAAAGCTGCAATCCGATGCCCAGCCCGAGTTGACAAAGGCTGCGATCGCAAGTGCGAAGGCAAACTCTGATCAAGCCCTGACAAACCGCCGTCAGCTCGATGCTACTTTGCAACAGCAGCGCGCATCCGCGAAGGCAACTCTGGATCAAGCGGTTGCCAACCGCCGTAATGCTGGTCTAAACCTCGAGCGTCAGAAAGCCCTCCTCGAAAAGGGTTTTGTTTCCCAACAGGCAGTTGATACAGCGCAGGCCAACCTGGATGTAACCGAAGCATCCGTGGAGACGGCTCGGACCAAGGTCGACACGATTGACATGGAGCTGAAATCTACGGTAGAGGCAGCTGACTCACGTATCGCACAGACCAAAGCTGCGTACGAGCAGGCACAAGCCGGTGCTGTCGATGTCAAAAATCGTGAAAATGCAGTACGTGAAGCCGAGTCCTCCTTGCTTGTTTCCAAGGCGGCACTCGCGCGCGCCGAAATGACCATCGAGCAATCAAGCGCAGCGCTCATCAACAATGACATCCGCCGCTACGACATCGATGCAAACAAAGCAACCATCGCCCGTGCCAAGGCCGGTCTTTTCAATGCCGAAACCAGCTTGGCAAGAACGATTATCCGCGCACCAATGGATGGTGTTGTCCTCCAGAAGTTTGCTGAGCAGGGAACGATTATCGCATCTGCTCTTGGGATTAACTCCTCTGGTCAAAACCTCCTCCAGATTGGCGACACATCCAAAATGTACGTCGATGTAACCGTTGACGAAACCGACATCGCAGCCGTTGAGGAAGGCCAAAACGTGGATGTGCAGATTGAGGCATATCCGGGGATGCCGTTTGAAGGCAAAGTCATCCGAATCGACCCGCAGGCGGTTGTTCTACAAAATGTCACATCCGTGCACGTTCGTGTAGAAGTTGATAACTCGGTTCCGACATTTGCATTGTTGAAGCCCGGTATGAACGCAACCTGCGAGTTCGTCATGGAGAAGACCGAGAGCGCTGTGCGTGTGCCAAACGAAGCTGTCCGCGAAGACAATGATGGCAAGTTTGTTGAAATCGGCGAAGGTGGAAAGACTGCACCTGCAGATCCAAAGAACCCAACGGCTGTCGACCCTGATGCGCTCATCGATGTCAAGCTCAAGAAAATCAAGGTTGAGCCTGGTGTCGTTGGAAATGACTACACCGAGATCAAGTCCAGCGATGGAAATGCGGTTGCCGATGGTAGCAAGGTAGTAACGCAGACCATTGAGCCGGCCCCCGCGGCAGCGGGTGGTGGTTCACCATTTGGCGGCGGTGGAATGCGTGGCATGGGCGGTGGTGGCGGAGGTCGCCGATAACATGGCAGCCCCCACAACCACTGCCCCGGCTGTCAAGCCACCAGCGCCGCCCGCATCGGGTAGTCGCATGGGAGCCTTTGGCGTCAGCATAGAAATGGCCTTCAATGGCCTCGGTGCCAACAAGCTACGGTCATTCTTGACGATGCTTGGTGTGATTATCGGTGTGGGAGCTGTTATCATCGCGATCGCGATTGGTGAAGGTTCCCGGGCAGCGGTGGCGGAGAGTATCCAAAAGCTTGGTACAAACGTGATGACAGTCTTCCCCGGCTCACAGCGCCGGGGAGGCATCTCGTTTGGTGGTGGTTCCAGTACGACGCTGAAGCTTGAGGATGCGGAATACATCATTCGTAACTGCCCGACGGTCAAAGCGGTTGTCCCAACGGTCAACCGTAATGCTACGATCAAGTACGCGAACAAAAACGATGCTAAGTCTGTAACGGGTACGGGCCAGGATTACCCGACGGTGCAGAACCACCCCGTGGCACGTGGACGCTTCTTCAATCAGTCCGAAGTACGTTCCTTGAAGCGTGTGATTGTGCTCGGATCCAATGTCGCAAAAGATATCTTTGACCGCGTGGATCCCGTTGGCAAACAGGTGCGTGTCAATGGACAGACCTTTGATGTGATCGGTGTCCTGAAGGAAAAGGGCGGCACGGGTTTCCGAAACCCGGATGATGCAGCGTATGTACCGGTAACTGCCGCGATGCGCCGCTTGTTCGGAATGGAAAACATCAACAGCATCACGGTGCAGTCACGCTCGATGAGCCTTATGGACAAGACGAAGTCTGAAATCGAGTCGAACCTTAAGCGTAAGCACAAGATTCCAGATTCCGGAGCACCTGACTTTACGGTCTTCAGTCAGTCTGACCTTGCTGCTACGCAGGATGCTCAGCAGTCAACCTTTGGTGCATTGATCACCTATCTCGCTGTTGTGAGTCTGGTTGTTGGCGGTATCGGCATCATGAACATCATGCTTGTTTCCGTTACGGAGCGCACCCGGGAAATCGGTATCCGAAAGGCTATCGGTGCACGGCGGGCGGATATTCTGACGCAGTTCCTCCTCGAGGCACTCTTCCTCTCCCTCGTGGGTGGGTTGATTGGAGTTGGACTTGGCTACGCGGGAAGTAGCTTTATTTCGGAGCAGAATGGCTGGCGCGTCGATGTCGCGATGGAAACGGTTGCGCTCGCATTCTCGTTTTCGGCGGTTGTCGGAGTTTTCTTTGGCTTCTACCCCGCATTCAAGGCAAGCCAGCTGTCCCCAATCGAGGCGCTTCGTTACGAGTAAGTTTTTGGATGTTTGTTCTACGATGCAGAGGTATTCGATAACTCTGTGTGGATTGAAAACCAGGAGAGAATCAATGAAGAAAGTACTGATGGTCGCAGCAACCCTGATGATGGCTGCGCTTGTAACCGGACCAGCGATGGCGCAGGGTGGCATGGGCGGATTCCAAATGCCTCCAGAGCTCACAAAAGCCATGGACAAAATGCGGACTGCACGCAAAAACCGCATGATGATTGGGCGTACCGTACGTGCCATCTCTGAACTGAACAAAGACCCAAAAACGGCACTGACAAAAGATCAGGCTAAGAAGGTAACTGCGGTTCTCGACAAATGGGCGAAGAAGCCTGACATGACAGAGGACCAAGCGAAGCAGGTTTCGAAAGAACTGACCGCACCTCTCGCAACCAACGTATCTCAGATCAAGAAACTTGCAGTCGAGATGCAGGCCAACAACCGCATGGGCGGTGGTGGCGGTGGTGGTGGTCGCATGGGCGGCGGCGGCGGCGGTGGTGGAGCTGCTGGCGGCGGGATGCCGGCCTTTGACCCAAAGGCAATCGCACGCCGTATCGAGGATGGCCTTAAGAAGCCTTACAACCCGATGAACCCTGACACCTGGGGCACGGACCAGTGGGTACAGCGCATGAAGGACAGCTACGGAAATGCTGTCAAGGACATCAAGTCAAAGACCAAGTAGTCCGAATCACAAACATCAAACCGGTCAGGATTCCTGACCGGTTTTTTCGTGCCCCTCTAAATTCCTGCGTGATATTCCGAAAACCTAGGATATGAGACTGTCGCTACATTGGATTCTGGCATCGGCTACGCTTGCTACCGCCGGGTTACTGGTAAGCCCTGGCTGTAAACGCGTGATGGCAAAGCAACCATCCCAGTCACAAATCAATGCCGGCCGTCGCAGCTACGGGCGCGATCGTTCTGCACGAAACCAGCAGGAATCGCGAATCGCATTTGAAGACCGCTCGATGGAGTGGGGGCTCCCTCCTACGACGTATATCTTAGAGAAGCAGCCCAAAAATATCGAAGAAACTTTCGGGAGTGGGTGCGCCTTCGCCGATATCAATGGTGACAGCTTTGATGAAGCTATCCTCGTGCACCATAACGGCATTCGGATATATCGAAACGATGCCGGTAAGTCCTTCACTGACATCACAATGGAATGGGCGCCTTCACTCGCCGGTCGGCTACACGGCGTTGCCGCCGGCGATATCGATGCGGATGGTCGCGTAGACCTCGTCATCGGAGGTCACCCTGGGCTGTTTTTCTTGCACAACACGGGACGAAAGTTTGTCGCAACACGGATCAACCCAATTACCGACTCCACAAGCTGGTGGACAAGCATCGCGCTCACTCAAATCGACCGCGGACGCTCACTTGACATCATCGCTGGACGCTACGTCGGGTTTGGGCCAGGTGGCGCACAGGCTTGCTTGGTCGAAGGCGTCCCAACTGCATGTGGAAGCTTTCACTATTCTGGGCAAACTGCTACTGCATTTACATTGCGTGGCCGGAATGCATTTCTCGATGTTAGTAACCGAATCGGTCTTACATCTGCCGCAAGCCGCGTCACTGGTGTTGCGCCGCAGGACTTTGACAACGATGGTGACACTGACTTGTTGTTGCTCAGCGACTCAGATGGGTCATCACTTTTAGAGAACCAAGGCCGGATGCGCTTTGCAAACCTCGGTGCGAAGTCAGGAATTCCCCTGGATGCCATGGGGGATTTTCAGCAGCGCTATGGAGCTGACTGGGCCGATATTGATGGAGATGCCAAATCCGACATCGTTGTGGCATCCGGACTCGATCAGCTCTCATCCCTGTACAGCAATCGTGGGAAAGGCTACTTCATCGATGTTGCCCCGATGCGCGGTTTGTCTGCATCGCGGCGCCGTCAAAGCGCAGGCGTGCTATTTGAGGACTTTGACGCGGATGGCTACATGGATATCTTTTCTGTAAGTGGCCATTTCCAGAGCAATATTGACTTGATCAAACCCGGAGTCACGTATCGGCAACCTTGTTTAGTTCTTGCCGGAGCTGCAGGAGGTACCTTTGAAGATGTATCTGAGCGCGTTGGCGTCGGTGTACAGAGGCCGCTGACCGGACGTGGTCTGGCTGCATCTGATGTCGACCATGATGGCGATGTTGATGTTCTTGTAACGGATGTTGAGGGTCCGGCACGCCTCTTTGAAAATGTCTGACGCAGTGCGGGAGGGGTGGCAACGATTCGTCTCAAACGGAGGAAAGGCTCTGCAATCGGCGCTGTGATCATGGCCGGTGGGATGCGCCGAGAACTGCAAACAGCCCGCGGGTATCTATCGGCATCATCGGAAAATATGGTGATCGCGTTTCCTACCGGCAAAAAGCAGCTCAGTGTTCGAGTGGCCTGGCCGGGTGGGGGTGCCGAGACATATCCGGTCCAAGTTGGTTCATCCCCGATTCTGATCGAAGGACGAGGCACACGATGATCAAGCTCAGAGCAGATGTGATTGCAGGTGTTGTATCGACAACGGTGCTGTGCGGAGCCATCGGTTGGATATGGTGGCAGGAGCCACAGCGACTTTCTGATTCACAACTAGTGGCGGTTGTGGCACGTGATCCAAAGAATGCGGAGGCATTCACCGAGCTTGCCAATCGACAGGAGCACGCAAAGCAATATGAACTGGCCATGACTAGCTATCTCGGCGCTGGAAAGGCTGGGATGGGGGCAAATTCCTATGCAAAAGCAGCACGCTGCGCGCTAAAGGCAGGCAAGCCTGAAGATGCCCAGCGCTATGCCCGGGATGCTGTTGATATGGATGCTGGAGCTAAGATTGGAACTGCGGCGACGATGGCTGCCGGAGTATTTGTTGAGATTGGAGATCCTCGGATGGCATTGTCAAGCCTCCCGGACAATGAGCACAGTGTGCCATTTGAGACTGATTACGTTCGTGCAAAGGCACTACTTGCACTTCAGCGCTATCCGGAGGCACTCGAGGCGGCGGAGGCCGCTGTGCTGGAACCGACAAGTGGCCGAATGGCGGTTCTCGTTCGCATTTTACGGGAATCGGGCGACACGGATGGTGCATTCGAGGTCGTTGAGGCTTACGGAGACTCATCGGATGCCGGTAACGATTGGCATCTCGAGTCTGGGTTAGCCCGTACCGCGCATGCGGGTGGGGATGCAAAGCAGCGTGCTACGGGTGAGGCGGAGCTACGTAAAGTAATCGAGGATGCCGAGAAGCCGGTGTTAAAGCTGCAGGCAGGCGTTGCGCTTGGGCAGTCGATGCTTGGTTCGGGTCGTGCCGATCAGGCGATTTCCGTCCTCCAAAGTTTGGTGAAGGCCTTTCCGCAGTCTGATGATGCACGGTATGTGCTTGCGTGTGCTCAGCGTGAAACTGGGGATGTTGCATCAGCAAGTAAGGGTCTCCGTCAAATCGCATCCAGGAAAGCCAGCGCTCACGTGCTAAGACAAAAGTTGAATCGGCAATCACAACGATTTAACTGACATTAGTGGTGTGCATCAGTGGTTTTGCCGCTGCGAATCCCCCTTTTGTATGGCTAATACAGTGAATCGGTATCCGATGATGCCTTCGCTGATGAAAGTTGTCTACGTAAGAATAAATTTAGGATTAATTACACTTGTCATAGGCTACTGGGTGTGCGATATTTGCGATGTATAAGCATCTGATAACCTTGGGTACGATACACTGGACGCACCGTAGATGGAGTAACTTGGGGCGCGTACAAAGGATGTTCCATGGTTCAGCGTATCGGCGGATCAACACTCAAGGGCCCTATGGAAGACCGGTTTAACACCAGCGAAGAACAGACTGCATCCGTTTCTGTACGCGAGTACATCGACGTTTTCCGTCGCCGTCGTGCAATATTCATTCAAACGTTTTTATTGATCCTGGTGATCAGTGTTGTTGTCACATTGTTGACACCACCTGTCTACCAGTCCCGTGCGAGATTGTTGGTCGCTGGTCAAAGCGCCAGTCTCAACTCGATTAACACGGACAACCCGCTGTCAGCCCTCCTCGCGGTTGCGCCAAGCTACTCCGTAGCGACGCAGATTCAGTTGCTTCAGGATGGTGAGATTCAGGGTGAGGTTGCGCGTCGCCTTGGTGGCCGTCTTCCGGCATTTTCCATTGCGCCTGTTGAGGGCACGGAAATCATCGAGGTTTACGCGGAAGGTTCGAGCCCGAAGCTTGTTGGCGATGCGCCAAACGTGCTGCTTGATTACTACATCCACGAAGTCGCTGACAACGACCTTGCACAGGTAACAGAAGCGCGCAAGTTTGCTGAGCGTAATGGTGGCGAAGCCCGCACCAAGATGGAAAAGCTCGAGAAAGACCTTGCCAACTTCAAGAACCAATACAAGGTTGTTGAATTGACGAAGGGTCAGGAGCTTCAGCTTGCCGATGTGACGGCTGCTGAAGGTCAGCTGCAGGCGAATCAGAATCAGATTGCAACCCTGACGAGTCAGCGTGAGCTGCTTGCTGAGCAGCTTGCGCTTGCACCGAAGCGTCTGTCAAATGTTGAGAATCCAGAGGCTGATGCGCAGATTCAAGGTCTGAAGACACAGCTCGATGAACTGGATATGCAGCGGACGATTCTCCTTGAGAGGTACCAGCCGACGAACATCAATGTCGTTCAGTTGGACATTAAGGCGAATATTCTAAAGCGTCGCATCCAGAAGGCAATGCAGACTCTTGGGGTTCGTACAGCGGTTATCAATCCAGAGTACGCGACCATCAAAGCTAAAATCGCAGATCTGGACTTTCAGACGCGTGGTCTGAAGGTTCAGTCGCAGCGTCTGGCTGGAAATGTGAGTAAGGCTCGCGAGCGCTTGGGTAACTTCCCGAACTGGCAGCTTGAAATGGGCCGTATTCAACGTGAGCTGGAAATGGCGCAAAACGAGTTCAAAATGTACGACTCGAAGATTGCCGAGCTAAAGCTCCGCGAGGAAGCGCGTCGTAAGCCAGCAAAGATTATTTCCCGGTCATCGGTACCTGGTGCGCCAATACGGCCAAAGAAACTACAGAACATCGGACTTGGTGTGTTGCTTGCGTTGTTCTTTGCAGTCTGTTTTGCATTGCTGCAGGAATACCTTGATGACCGTATCAACTCCCCTGAGGATGTGCAGCGCAGTCTGCGCTTGACGCCACTCGGGGCTGTTCCAAGTATTCCAGAGGAAGGTCTCCGCCTGATTGCTGGACAGAAGGCATTCTCGCCGATTGTTGAGTGCTACCGTGGCCTGCGAACCAACCTTGGGTTTGCAAGTATCGATGCCCCTATCCGCAGCTTGGGTGTTACATCCAGTGTGCCGGGTGAGGGTAAATCAACCACCATGGCAAACCTCGCGATGGCCCTTGCGCTCGATGGTAAGCGTGTGATCATTGTGGATGCTGACCTTCGACGTCCACAGCAACATAAGATCTTCAAGGTAGAAA
>Ga0114975_10002988_pt1 | contig 11445 bp, 10 predicted proteins | sample S_130626_EF_Meta_FD_87031 | JGI IMG/M metagenome (GOLD analysis project Ga0114975, IMG submission 87031) | Freshwater microbial communities from Lake Simoncouche, Canada to study carbon cycling - S_130626_EF_MetaG | ecosystem: Environmental > Aquatic > Freshwater > Lake | place: Lake...
AAGAAATAAAATAAGTAATGTTATGACTAAGAAACTTGAAGAACTATTAAACATCAATTCTGCAGACGAAAAGCCTGTGGAATTACCGCCAGCCTCAAGTCCGCCAGCCCATGTAAATCTACAAGCTACCTTAGAAGAATTTGACAAAATCAGCGCGGCTCTTCCACAGGTTAAAGGTCTGGGCGATATCAGCGATACTGAGCTAGATGCACTGGCTAAGAAAGCAGAAGAAGCATTTGATGACATATATGATTTAGGTATGAATGTAGAAGCACGTTATAGCACCCGAATGTTTGAAGTTGCAGGTAACATGCTCAATGCCGCTATTACAGCTAAGTCAGCAAAGATTGATAAGAAGCTAAAAATGGTGGAATTACAGCTTAAAAAGCTGGCAATTGACAAAAAAGACAACCCTAATGACGGAAACGGTGTGGTTGCAGGTGAGGGTTATGTAATCGCAGATCGTAACAGTCTCATAGCAAAACTTAAAAGCATGGATAAATAAAGGGTAGGAATAAACTATGAAAACATTTAAAGAATACCTTAGCGAAAGCAAAAAGCTCTACGATTTTAAAATTAAGATCGCTGGGGATTTTGCCGGCGAAGAAAAATTAAAACAAATGCTAGAACGCTTTGTTGTATCAAGTTTCAAAAAAACAGGCACATCACCAATCCAAGATTTACCACTAGATTTTCCAAAGATTCGTAATTCACAAGTTACTGTATATGAAGTTGCGTTAGAGTACCCAACTACATCTTATGAACTACATGAATACATTTCAGCTGGAATTGAAAAAGGACCCGACTATGTTGTAGTCCGCAAGCCAGGTGAACCTACTGAAGCATACCAAGCACCACAAGACAAGCGCACCGGCGCATTACTACAAGATCCAGACTACACAGAAGTGGCAAAAATAGACACCAAGTCATATTATGGCACCGAATACAATACGAGTCTTGTAAAGACATTGAACGATGACCTAAAGGCCATGCGTAAAGAAAGAGGAGAAGTTATCCCAAGTTCCGCAGACGGGAAAACAAGTAACAGCATTCCTCAAAATAACACAAGTCCAATCCAAGAAACGGACTTTGATCCAAGGAAGAAATAATATGCAAATGATCGACGTAATAAAGAAATTAGCTGAATTAGATGAGGCTAATTTACCAAAGCCAATGGTTCAAATGGCCAATGATCCAACGGTTGCGATCATCAAAGAATCTATCACAGGTGAAGCTGGGATGCCGATGGCGGCCCCGGCAATGGCTCCTTCGATTCCTGCAAGTTTTAGCATCAATGCTTCAGCCGCAAACGGAAACGAAGTCAGCACAATGTTGCGCGACATCCTAAACCTAGCAGGTATGAAAGAAGTTGGTCCAACAGACATCAATCCGAAAGATACAGGAGTTCCATTAACTGGCGAGCCTGGACAAGATTCCAATGCCGATATGAGATCTGCTATTGATGCCATTACCAGTATTGATCAAGGCCAAACTGGAGCCACAATGGGAACAGCAGGCCCTGCAGGCGGCCAGACAAAGGATGTTAGCAAAATGGCTGACGAAGTCCAGGGCATGGCTGATGAATTAGGAGATACCGTCGATCTTGGGATGACTGACGACGACATGGCCAATGCTCCAAGAGATGCAGACGGCAACGTTGATCTTGGTTATAACGATAACAAGGAAGCAGAAAAACCAACACCACCGAGCGATGAAACTGACGAAGATGCATTAGCAGAACCGGTATTTTTAACACCGGCTGGACCAGCAGACGACGCAGACACTCCGGAACCAGATCCAGCACCTCCTGGCAGTAGTGGTCCAAATCCTGTTCCAGGTGATGATGACAATTGGGATCCGGATGCAGAAGAGCCAGCCGAAAGCCTACGTCATTTTGATAACAGCCCACAAGAAAAAAATAGAGATTACAACCCAAACGATTTTGCAAACATCATTAACAAAATACGTAAATTTGATTACACAGCTACACCAGCCAATAACAACTTACCAGAAAGTTTAAAACAACAATATGTTCCAGCAGAAAAAGAAGATAATTTACTAGACATGACACAGAAACTATTCCAAGAATATCAAGGCTTTATTAAGAATATCTAAAAAATAGCAACTTACCAAATAGGCTCTTCGGAGCCTATTTTTTTCAGTAAATAAACGTATGAGTTTATCCAATAGTAACAACCTAATCAAGACAGCCAATAAGACTCTGAAATATTCAGAGCAAGATATCGTTGATTTACGATTATGTTCAGACCTTGACACCGGTCACAAATATTTCCTTAAAAAATTCTTTTACATTCAACATCCAACTCGTGGCCAAATACAATACGAAGCATACGGATATCAGGACGCACTTGTAGATAGCTTACACGAGTACAGATTTAACGTAAACATGCTACCACGTCAAAGTGGAAAAACAACCACAGCAGTTGGTTACCTGCTCTGGTATGCTATGTTTAACCCAAACGTTACTATTCTAATTGCCGCGCACAAATATACGGGCGCACAAGAAATTATGCAAAGATTACGTTATGCATATGAAACTTGCCCTAATCATATCCGCTGTGGTGTTAAGAGTTATAATAAACAGTCAATTGAATTTGATAATGATTCACGTATCGTAGCACAAACAACTACAGAAAATACAGGTCGTGGTATGTCTATATCACTACTATACTGCGATGAGTTTGCCTTCGTTCCTGACAACATTGGTAAGGAATTCTGGACTTCGATATCGCCTACACTGGCAACTGGTGGTAAAGCAATTATCACATCAACACCTAATTCAGACGAAGATCAATTTGCTGAAATATGGTTTGGTGCTATCAAAACTGAAGACGAATTTGGAAACCAGAAAGAGAATAATCTAGGTATCAACGGATTTCATGCATACACAAGTCACTGGTCAGACCATCCAGATCGAGATGACGCTTGGGCAGACGTAGAAAAAGGACGCATCGGTGAAGAACGATTCCGTCGTGAGTACGGGTGCGAATTCTTAGTTTATGATGAAACACTCATCAACAGTATTCACTTGGCATCTATGATAGGAAACGATCCAACTACAAAAATGGGGCAAGCACGTTGGTATAAAAAGATTGACCCTAAATCCACCTACATCCTAAGTTTGGATCCTGCGCTAGGCACAGGTGGCAACTATGCGGCTATTGAAGTAACAGAATTGCCTAGTTTAATACAAGTAGGAGAATGGCATCACAATCTTACACCTGTGCAAAGTCAAGTTAAAATCCTACGAGACATGTGTAGATACATTGATGATGCCTGTATAGAAAGGGGCGTTCAAAGTACCATATACTACTCTGTTGAGAATAACACGCTAGGTGAAGGTGCATTAGTAGCTATTAACGAGCTAGGAGAAGAAACATTCCCGGGCATGTTCATGAGCGAGCCTATTAAAAAGGGCAATACTCGCAGATATCGCAAGGGTTACAATACTACAGAAAAAGCTAAAATTGCTACATGCGCCAAGCTGAAGCACCTAATCGAAACAAAAAAGATGACTATAAACTCACAGGCATTTATCAGTCAGCTGAAAACATACATTGCTACAGGCACGAGTTTTGCAGGTAAAAACGAAGAACCAGACGATCTAGTAGCATCTATGCTGGTAAATTTACGCATGATCATGCAGTTGCAGGACTGGGATCCCGCGGTCTACGATACTATGCACGACTACGTAAACAACGAAATGGAGCTTCCGTTGCCGATATACGTAAGTACCAGTTTTTAATAAATACACACATGAATGCTATAGAACTAATTTCACAGGATTTATTTGACAAAGTACGCAGTCGATTTTCTAACCTACAAATGGGCGATGAAAGCGGTGCAGTTACAGTCGACCCCACAGAAGCACGATTTTTTGACTTTGACTTTGTTGTAGAAGGAAATAACCTAGGACGTATCAGCGTTAGTATCAACGACTTAGGTAATTTAAAACTATTTTACAGCCAGGGTATTGTTGAAGAGCGCGATCCTGTTACCCAACAATTTTGGTTTGATTTCTTAAAAGAAATGAGACAATTCGCAATGCGTAGACTACTACGCTTTGACCCAAGAGACATCACTAAGGGCAATTTAGAAAAAAATGATTTTCAGTATCTTGCACAAAACGGATCCAAGGAAGACAACATGACAGAATCAACAATGTACGGTAGCTCAAAAAGCAGTTATCGCCCACTAGACAAAACTTTACTAATTATTCGACACAATAACAAAGTTGGCGAAGACCGCGGTGCTCGTAGCCGTAGCAACAATATCAATGCTATCTTCATTCAAAACGAAGCTGGCGAACGTTTTAAGTATCCTATGGTCCATATGGCAGGTGCAAAAGCTATGCAACGTCATGTATCAAACGGTGGCGCAACATACGATGAAGCTGGCCAATCAATTATCAAAATGAGCGAACAGATTCGTGCATTGAGCACATTTAAACGTCAAGTTGGCAACTCAGAACAGCTAACGCAAGAAGCATTGGGAATTGTTGACCGCGCGAGTGGAAAACTATCAGAATTAAGATCGACAATCGAAAACTTATCTAAGCAAACTTACTACGCAGAGTGGAGAGAAAGTTTAGCTAATCTAGATCTTGCAGAACAGACAGAATTAGATCCAACAACATTCGAAGATTATAAATCTAAATTTACAGTAAGCAGTTTTAAAGAAGACCTAACACAATACTTTCCGTTGTTGTACAGTATCATGCAAGAAGCAGGTGACCTAGACTTAGCAGACTATGTAGGTGAAGATAAAGAAGAAACATGTGGCGACTGCGGTGAACCAGTTGATGACTGCGAATGTGATGATCACGATCATCCTAAAGAAGGACTAGAAGCATTTGAAGATTGGGCCAATGAAATAGTCGAAGGGCCAAACAAGAGCGACATCCCTGCGGCCCAGCGCAAAGCCAAAGGCGGCGATTGGAAAGTGTCCACAAAAGATTTAGAAGATGAAAAAGACAAGAGCCCAACAGGTTCAGCAGGTCTTGCCAAACGTAAAAAAGAATTAGGCATGAACGAAGGTGCTTATCAAGACCTAGGCCCAAATGGTAGAGAAATCTATACTAAGGTACAAGCACTACGTGATAAGATTAGAAACGGCGAAGTTAAACCAGACGAAAAATTACAACAAGATTTTGATAATCTATTAGTCGGACACGGAATGGATCCAGAGTTTGCAGAAACAGAGTGGATGCGTATCACTGGTCAGTCATCAAAGCCTACTATTGATCCTAGCCTAAGAAAAGAAGCCCCTCCAATGACTGCTCCTAAAGACAGCGATGACGAAGATGATGATGCGAGTTTCTTACAAAAGTTACGTATGCAAGCCAAGGGCGGTTCTATTAAACCAGGTGTTGATGTTGGTGGAGTAGACGAAGAAAATGACATGCCAAGCGGACAACATAGTATTTTGCCAATTAAAGAAATTGCTGAAAAAGTATTAACTCATATTGATCGTGAAACAGGTGGTTGCCCATTAGGTGCTACGGCAGTTGGTATTCAAATTGCAAAAGAGCACGGGCCAGCGGCAGGCGCACTTGCCGAGAAGTTAGTCCATCATTTACAGGCTAAGATTGAAGCTAGGAAACAAATGGAGTCAATGCGCAGGCTTGCAGGTTTGCCAAAGTTAGCAGAAGACCATGCTCCGTGGTATAAAGACCAAGCTGAAGCTGATGCTGACAAGAAAAAATCAGAGTTTAAGAAAAAGAATAACCCAAACCGTACTGGTAAAGATACCGCCAAAGCGTTATCACAGAAAGGTTTAAACAAGGCCAGCAATCCATCAGAGTCGACTGAAAAGACCATGAGTCGTGCGGCCAAAGGTAATGAGAAGTACGGCAAAGACGGAATGAAAGAATTAGCCAAAGCAGGTCGTAACGGTGCAAGCGAAAAGAAATTAGATACAATTCGCAAAAAGCACGACAACTACAAAGACTAATAGGTTAAACCACTCTTTTAAAAGAGATCAAAAAAGGCAGAAATATTCTGCCTTTTCTCTTGACTTGATAAATAAAAGTGCGTACAATATAACGTATGCAGATTCTTAAATGTAGTTGCATTTAAGAAACAGGCAAAACAAAGGCATAACATTAAGGAGAAATATATTATGGCATCTTTGGCAGAAATCCGCGCAAAGCTTCAAGCGGCGCAATTAAAATCAAGCGGTCAATCGACCGGTGGTGGCGACAACGCAATTTACCCACATTGGAATATCCCAGAAAATTCAGAAGCAGTCATCCGTTTCTTACCAGACGCTGATGGCGACAACACCTTCTTCTGGATCGAACGTGCAATGATCAAATTGCCGTTTGCAGGTGTAAAGGGAGAAACAAATTCTAAACCTGTAACAGTTCAAGTACCTTGCATGGAAATGTGGGGCGAGACCTGTCCAATTCTTACTGAGGTTCGTCCTTGGTTTAAGGATAAGAGTTTGGAAGATATGGGTCGTAAGTATTGGAAGAAGCGTAGTTACTTGTTCCAAGGCTATGTAGTTGATAGCCCACTAAAGGAAGACAAGACTCCAGAAAATCCAATTCGTAGATTCATTATTGGTAGTCAAATCTTTAACATCGTTAAAGCGGCTCTAATGGATCCAGATATGGAAGACTTGCCAACAGACATCCTACGTGGTGTTGACTTTAAAATCACCAAGACATCAAAAGGTGGTTACGCTGACTACAGCACATCTAAGTATGCTCGTCGTGAACGTGCATTGGATGATGCAGAACAAGCGGCTATTAAAGAGCATGGTTTGTTCAATCTCAAAGACTTCCTGCCTAAAAAGCCGGGCGAAGTTGAGCTCAAGGTCATGAAAGAAATGTTCGAAGCGTCAGTTGACGGTGAAGCATTTGACATGGATCGTTGGGGACAATACTTCAAGCCAGCAGGTATGGGCGGTAGTGGCCAAGCAACTGGTTCAGCACCACGTGCAACACCAGCGGCGGCTAAACCAGTGGACGAAGATGAAGTCCCTTTTGAGAGTGCGGAATCAGCACCCGCAGTTAAAGTTGCTGAAGAGGCTCCTGTGGCAGAGAAAGCTACACCAGCGTCGAATGGCAGTGAAGCAAGTGCAAGAGCCCAAGACATTCTTGCAATGATCCGTAACCGTCAAAAAGCATAAGGAGATAGACTATGGGAAAAGCCTTCGATATTTCGAAGTTCCGTAAGTCTATCACTAAATCTATTGATGGACTGGGAATTGGGTTTAACGACCCTTCCGATTGGATTTCAACCGGAAACTACGCCCTAAACTATCTTATCTCGGGGGACTTCTTTAAGGGAGTCCCTTTGGGAAAAGTAACAGTTTTTGCTGGCGAATCAGGTGCAGGTAAGAGTTATATCTGTTCTGGTAACATTATCCGTGCCGCACAAGAACAGGGCATCTTTGTAGTCTTAGTTGACTCAGAGAACGCCTTGGACAAGCAGTGGTTGTTGGATCTTGGTGTTGACATTTCAGAAGATAAATTGCTGAAACTTAACATGGCAATGATCGATGACGTGGCTAAAACCATTTCAGAGTTCATGAAAGAGTACAAGGTAATGCCTTTGGAAGAACGTCCAAAAGTATTGATCGTAATTGACTCTTTGGGCATGTTACTAACTCCTACTGACGTTAATCAGTTCGAAGCAGGTGAGATGAAAGGTGATATGGGTCGTAAACCTAAAGCACTTACAAGTCTTGTCCGTAACTGTGTAAACATGTTTGGTAGTTATAATGTAGGTATGGTTTGTACAAATCACACATACGCAAGTCAAGACATGTTTGATCCAGATGATAAAATCAGTGGTGGTCAAGGTTTCGTTTATGCATCAAGTATTGTTGTTGCTATGAAGAAGCTGAAACTTAAAGTTGACGCAGATGGTAACAAAGTTACTGATGTGTTGGGTATCCGTGCCGCATGTAAGATCATGAAAACACGTTATGCTAAACCTTTTGAAAGTGTACAAGTTGAGATTCCATATTCGACTGGTATGGCTCCAACAAGCGGTTTAGTTGATATGTTCGAGAAAATGGGTGTGTTATCTAAGGTTGGGAATAAATTAGCATACACCAGTAAGGAAACTGGTGAGATTGTTGCAGAGTTCCGTAAGAATTGGACTGAAGAAAAACTACACGTTATTATGAACGAGTGGGATGCCAAGGCGGCAGAATCTTTAACTACAACAGCAATTACTACTGAGGAAGAAGAAGCATAATGGACGAGAATCTAATCATTACCCTTTGGGATATATTTCGTGAATATATTCCAGAAAAGAATCGTGAAATGGCCGCAAATCAATACGTTGATTTCTTGCTAGGTAACGATATTAGTGCAGAAACATTATCAGGTTTTAGTGGTTACGATCCCCACCTAGATGACGCTATTAAATTAGTAGTCGAGGAAGAAGGCGTGGATGATGACGAGCCATTCGACGAAGATAATATGGGTTACGAAGACGAGGAATATTAATGTGGTACAGTAAGGTTAGTCGAGATATTTCTCACTTGCCCGATTGTATTGAGCATTTTTATTCTCAATTAGACGAGGCTAGGAAGGAAGTTAAGGTGTATGGCAATCTTGAGAAAGCCAGTGCCGCACTTCCTGGCATCGTTGAACAACGTTTCAACCAGCTTCAAGAAATTGAAGCTGTGTTGGAATATCTAAATATTGAACTTAGACGCACTCGTAGTAAGGCGTTTAAGAAGTATCTCGAAAGTTATCAACGAGCTTTAAGTAGCAGAGACTGCGAAAAGTATGTTGATGGTGAGGCCGACGTAGTTGACCTAGAAAAGATTATCAACGAATTTGCATTGTTGCGTAATCAATGGTTAGGAATTATCAAAGGCCTTGATATTAAACAATGGCAAGTTTCTAACATTATCAAACTTAGAACAGCCGGCATGGAAGATGTGCATATCTAATGTTTGTCGAAACACTAATACAACGTCTAGCGTGTGGCGACACGTTTCTATTCGAACCTGAGCTTGTATCTCCTGGTTGGGAAAAGAATTTTGTCGAGTCGTTAGCTACTCAATTATCTTCTGGTAATACCCTTACCGAAAAGCAAGCGGCACTATCTATTAGACTTCTAAAGAAATATCAAAATACATTAGAAGTATTTTTCAAAACTAAGATTGACTTAGACAATCCTGTTTTCGCTCATCCGTTTAGGAAACTTCATATTGAAAAGACTATTACTGTGCGCAATGGTACCATACAGGTAAAGTTTCCTTATGACGAAGAAATAATTAAATCTATTCAAAACTTTGTATCTGAAGCCGCAGTAGTGCCCGAGCAGGTTTACACATCGTCGATTACTAAATCATATATTGGTGCGTGGAATCATGAAGATAAAGCGTGGACATTTAGCCTAAGAGAAGAAACTGTATTATGGTTAGGATCAAACTTACTATCTAAAAATTTTACAGCAGATGCTACGTTCCTCGAATGGTATAACACTATTAATGGAATAATCGACGATGCAAACGAATATGCAATCACCGCAGTTAAAACTAATTCTGGTTTCGAATTTAGAAATGCATCGGATAAAATTCCAGGGTTAGATACTGATAATGTCGTAGAATTCTTGTATCATGCAAAAAATTACGGTGTGAGTATTTGGGACGAATTGATCGCCACCAATCTACAAAAAACAGCTTGTTCGCCAGTTACCACTACCTTGTTAAATGCATCCGGAATAGTATATATTGACAGCAGAGCGTACGGGTTGGAGAATTTTAAAGACCTGTTGTTGTTTGGCGGCCCTACATTGATAGTCATTCCGGGAGGAAGTGAAATCAAACATACCGAAGCATGGCATAAGTATGCGTCGTCTATTGGAATTGAAAATAGAGATATTGCTGTTATGTTTAGAACCCCAAATCAAGACAACGGTGGATTTAATGCCTATGTCAAAGAAAATGAATTAAACAACAACATCCACGACACTACTAAAATCGTATTTGTCAGTACTAAAATTCCTAAACCGTTGGTTAAATCTGGTATAGTGTTCAATACTGTAATCAACTTAGGGTACTACAATAATATGCATTTTAGTATGAACATTCTCTTGACATCACCAGCCAATATAGTGTATTATAATGATAAGAAGCCGCAAGGAGCAACTATTTGTCTACCGCCAAATTGACCATCAGAGATGAAGTCAACGTAAAATTTGAGAATTTAGATTTAGATACTAGGAAAGAATTAGTAAAAAAATTCAAGTATTTTAATCAAGCCGCACGATATCAGCCTGCATACAAACTAGGTCGATGGGATGGGTGTACGTCTTTCTTTGGGCTCGGCGGAACTACCTACGTTAGTATGCTCGATCAAATATTACCCTACTTAGAAAGCCAGGGATATTATATTGAGGTAGAGGATGAACGAGTTAGTCCTGTATTAGAATTTGAAAAGATCAAAGAAGACTTTTGGGGCGATCTATGTTGGCCAGAAGGGCATAGGTTTGCGGGCGAGCCGATTAGACTACGTGACGATCAAGTGGAAGTTGTTAATACGTTCTTAGAAAATCCCCAAGCACTACAGTCAGTAGCAACGGGCGCAGGTAAGACCATCATGACTGCTACACTTAGTAAAATTTGTGAAAAGTATGGACGAAGCCTAGTCATTGTACCCAACAAAAGTCTTGTAGAACAAACTGAAGAAGACTATGTCAACGTCGGGTTAGATGTCGGTGTATACTATGGTGATCGTAAAGATCTAGGCAAGACCCATACTATCTGTACCTGGCAAAGTCTAAACATCCTTGATAAAAAAACTAAAAACGGCCAAGCAGATCTTATTACATTATCAGAATTTCTTGAAGGTGTAAGTTGTATTATTGTTGATGAAGTACACCAAGCCAAGGCAGAAGTCTTGAAGAATTTACTAACACAGAATTTGCGTAATGCTCCTATTCGTTGGGGTCTTACTGGTACTGTGCCCAAAGATCCGCTAGAGTTTGAAAGCATTAAGTGTAGTCTTGGACAAGTTGTTGGCTATGTTACTGCACATGAGTTACAAGAAAAAGGTATCTTAAGTACTTGCCATGTAAATGTAATTCAGACCCAAGAATGGAGAGAATTCCAAACTTATCCCGAAGAATTAAAGTATCTTGTGACAGATAGTACAAGAATGGAATGGGTTAGTAAGTTAGTTAAGGGCATCGCAGATACCGGCAATACTCTTGTATTGGTAGATAGGATCGAAACAGGCGAGTTCATGATCAATGAAATTCCTGAAGCAGTTTTTATCAGCGGTAAGATAAAATCAACAAAACGCAAGGAACAATATCGTGAAGTGGCAACTAATGATGACAAGATTATTGTGGCGACTTATGGTGTGGCCGCTGTGGGTATTAATATCCCTAGGATTTTTAATTTGGTTCTTTTGGAAGCCGGAAAGAGCTTTGTTAGAGTTATACAAAGTAT
>Ga0114975_10002990_pt1 | contig 11444 bp, 9 predicted proteins | sample S_130626_EF_Meta_FD_87031 | JGI IMG/M metagenome (GOLD analysis project Ga0114975, IMG submission 87031) | Freshwater microbial communities from Lake Simoncouche, Canada to study carbon cycling - S_130626_EF_MetaG | ecosystem: Environmental > Aquatic > Freshwater > Lake | place: Lake...
ATGCCAGTCCAGCCCGTGCGAATTCCGAACCCCGGTAGCGACCACTTCCATGCCAGAACCATCGGGGTTGTAGCGGCGAATGGTCGCGAAGTCGGCCGCTTTGACTTCACAAATGTTGCAAGGCGCGCCAACCGGCATGTAGAGCTTTCCATCGGGACCAAAGCGCAAGTACTTCCAGTTGTGATGTACATGCTCCGCGGGCAACTGAAAAGCCGCGGTCACGTCCACGGGAGCGACATCCGGCTTGGAGGAAATACCATCAAAACGAAGGACCTTGTCCGTGGATGCCACGAAGAGAGTGCCGTCCTTATACGCAACTCCGGAAGGCTGATTGAGCTTGTCAATCACGACTCGACTCGTGCGCTCGTTGCCTTTGTCAGTCACTTCGTAGACGCGACCGATCCCGCGGGTCCCAACGTAAAACTTCCCGTTGTCGCCTTCGGCGATCTCACGCCCACCAGGAATTCCGGTCGCCCAGAGCTCAGCCTTGAAACCCGCTGGAAGCTTGAATTTACCCACAGGGATATCGGCCGCCGGGGTCACCGTCAGCTTGCCCGCCAAGGGGGCCAGGGTTGAATTGGCCTGCTCAGGCGTCATGCCCTGCTTCCAGGCCTGGGCCATTACGGAGCTTGAAATCAGAAGGGAGCCGACCAGGGCGAGCACGCGGGCTGGAACTGTTGGGGCACGATAAAACATTCAAAAATCCTAGGGGTATGAAGTAGAGGCATTTTGAGTGGGTATATTGTCCCGCCTAGACGACGAGGCAGGAGATAGGGGTTTGCCCTTGTTTGTCATGATGTCGCAGCGTCGGCGACCCACATCAGTTACAAAGTTCTGGTTTATTCGATGGAATGGTTAGCCGATCCGCAACTATGGGTGTCGTTTCTGACACTTACCGCCCTTGAGATCGTCCTTGGGGTCGACAACCTTGTCTTCATCGCGATCCTTTCGGATCGCTTACCGGTCGAGCAACGCCCGAGTGCGCGTCGGGTGGGGCTGGCCCTCGCTCTGATCAGCCGACTGCTATTACTGTCGATGCTGTTTGTCATCAGCCAACTCACAGCACCGGTCTTCACACTGTTCGGCCAAGACTTCTCGTGGCGAGACCTGATCCTGCTGGGCGGCGGATTGTTTCTGATCTACAAGGCGACTGCCGAAATTCACGAAATGACTGCGGCCCCTGCGGATGCCGATCACGAGGCGTCGCGAAAACAGGCAACCTACCTGGCCGTGGTAAGTCAGATTGCCGTGGTCGACATCATCTTCTCGCTGGACTCCGTCATTACTGCGGTTGGTATGGCCGACAATCTGGGTGTCATGGTTGCCGCGGTTGTCGCCGCGGTGCTTGTCATGCTCCTGGCGTCGACACCCCTGTCCAATTTTGTGTCGCGCCATCCTACCGTCAAGATGCTGGCCTTGGCATTCTTGTTCATGGTTGGCCTGGCCCTGATCGCTGATGGCTGCGGAGTGCATATCCCCAAAGGCTACTTGTATGCGGCCATGGCCTTTTCGACCCTGGTCGAGGCCCTCAATCTGGCGGTGGCGAAACGGCGTCGGTCTACAACCTAGAACGACGCGTCACAGTGCTTACTTGGAGATCCCTTAAGCTCAGCTGAATCCTTCGTAAAACAGCTGACCATGAATCAACGATTAAAAACTTTCCTGGTGATTTTCACCGCCCTCATCGGGCTCGTAGGGGGAACGGCACAAGGGGCGCCAGTTTCCGCCCCCCAAGCGGCAGCGACAGAAAAACCGCTGGTGCTTCTCATCAGTATTGACGGTTTCAAACCGTCGTATCTTTCAAAATCATCGGCGCCGAATCTGTTTGAATTGGCCGGCAGGGGGGTGATGGCTCAGGGCCTCATCTCGGCGTTCCCGTCCGTGACATTTCCCAATCATGTGTCAATCGTGACGGGTCAGACGCCCGATCATCATGGGATTGTGAACAACACGATGACTGACCCAGGGACCCCTCAACGGTTCACACTGGGATCTCGCGAGGCGGTTGAAAACCCGTTCTGGTGGCAAGAATCCAGACCGATCTGGATCACCCTGCGACAGCAGGGTAAAGTGGCATCCACCCTCTTCTGGCCGGGCTCGGAGACCACCATCGACGGTCTCAGGCCAAATGACTGGTTGCGGTACGACCACGATATGCCCCACGAAACGCGGGTCAAGACCTTGGTCGGATGGCTGTCACGCCCCCCAGCCGAGCGCCCTGATTTTGCAACCCTTTATTTTGCTGACGTGGACTCGGCAGGGCATGCAGCTGGCCCTGACAGTCAGGCAGTCCAGGATTCGGTCAAGAAGGTGGATAATTCGATCGGAGAACTTTCCAGGGAATTAGAACGACTTGGCCTGCTGGAGCGAACCACCTGGATCATCGTTTCAGATCATGGAATGGCATCGTCCCCAGTCGAAAAGGTCGTCTCAGCGCAGGGGTTGTTGGCGAATTTCCCAGCGGCGCGATGGGAGTGGCTCGGCGCGCTAGCAGGTGTTCGTCTTAACGGGGCGTCCAGTGCGGGCGTCATGCAAGCCCTATCGACCCTGCCCAATGTCACCTGCTGGCCCAAGGCCGAAATCCCCAAGCGCTATCGATTTGGGACCCATCGACGGATCCCTGAGATTGTGTGTCTAGCCGAGGTCGGCTACAGCCTGACGGACAACCCGGCCCGAAGAGGCCCGCTCGGACAGCACGGTTACGACCCTGAAGATCCGTCCATGCACGGGCTGATGATTGTCGCTGGGCATCGGATTCAATCCGGCAGGCTCGGCCTTGTTAACAACCTCGAGATTTATGGGTTAATGTGCCGATTGCTTGGCATAACGCCTGAGCGCAATGACGGCGCAGACACGTTGCACCAGCAGGTCATCAAAAACTAAATAGATCAGGGGACAAACATGCGCTTTTTGAAGGCCAGCCTTGCTGGCGTGCTTGCATTGGGTTTTCAGGTTTCTGCTCATGCACAGAGCAATTGGTATCCGAGTAAATGGGGTCCCAATGACGAGATCGGTTCCGCCAATTACCTGACACCGGAGCGCGCACTTCAGGCCTCCAAACTGGTCAAGACCGGCAAAACCTATTCGTTAGGCCTCACCGTTAACACCAATACGCCGGCGTTTCCGCCGCGCACCTGTTCGATTTACATCGTTCAACCTGGTCAGGTGGGGTCCTCGAACGGGCTGGGGCACACCCATACGACTTATAACGACGACATCCTGAACTGCTGGACTGGAATCGGCACCCAGCTCGACGGACTGGGGCACATTGGCGTCGGGGAGATGTATTACAACGGCAATAAATGGTCCGATTTCGCCACGATGAATGGCCTGAAGAAGCTGGGCGCTCACAAAGTTCCGCCCATGGTGACCCGCGGAATCATGCTTGACATGGCCGCTTACTACGGCGTCGACGTCGTTAAAGAGGGCACAGCCTACAACCGGACCGAAATCGAAGCGGCCGCCAAACGGCAAGGACTGGAAATTCGCGAGGGAGATGTCGTCATTTTCCATTCTGGCTGGATGAATATTCTGGATACGGACCCCAAACGCTGGGGTTCGGTTGAGCCGGGCCTGGGCCGGGACGGGGCCAGATATCTGGTCTCCAAAGGCGTCGTTGCAGTCGGTGCTGACACATGGGCGGTCGAAGCAATTCCCTTCGAACCGGGCGCGGGGGTTTTTGAAGTCCACCAGATCTTGTTACCGATGAGCGGAACCTACATTCTCGAAAACATCAACACACTTGAATTGGCCAAGGACAAAGCTTACGAATTCATGTTTGTCCTGGGGCAGAACAAATACGAGGGTTCGGTACAGTCAATGATCAACCCGATCGCGATCCGCTAGCCCCCGACCGAAGTCCGACCAGGGTTAAACGACCAGGGTTAAACGACCAGGCGGCGTCTTGTTGGCGCCGCCGAACCAATTTGTTCGTTTTTTTTTGAGGATTTTCCCCCGATCGTCCGTTGAACCGGCCATACTTCCGATAACGTTTAGAATAGCCTTGAGCGGCATTCGCTTTGCGCAGCGCTTTAGTCCACCACTCTGGACATCAACCCCCAAAGAGGACTTGCGATGCCGCCCGATGACGAAGCCCCAGCCCCAAAAAAACCAATGTCGCTGGCCGAGGCCCTCAAAGAGGGGGTCAAAGGTGCCAGCGGCCAGATAACCGATGTTTCTCAGCTCGATGGCCCATCGAAATGCGCCGTCGTTCTGCTGACGGTTGGCGCCGAACTCGGTTCTGAGGTCCTACGACTGCTTTCGCCGTTTGAGGTTCAAAAGCTTTCCTCGCGCATGGCGGTGGTGCGCTCATTATCGCGAGACATCATCGTCGCGGTGCTTCGGGAGTTCAAAGAAACCACCAGCAATAATGCGTCGGTCGCTTTTGATACCGACAATTTTATGGCGTCGATGCTTAACAAGGCATTGGGCGCGGACGGCGCAAGTGATCTGCTTGGCCGTCTCGAGGCCGCGATGGACATGTCGGGCGTGGAAACGCTGAAGCGCCTCGAACCCGATGTCCTTTATGAAGCGATCAAGAACGAGCACCCGCAGATTCTGGCGACGATTTTTGTGTTCCTTGAGCCCGCGCAATCATCGACCTTGTCGAAGTTTTTCCCGGACGAACTCCGCAATGAAATTTTGCTGCGAGTCGCGCTCCTCGAAAAGGTTCAGCCCGCTGCCCTGAAAGAGCTGAACGAGACCATGGCCAATATGATGCCGCCGGGTGGCGACGGCCAGCGAGCGAGCGTTGGTGGCGTCGTGCCGACCGCAGAAATTCTGAATATGCTGTCCGGAGGACTGGATCAGGAAGCGCTGTCGACGATTCGCGCCTATGACGCTGATCTGGCCGCGCGGATCATGGAACAGATGTTCACTTTCGAGGATCTGGTCCAACTCGAGGATCGATCGTTGCAGGCCCTAATGCTGGAGGTGCCGCAGGACATGTTGGTCACCGCACTGAAGGGTTCAAGCGCGCGGCTAAGGGACAAACTCTTCAAAAATATGGCGAAACGTGCGGCTGAGACGGTCAAAGAGTCGCTCGATAACCGTGGCCCCGTCAAGATCACCGAAGTCGAAGAGACCCAGAAGGAAATGCTCCGCACTGCACGACAACTCACAGAGGAAGGTCGGATGACCATGGACCGTGGTGGTGGTGGGGGCGACATGATTTAATGCGGGTTAACGCCGCCGGGCAGTTCTTTCGCGAACTTTTTCGCGGACTTGGGCCAGGCCTGATTACCGGCGCCGCAGATGATGACCCCAGCGGAATCGCGACCTATTCGCAAGCGGGGGCACAGTTTAGATTTGGGTTGATCTGGACGCTCGTCTTAGCGACCCCTCTCATGATCAGCATTCAAATGCTGTCCGCCCGTATCGGATGGGTAACCGGACGCGGCCTCGGGGCAAACATCAAGACATTGTTTCCCCGCTGGTTCACGATCAGTCTTGTGAGCCTTTTCGTCGCCGCCAATACAATCAATATTGCAGCTGACATCGCCGCGATGGGCGAAGCCGTGAGGCTATTTTCACCGATCCCAGCCGCCGTTTCCATCTTCGGATTTGGCACCATCTGCGTCGTCGCCCCGGTTTTCTTTTCCTACGAGCGCTCGGTGCGGATTCTCAAGTGGCTAACTCTCGCCTTGTTCGCGTATGTGGCGGTCATTTTGACGGTCAAGGTCCCATGGTGGCAGGTCACGATCGAGTCGCTTCAGCCATGGGCCTTTCTGCAACCCGACACACGTCTGAGTGACTACGCCGCCATGGTCGTTGCGGTGATGGGCACGACGATTAGCCCCTATTTGTTTTTCTGGCAGGCATCGCAAGAAGCCGAGGATGACCAGCGCCGGCCGAATGCTGCGAAACGCCACGCAGACCCCCGATACGCTGCCAAGCACCTCGGGCGAATCAGGCTCGACACTACTGTCGGCATGGTGTTCTCCAACCTGATTGCGCTTTGCATTGTGATCGCGACAGCCGTCACGTTGAACCTGCAAGGCATCACTGAAATCACGACTTCGGCGCAGGCCGCGCTGGCCCTGCGACCGGTTGTGGGGGATCTGGCATTTGTCGTTTTTGGACTCGGCATCATCGGCACGGGCCTCTTGGCCGTGCCGGTGTTGGCGGGTTCGGCCGCTTACGCCGTCAGCGAGGTGTTTGATTGGAACACGGGCCTCTCACACAAATTCAATGAAGCTCGAGGCTTCTACCTCATCATCATTGCCGCCACGGGTGTTGGCTCGGTCCTTGGGTTCTATGAAATCGATCCAATCAAGATGTTGGTTTGGTCCGCGATCATTAACGGCGTGATTGCCGTGCCAATCATGGTCGCCATGCTCCTGATCGGTCAGTCGGATCGCCTGATGGGACGCCACACCATCACCATGCCGCACCGAGTGTTCGGGTGGCTGGCCACCGTGCTGATGGCGGTGGCCGTCGTTCTGATGTTCATCACCTGATTTAACCGAGCGAGGCGTACCGTTCGAGATGATGGTCCGCGTCGCCCAAGCGCTGACTGATCATCGTCAACCGCCTGAAAGTATGAGAAATCTTCAATTCTTCCGTCATTCCCATCCCGCCATGAAGCTGGACTGACTCCTGACTGATCTGGCGGGCTGAGTCGGCGACTTTGACGAAAGCCATCGAGATCGCTCGCTTGCGTTCATTGGGTTCGGCGCCAGAATCGACTTTAGACGCGGCCAAAATAGACATGGATCGCGCCTGCTCGCAGGCAATCATCATCTCGACCATCCGGTGTTGTAACACCTGAAAGGATGCAATTGGCACACCAAACTGCTTACGAGTCTTGAGGTACTCCAAGGTTGCCTCGTTGGCATATTTCATCGCGCCCACGGCATCTGCACAGAGTAAAGCGGTCGAAAAATCCATCGCTTCTTCGATCCAGGGCAATGCTTCTCCAGGCTTACCCAGGAGCGCATCGCCCGCCAGTGCAACATCCGTGAACACGACATCGGCCGAACGCTGACCATCGACCGTACGGCTTGAATTCAACGCAACTCCGGCCGCTTGGGGATCGACCAGGAAAAGAGTAGGTCCAGAGTCGGTCACAGCAGACACAACCAGGCGATGCGCCGATGGCGCGCCCATCACGATGCACTTTGTGCCGCTCAAGATCCAGCCATCGCCTTGCGGGCTTGCGGTCGTCAATGTGGGGGCGATCTCGTAACGCCGCCCCGGTTCGAAGCTGGCAAATGCGTACCGGTGGGACCCATCCATCAGGCCCGGCAACAGGGCCGAACATTGCGCTGGTGAGCCCAGCTTTGCGATCAATCGCCCCGCCAAGCCAATATTGTCAATTAAAGGCTCGACGACCAGCGCCTCACCACAGGCCTCCATGGGCGCGATCAGGTCAAGCGCGCCACCGCCAAAACCACCCTCCGATTCAGGCACGCTGATTGAGGTCAGCCCCATCTCGGCCAGTGAATGCCAGAGGCTCTCGCTGAGCCCAGCCGGCGAGTTCAAAATTTCCTTACGTTGCTCAAAACCATAATGACCGGCCAAAAATTTCTGGACCGAGTCTGCAAACTGCTGCTGCTCTTCGCTGTATTCAAAGTTCATGATGGTGTTCTCAGAGTCCGAGACTCATTTTGGCGATGATGTTGCGCTGAATCTCGTTCGAGCCGGCGTAGATACTGGCTTTACGCACGTTGCAATAACGTGGTGCGAGACGCGACATGAAATGATCAATCGAGCCATGATCGACGGCCTTGAACGGCTGCGCCCGAGGACCCACTGCCTGCATCATCAATTCAGTAATGCCCTGCTGAATTTCGGTGCCGCGAATTTTCAAAAGCGAGACATCAGCACCGGGTGGCTGACCCGTTCGCCGCATCTGGTCAAGAAACCGCATCGAAGTGATTTCAAGGGCCTCAAGTTCAATTTCGACCCGAGACAAGCGGTCTCTAAAACGCGGGTCTTCAAGCAGGGGCCGACCGTTTTTGATCTCACGCGTTGCGAGCGCACGCAGCGTGCCGATCTCACGACGAGACGCACTCACATTGCCCGTGCCCATGCGCTCATGACCTAGCAAATATTTTGCAACGGTCCAGCCCTTGTGTTCTTCAAAGATCAAGTTCTGCACTGGGACGACAACATCATCGAAAAAGATTTCATTCACCTCGTGACCACCGTCCATCAGAATCAGCGGACGCACCGTGATCCCGGGGGTATTCATGTCGATGAGCAGGAAGCTGATGCCCTCCTGGCGACGCTCTACGTTTGAGTCGGTACGGACCAGACAAAAAATCCAGTCGCCGTAATGCCCCAACGTCGTCCAGATCTTCTGGCCGGTGACATGGTAGAAGTCCCCTTTGCGATCAGCCCGACATTTGAGGGCAGCCAAATCCGAGCCAGCCCCTGGCTCCGAATAGCCCTGCACCCAAAAATCATCACCCGTTCGAATTCGCGGCAAGAAACGTTCTTTTTGCTCGGCGGTACCAAATCGAAGCAACACTGAGGCACACATGACAGGTCCAAACGGCGGTAGCCCAGGAGCACCCGCCAGACCAAATTCTTCATCGAAAATATAACGTTGGGTGATATCCCAACCAGTACCGCCCCACTCAACGGGCCAGTGCGGCACAGACCAGCCTTTGGCCGCAAGGATCCGGTGCCAACGCAAGTACTCGTCTTTTGAAAGCCCGTGGTAGTTGACGACCTTGTCGCGAATATCGGCTGGCAGGTTGGCACTTAACCATTCACGTACTTCGCCCCGGAAGCTCGATTCTTCGGCGGAATAACTCAAATCCACAGCGGTCTCCTCAATCAGACGGTCTCAATTTTTCCAATCATACCGCTCAGCCGAACCGGAGGATCAGGGAACCAACCATTGCGGTCCCCCAGTTGTGAGCAGGGCACGTCGATGCCCAGATCTCGATAGCTCGAGCCAATCGATCGACAGGACATCGGCACACACAACGGCCAGGTGGTGGGGGCCGCCGCGGAGATCGAGGGGCTGCGGGCCCACGCTCCCGGGCGGAGTCTCCGGTGCAGCTGTTTCTGCCGGTGGTGCTGGTGCCACAGGATTGACTGATACGGTCCGCAGAGCAGCGCCCGGCGGCGCCGCCGAGAGGTAGTCCCCGGCCGAAGGTGATTGCGCAACAGAAGCCCATGCCGAGTCGACCACGGGCCCCGCATTCAGAATCTGGGTATTGACCTGGGCCCTGACTTGCCAGCTCAATCGCCGACTCCAGAAAACGAGAGTTGCCGACGGATTAGCGCTCAGCTCAAGCACCTTTGGGCTACGCCGATCCGTGTAAAACAGCAGGCGCCCCGCGCCGACATCCGCGCGGCGAAGCACCACCGTACGAGCCTGCGCAGACCCATCCAACCCAATGCTGGCAAGCACCGGGGTGCGCCATTCGTGATGGCGATCAACGCAAGCGCGTTGCAACTGCAACCAGACCTGGGGGGTGATTTCGTCCCCGCCAATCAACTCAGTCATCGGCTAGGTTTCCGCCAGCACCAGGCCCCGATGGGTCTCTGCTTGCTGAACGATCTGCTGGAGTCGAGTCGGATCCAGTCGCGACAAATTTTTAATCTGCATCACCATTCTAGGATTTTTAACCAATGTCGCCTGGTGGCGATTTAAGAAATCCCAATACAGGGTCGTAAACGGGCAAGCCTTTTCACCCACTGATACGCCCGGATCGTAACGACATCCCTTGCAATAATTACTCATCCGCTGGATGTACTTCCCAGTCGCAGCGTAGGGCTTACTCGCCATCACACCACCATCGGCGTACTGGCTCATCCCCAGGGTGTTGGGCAGCTCAACCCATTCGACCGCGTCAACATAGACCGCGAGATACCAGCGATGCACATCGTGCGGATCCACACCCAGAAGCATCGTGTAAAGCCCCGTCACCATCAGGCGTTGAATGTGGTGGGCGTAGCCATGCTTAAGCGTCTGGTGTATCGACTCCCGAAGGCAAACCATCTCGGTTTCGCCGTGCCAAAAGAAGGCTGGGAGTCGATGTCGCGCATTGAGGGCATTGCGCCCGGAGTACTCGGGCATCTGAGTCCAATAGATGCCTCGAACGAATTCGCGCCAACCCAGAATTTGCCGAATGAACCCCTCGGCAGACGCCAGCGGCACCTCGCCGCGGCGATATGCCGTTTCAGCCGCTCGCACGACCTCTTGGGGGTTGAGTAGTTTGAGATTCAACGCCGCGCTGAGATGTGAGTGGTAGAGCCATGCCTGACCCGTCCACATTGCATCCTGATACTGACCAAAGAACGGCAGACGCTTCGCGACAAATTCATCCAGAACTTGTAACGCCTGAAACCGGGTCACCGGCCAATCAAACTGTTCGAGACTACCCGGGTGATCGGGCATTCGCGAGAGCACCAGATCGATCACTCGCTGGGTGACTGCGTCGGGCTCGAAGCGGGTCGGGGGTGGAACTCTCTGTGGGCCCTGCGCATCGAATGCGCCTCGATTCTCGACGTCATAGTTCCAGGCTCCACCCTCCGGCTGATCGCGATCGGGGCCCGTCATCAACACGCCGGTTTTCTTGCGAAGCTCCCGGTACCAGTACTCCAGGCGCAGTTGTTTCCGGCCTTTTGCGTGGACAGCAAAATCACGGACCGAACTGAAGAAATGTCGGTCGTCGCGCACGTCAAGCTCGAGTGCATGCTGGCGCGCGGTTGTCTTGATTGCACTCAACACGCGCCAGTCACCAGGAGCGGTCATGACCAGTTGTTGTGGGCAGTAGTGTTCGATCGCTCGAGCTAACTCCCCCCCCAACGTACCTACGTTTCCTTCATCCTCAAACGAGGTGTAATGCAACCGAATCGATCGACCTTTCAGGTCCTCCGCGAAGTGCCGCATCGCACTCAGAAACAGCACAGTTCTCTGCTTGGCCGACCAAACATGAGTTGACTCATCAACGACCTCTGCCATCCAGACCATATCCGACGCAAGATCGAACCCATCCCAAGCCGACGACTGTGCATCGAGCTGGTCGCCCAAAATGACGACGAGATTGCGAACAGGCTGGGTCATGACTTACTTAAGGAGCGGCAACGATCCGAACAGTAACGGACTTCCTCCCAGTTCTTCGCCCAAGCCTTACGCCACGTCATTGGGCGCTTGCAGATCAGGCAGAGCTTGGAAGGGAGGCTTTGCTTGTTGCCCTTAAACGCCATTTCAATCAAAAAGCTCAAGCTGTTGGCCAGATGGCGGTTCGACTAAACGCTGACTCGATGGTCGTCGACTCGATGGCCTTCGACCCGATGACGACGGCCCCGATGGCGGCAACCCGCTCTTGCGCGAGCCATGCCGCTGAGCGATCGCATCCGCCTCGGCTCGGGCCTCAGGCGCCTTACGCAACCCATACAACACAGCCTTGGCCTGAGCGAGCGCAGACTTTTCAAGAACGATCGGTTTGGGGTAGTCACGACCAATCACACATTCAGCAATG
>Ga0114975_10002991_pt1 | contig 11437 bp, 20 predicted proteins | sample S_130626_EF_Meta_FD_87031 | JGI IMG/M metagenome (GOLD analysis project Ga0114975, IMG submission 87031) | Freshwater microbial communities from Lake Simoncouche, Canada to study carbon cycling - S_130626_EF_MetaG | ecosystem: Environmental > Aquatic > Freshwater > Lake | place: Lake...
AACGGTAACGGTTTCATAGGAGTCAATGATGGACACGAAAAAAGTAAAGCAAATTGCGGATACCGAGGCCAAGAAAATGGTCAAAGGTCACGAAAGCCGCATGCATGCCAAAGGCATGAAAAAAGGTGGCCCCACCAGTGAAGACCGCATGCGCGTAGGACGTAATCTGTCTCGTGCAGCTAACCAGAAAACGGGGTAAGTCATGGCCTACAGTATGAAACGAGACGGTAAGGAAGTTGGCCCAGCCAGCGTTTACGCACCTCCACACACGATGGACGGTAAGGCCATGAAAATTTCCAGCAATCCCGGCAAGGATTCTGAGCTATCCAGCACAGCTAACATGCGTATGAGCGTTGGCATGTACAACAACGGCCCTGATAAGACTACCAAGACCAGCGGCATCAAAATCCGTGGCACTGGTGCAGCGACTAAAGGCGTGATGGCACGGGGCCCGATGGCATGAACTATTCTGAGCTTTCGTCGGCAATACAGACCTATACGGAAAATACCTTTCCGGCGATTACCCTTGCGGACTCGTCTACTGTATCGTCTACGACTCAGATTAACCGTTTTATCCAGCAGGCAGAACAGCGCATCTATAACACGGTGCAGTTCCCCTCGTTGCGCAAAAATGTGACAGGCGCAGTTACAGTCAACAACAAATACCTATCTTGCCCTGATGATTTCTTAGCCCCTTACTCGTTAGCTATTTACCCTTATGGCGGTGGAGATTACACATTTCTGCTGAACAAGGATGTAAACTTTATCCGTGAGGCTTACCCCGGCCCAACAAGCACAGGTACACCAAAGTACTACGCATTGTTTGGGCCAACCACAACATCAGGGTCACCGCCTACACCTACAAATGAGTTGAGCTTTATCCTTGGCCCAACCCCGGATACAATTTATTCCGCAGAGCTTCACTACTATTATTACCCTGAGTCCATTACTACTGCAACGACTACTTGGTTAGGCGATAACTTTGATACTGTGCTGCTGTACGGTTCGTTGGTAGAAGCCTACACCTTCATGAAAGGTGAGCAGGACTTGGTTGCGTTGTATGACGGAAAGTACAAAGAAGCGCTGATATTGGCTAAACGTCTGGGTGATGGTATGGAGCGTCAAGACGCATACCGCAGCGGTCAATACAGACAGGCGGTCACATGAGCATAGTCCAGACCCAGACTACCAGCTTCAAAAAGGAGTTGTATCAGGCCGTCCACAATCTGTCCACAGATACGATATACATAGCCCTGTATACGGGAAATGCCGACTTGACTGAAGCTACTACGGTATACAGCGCAACCAATGAAGTCTCTGGTACAGGCTACACGGCTGGCGGTCAGGCTATGACTGGAGTTCAGATTAGCTCATCTGGCTATGTAGCCTATGTGAACTGGGCTAACGTATCGTGGACGGCAGCACTGACTGCCCGTTGCGCTTTGATCTATAACGTCACGCAGGGTAACAAGTCTATTGCGGTGCTGGACTTCGGGGCTGACAAAACCTCGACTACCACGTTTACAATCACTATGCCCGCAAACACTTCAACCACTGCGCTTATTAGGAGTTCAAATTGATCGTTACTACCACCAAAGGCGAGATGGATGATTCCTTACTTGAGAAGCGGGAAGGCACAGTCGATAACGAAAATGAGTTCACTACATGGACTGAGTACTGGCTTGATGGCGAGTTGGTTCACCGATCAGCGCATATTACGTTGAAGAAAGTGCCTACCTTTGCAGGTGGCGATACCGCATCTTTTTAAGGAAATATCATGGCAAATACCCAATCAATGTGTACATCGTTTCTTGGTGAACTAATGCTGGGCCAACATCAGCTTGGCACTTCTACTATTGTCTCGCGTACCAGCTTGACCGCGCCTACTACGGACACGGTAAAAGCCGCGCTGTACTTGGCCTCTGCCACAAAAGATGCTAGTACTACTGTTTACAACACAACTGGTGAAGTATCTGGTACTAATTACACTGCTGGTGGCGTGACGGTAACTAATGCAACGGCTCCAACTTCTACCAATGCGTCTTCTACGGCGGGTGTAGGGTATTGGACGCCCTCCGCAAGTATTGTGTACACAACCGTAACGCTAAGCACTTCGTTTGATTGTGTCTTGATTTATAACTCTACACAGAGCAATAAGGCTATCAGCGTCCACACATTTACCGCGCAGACCATCACTGCTGGTACATTGACATTGACCATGCCTTCCAATACCACTACGACTGCTTTGTTGCGTTTAGCAACAACTTAATAGTGGGGCGGCGTTAAGCCGTAAACCATGTTTGGTATAACCCCCTTTTCTGGAGCGCCATTCTCAGCGTTGGGGGGAAACGCGAACGTCACGTTAGCGTTAACGGGCGTACAAGCTGCGGGCAATACAGGCTCCGTAACGGTATCTCAGGCTTTTTCTAAGGCGCTTACTGGTGTTCAGGCTTCTGGTAATGTTGGCACTGTAGTTTCTTCTCAGGCTTTTTCTAAGGCGCTTACTGGTGTTCAGGCTTCTGGTAATGTTGGAACAGTTACAACTTCCCAAGCAGTTTCTTTTGCACTTACCGGAGTCCAAGCCGCTGGTAATGTTGGCACTGTAGTTTCTTCTCAAACTTTATCCCGCGCACTTACAGGAGTACAAGCAACAGGCGCAGTTGGCAATGAGGCTATAGTTATAAGCATTGCGCTTACTGGTGTGCAGGCAGCGGGTAATGTTGGCTCAGTTGTAACTTCTCAAACTTTATCTCGCGCCCTTACTGGGGTTCAGGCGGCGGGTGCTGTTGGGACTATTGCTGCATCTCAGGCGCTGTCTAGGGCATTAACTGGGGTTCAAGCATTAGGCGTAGTTGGTACTGTAGTTAGTTCCCAAGCCCTATCTAGGGCGCTTACCGGAGTTCAAGCTACAGGTAGTGTTGGGACTATTACTACGTCTCAAGCGTTGTCTAGGGCGCTTACCGGAGTTCAAGCCAATGGCGCAGTTGGAAGCATAGGGATAGATATATCTCTAGCCCTAACTAGCGTTAGAGCCACAGGTCTGGTAGGGATCATAATCCCAATTAATTGGAATGTAATAGACGATAGTCAAACAGCAAACTGGCAAAATATAAATAATGTGCAATCCCCCGGGTGGTCTACAATTGATGATAACCAGACCGCCAACTGGGTCTTGATTGACACTTCACCATAGAGGCATACATGACTCTTGTACTAGCAGATCGGGTTAAAGAAACTACCACTACGACGGGTACGGGCACTGTCACGCTTCTGGGCGCGTCTACAGGGTATCAGTCCTTTTCAGTGGTGGGTAATGCCAACACAACGTATTACACGATTGCAGGCCAGACTGGCTCAGAGTGGGAGGTTGGCATTGGAACGTATACATCTTCCGGAACAACCCTTTCCCGAGACACAGTCTTATCTTCTAGCAATAGCGGATCGCTGGTCACTTTTTCAGCCGGTACAAAGGATGTATTTGTAACTTACCCTGCCGGGCGTTCTGTTACGGGCGCACAGGGATACGCAGAAAACGATGCGACTATCAGCACTAACCAGACTATTACTTCAGGCAGAAATGCTTTGAGCGGTGGCCCGATTACGATTGCAACTGGCGCGACAGTAACTGTTCCTACCGGCTCGGTCTGGACAGTGGTCTAAAGGAATACCATGAGTGGAATAGCACTTCAAACCAATGCAAGCGGCACAGGTACGCTGACCATTGCTGCACCGAACACAAATACCAACAGGACGCTTACCCTGCCTGACGCTACAGGTACATTCATAACCACGGCTAGTACCGGAAAAATTATCCCCGCCGCTGCGTTACCAGCAGGCACGGTTTTACAAGTGGTTCAAGCTACTACTTCAACTAATACATCAAGCACATCTGCATCTTTTACAGATGCAACCAATCTTGCGGCTACTATTACACCATCAAGTAGCACCAATAAAATATTGGTTTTGTGTGATATATCTGTGTACATACAAGCAGATAATGTTACACAAGGCGGAGTGCAAATAGTTAGGGGTAGTACGGCTGTATATACCGACACTCTAGCATATAGATGGAGCGTTAATGCTAACGTAGCACTAGGTTCACATATAGCATTTAATTATCTAGATTCTCCTGCAACTACATCTGCAACAACATACAAAATTCAAATTCAACGTACTGCTACTGCTGGCACAAGTTATGCATTTCAGGTAAATGCAGGTGGAGCTAATATATCAAGCATTACTTTATTGGAGATTGCAGCATGAACAAACATCAAGCAATTTTTTCTTTATACAGCAATGTGGTTACTATTCGCGGCGATGATGCATTTGATGTAAATGAAAACCCAGTTCAGTATGATGAGGCAGTGGTGCAAAACTACATCAATGCCAATGCGTACAAAGAAAACAGAGCTAGAGAATACCCAGCCCTTGAAGCTCAATTTGATCTTTTGTATCACGGCGGTATGGACGCATGGAAAACAGTAATCCAAGCTGTAAAAGACAAGTACCCAAAGGTGTAAGCAATGACTATCTCGATCAATGGCACAAACGGGCTTATCCAAGCCTACGATTACCAAGTCCTGACGACGGGTTTTAGCTACACCTTTGCCGCCGGTACGCAGGTGCTGGTGATTAACCCCGCTGGTACGCTGGCTACAGGTACGATCACTATGCCTGCCCTTCCTAGCGATGGCATGACCATTACGGTGGAATCCACACAGCAAGTGACTGCGCTTACCATGTCCGGCAACGGCGGTACGATTGTAGGCGCTGCTATACAACTGATCCCCAACCAGCCCCTATCGTGGGTCTACCGCACAAGCAATACAACTTGGTATCCGTTCTCTGGCGGTGCTGGACGGGCTACTGCGCTGGTTAGCGGTACGTCTCAGGCATCTACATCAGGTACGTCGATTGACTTCACGGGGCTACCGTCTTGGGTCAATCGAATTACTATTATGTTTTCTGGGGTAAGTACAAGCGGAACAAGCGCGTATCGTTTTCAATTACGAGTAGGTGGGGCTGCTGTTACGTCTAACTACACAACCGCATCGTTTGCCGTAACAACCGCCGTAAGCCAAACAACAGGCGCTGGCGTTGCAACAGATGGATGGGGCTTTCAAGTTGCGTCTGCGTCAAGCACTCAACATGGACAAATCATATTATCCAAATTATCTTCAAACACATGGGCGGGCACAGGTCAATCTTACGACAGCCTTGCAACTGAACGAATTGCTGTTATTGCGGGTCGCGCTTTTTCAGTGGGTACTGTTGACGGAGTACGCATTACTACCGCAGGCGGCACGGACACCTTCGACGCAGGCTCCATAAACATTCTTTACGAGTAACAGATCATGACAATCACTCTAAACGGAACAACTGGCGTTAGTTCCCCGGGTATTACGCTCAGTGGGGGTTATACCGAGGCGGTTGTAAGCATCGGTAGTTCAGGCACGGCTCAGACACTATCCATTGCTTCGGGCACTCTGTTAACGGTGACCATGACGGGCAATTGCACATTCACCATGCCTTCTGTCACAGCAGGGCGGTCTTTCTACATGATTATCAACACAGGTGCGGGCTCATACACAGGCACGTTTACATCAGTTAAATGGCCCAATAACGTTGCGCCAACTTTAACCGCTACTGCAAGCCGTTGGGATATTGCAACTTTTGTTAGTGATGGCACTTACTGGTACGGCAACATTGCACAGGCTTATGCATAATGTTCGGCTCCAAACTTGCATTTTTTACCGGAAGCAGGAAGGCTCTTCTAGTAACTATTAGCGCCAGTACGCAGAACTACCTTGCCAATACAGCAAAGGCGACTGGGTACATTGCTGGTAGTTCAGACGTTATCTTTGTCATCAACTCGGGTGTTGTGATTGGTTCATCGTCTACCGGTTCTTATGCATTTACAGTCGATACGTCTTGGAACACAAAAGATACAGTAACAATCATAAACAACGGAACCGTCATTGGTGCTGGCGGTAACGGTGGCGCTGGTGGTAGTGGTACTGGTGGTGGGCAAACCGCTGGAGCTTCTGGTGGCCCTGCGGTTTCTGTTGCAAGGACTACTGTATGGACTAACACTGGCACTTGTGGCGGTGGCGGCGGTGGTGGTGGCGGAGCGGGAGTCTATGCCGTATATGCAGGGCTTGATAAAAATAACAACCCAATTTACAACTACTATGGTGGTAGCGGCGGCGGTGGCGGTCGAGGTAATAATGGTGGCAGCGGCGGCGCTGCGGGTTCTTCAGCCCAAGGTGCTGGCGGTGCTGGCGGCACAGGAACAACTACGGCTGCTGGGGCTGCCGGGGCAGGTACTGGTTATGGTGGAGGCATTGGCGGTGGCCTTGGCGCTACAGGCGGTTCTCCCGGCGATGGCGCAACTTCAGGTGGCGCAGGCGGTGCTTGCCTAGTCGGTAAATCTTTTGTTAATGGCGGTGCTGGCATCACAGGCGGCACAACTGGTGGAGGTCAATCGTAATGGACTATCGTATTATTTCTGCTGACGCAGCTATTGGGCAAATACAAGTAACCTACAGTAACGCTGGTGAAGATATTGCTACCTATGCAATTGATGTTCCTGTGATTGATGGCGCGTTCTTAACTGGTGATGCGCTTGCAGCCGAAATACAACTCCGCTCACCTGTATGGCTCTTAGAGCGCAAAGCTGCCGTTGCTGCTGCTACTGGGTTTGATGCAATTCACGCGCTGGTAGAGCAGCCTGCTACAACAATCACCCCAGAAACTCCATACATTCACGGAGTCCCGGTCACCCAAAGCACTACATTTAGTGTTGCTTCCCCGGTCACGGTGCTGTAAATGGCTCGAATAGTTCAATACACGGATTTCGTAAGTTTGCGTATCCGCCTTATGGATCAACTGTTTGAGTTTGTCGGGGATAGCAACGAATTACAGTTTTCGTCTGATATACCTGTAGACAGCCCAACTAAAACAATGCTTGTTAAAGGTACAATTTATTTCCAAATTCTAGACATTGGGGTTGCAGACGTTACAACTGCACCGGGAGAAATATTACCTACCCCACTTTCTGCTACTGGTAAGCATTTTAAAGTTACGGCATTAGAAAACGATACGCATGTTAATTGTATTCAACCACTATATAGCACAGATAAAATAATTTATGTCGAGTCTAATTTAGCCGCTAGTGAAACAATAAACATAGCAATAGACAACTTGGTTTTTGTGTTTGGTAATAACTATAAGGTTCAAGATGGTAGCTACAATGGTTTTCATATATTTGCGGTACAAAGTTCGGCTATTGTTGTCCAAGCTATCGAGCCTTGCAAAATCGTAGTTTTTACAAGCGTAATGTTATGATTAAAAAGAAGATCGACTACACCTCGCAGCCTTTTCGTCAAAATTGGGAGCAAGACCTCCCTAGGTATTGGTTTGACAATAGCCCATTAAAAACGCATTTCATGAATGCAATGAGCATCTTGGTTCCGGTGTTGGAGTACAGCGTAATACACACGCTAAAAGACTCAAAACGATTTATTGACGACCCTGAATTGCAGGCGCAAGTGAATGAAATGATTGCGCAAGAAAACTGGCACTCTTACAGCCATAGGCAATACAACAAATGGCTTGATGCGCAGGGGCTACCTGCCCACAGATTAGCCTCTAATTTCCTAAAAAAGCAACAAAAAACTAAAGCCGCTGCGGAAAAAATGCTTGGGACAAGAATGTACCTATCTGCGGTTATTGCGGGGGAGCATACGATTGCAGTGTTTATTGACTACATATTTAAAAGGCCGCATTTAATAGAGCAAATGCACCCGCATTTCAGGGAGGCTTATGTATGGCATTTTCTGGAAGAGCTTGAGCATAAAGGCACTGCCATGGATATATGGTACAGCAGCAAGGAAAAAGAAAACAGAAAAAAGTGGCGGTTAAATATTGCCATGTTCCTTCAAGCAAATAGGTTTTATAGCCTTGTACTACGCAATATGTTTACTTTATTGCGGCACGATAAACAGCTTTGGAAATGGCAGACGCTAAAAGATGGTATGAGTTTTTTCCTTGGGCGCGATGGGTTGTTTTTTAAAACCATAATCCCTTGGGGTTCTTTTCTTTCTCGTGACTTTCACCCATGGAACCACGATAACTCGCACCTGCTTAACCAGTACTCAAAACTGTTTACAGAGAAAAACTTAACTGAAAAGCAGCTAAAGCGTATTCAAGTTGAGTTTGAAAAATGCATTTCCGACATCCAAGTTACGATTGAAAATAACAACAAGGTAACAGTACTATGAGTGCATTACTGGATATGTTCAAAAACTACTTCATGCCGGAAGTAATACCCAAGGAACAAAGTTTTACTTGGGCGCATTTTGATTTAGCGCCGGAATTGGTGCAAGAAATACAAGATATTTATACCAAGGAATTAAACCCAGACCCTGACAGCTACAATTTTTATCAGTGGCTACCCGTGAAAGTGCCGGACATAAATGGGCTCAGGGTGCATAAGGCAGCTTTAATTTATTGTAGGGGTAACGAGAAACCCAGATTTAGCCATAAAGACCCGATCCCGCCGGATAGGGTTAGGGGTGGTGAGTATAGAGACTGGGCTCCTATCGTGCTTAACATCCCCTTGCGCAACTGTGAGAACAGCCGCACCAGCTTGTACAAGGATGTCAAAGACCCTATGCAGATCCTGACACCCTACAACGAGCCTGCTGTTATCGCGCCCATTGAGGAGTGCAAACTCTTGACCTCCTTTGTGCTGGATAGGCCGATACTGTTTAACACGCAGGTCTTGCACGCCGTGGAGAATTTCAGCCCGGAGCCTAGGTTTGCCATCAGCCTACGGTTCAAGGACAGCCCGTATGAGTGGTTGTAATTCGTTCGTAGCGCAGTAGAATAGGTCATCCACAGTAAGGAATTCCAATGGTTATTAAATCTGTTGTATTGGCATTTGCGGCTGTTGCTGTTGTCGCGCTTACCTTGGCCTTGATTTTTTTCATTGAATTTTCCCCATTGCCCGCTGGCTGGGTTCCAAGCCACTAGACACACAATAAGGAAATCTTATGACGGTCAACTACACAACCAACCTAGCCCTCGGACAACCTGTAACCGGCACTGAATCCGGTACATGGGGCGATGATGTAAACAACGCTGTTACGTCCTATCTAGACATTGCCATTGCTGGCAGTCTGAGCATTTCTATTACCACGGCTGACGTTACTCTAGCTAATACACAGGGTACAAGCTCTGCCACAAACATTGGCTCAACTACAGCGCAGTACGCCATCCTCAACATTACCGGGGCAAAGACCGCAGCGCGTAACTTAAACCTACCGGTCACCAGCAAATCGTACATCATTAACAACGCAGGCACGGGTGGATTTACACTTACTGTGCGTGGCGTTACTCCCACAACTGGGGTTACGCTTGCTGATGGTGAGAAAGCAATTGTCGCTTGGAACGGAACAGACTATGCGAAGATTACATCCTCAATAGTGTCCACCTTTACCGGCATACTGCCCGTTGCCAATGGTGGAACCAACTCATCAGCCACGCCTACCAGTGGTGGTGTTGGTTATGGCACAGGAACAGCCCATGCATACACAGCCGTAGGGACATCAGGGCAAGTACTAACATCCGCAGGAGCCGGTACGCCAACTTGGTCAACCCCTGCAAGTAACCCACAAATACAACCAATTTCGGCTTCAATCGGTAGTAGTGCGTTAACAATTTCAGCTTCTGCGCTTACATTAGATTTTCGTTCTACTACGCTTGGCAGCGGAACTGTTACTACAGTAACAGGCACTCCAGCTAACTTGGTTGTTCCTTCTACAGCAACTATTGGGTCTAGCAGTGGCGTGTTATCACGGTTATACGTGATTGCGTTAAACAATGCTGGCACGATTGAACTAGCAGTTGCTAACCTGTACAGTGGGCTTGCTACTAGCTCCGGTGGATTAACGCTTGATGAAACAACGTTACTTACTACAACAATTTTAAATACAAGCTCTAACTCATCTGCTGTTGCTTACTCCACTACAGCGCGTACAAGTTTGGCGTACCGAGTAATTGGCTACATTGAATCTACGCAGGCTACTGCTGGTACTTGGGCTACTGCTCCTTCAACAATACAGGGGGTTGGTGGGCAGGCATTAATTAACATGAATGCGCTCGGCAATGGGCAAGTTTGGAGAAGTGGCGGCTCTTTCGGCGTTACTTACTACAACACCACAGGCAGGCCAATCATGGTAAGTTTTGGAGGCGCTACTTACGGCAACACCGTCACAGTAGGTGGAGTATCACTTTCAACTGCCCCATCTAACCCCAACTATTATCCGTTTGCGCAATCATTTATTGTTCCGCCGGGGTTGTCTTATTACGTCATGTACAACACGTCGTTGCTACAAGGTATGCAAGAACTTCGTTAAAAGGATTACCAATGCCACACTACAGAATTCCCAATGACCCGTCTCCACATTTTTTGGAGTCAAATGATTTTGAGTATTTACTACCTGCTGGCTTTACGCTAATTAGCGATGAAGAGGCAGAAGAGATGCGACCCAAACCTACAGTACCAGCGTATGTACATTTACGCGCTATGGAGTATCCTGCCCTAGCCGAGTACCTTGATGGGGTAGTAAAGGGCGATCAAGCGCAGATTGACAAGTACATAGCCGACTGCTTGGCGGTAAAAGCTAAGTACCCCAAGGCATAACAAGGACGCACCCCATGTATGCGCTGGCTTGTACTTGTTCTAGGGCTTGCACTGCCACAGGCTCCGGTCAAGTACGTATGCGTGAGGTGGGCGTGGACAGGCGACGTATTTGAACGTAAGGTTTATTGCTTGAAATGGGAAAAGGTGGACAAGTGAATGCTCGACCCGATTTCTATTACGGTGGCGATAGCTACGGCGCAGACCGTAGTGGATCAGATCAAGAAAGCAGTTGCGCTAGGCAAGGATGTAAAGTCTTTATATGGTCAGTTCGGCAGCTTCTACGCGGCGGCAGATCAGGTTCACGCCGCATCCACCAAGGCGCGAGTAGCAAGTATTCAAAAGAGCAATGCGCAGATAAATGCGGAAGCTCTAAAAATAGCTTTAGCGTCCAAGGCGTTACGTGATGATGAACGGTACATAAAGGACTTGCTGTTTATGACCGGCAATGCGCCAGTCTGGGAAGAGATGATGGCAGAGCGAGTGCGAATGCACAAGGAACGCTCTGAATTGGAAAGGACAATGGTAGAGCAAAAGCAAAAGGACAGGGAAGCGGCTGGTAATGCGTTGATGAACTTACTGCTTTTTATTGCCGCCATTGCAATGATCGTACCCATCGGGGGCTTGGCTTGGGAATTTTTGATTAAAAGGGGTTAGTATGAGTGAGGAAAAAATTCAGAACATGGAAGCCAAAGGGCAACTGATTGAAAAGATCACGTTTGCTTTATTGCC
>Ga0114975_10002992_pt1 | contig 11435 bp, 9 predicted proteins | sample S_130626_EF_Meta_FD_87031 | JGI IMG/M metagenome (GOLD analysis project Ga0114975, IMG submission 87031) | Freshwater microbial communities from Lake Simoncouche, Canada to study carbon cycling - S_130626_EF_MetaG | ecosystem: Environmental > Aquatic > Freshwater > Lake | place: Lake...
GGTCGAGCAGGCCCCGATGGCCGCAACGCCGCCGCCCGTGACCCGTCGCACCCGTCGCGTGCGCAATGCGCCGCCGCCCCTCGCGCCGGAGCCGGAGGCTCCGGCCCCGGTCGTCGCGACCCACCTCGACGCCACTTCCCTCGTGGTCACCCGCCCCGCCCGCGCGCATTCGCGCAGGCAGTTTCGCGGCTCCGCCGCGCTGCGTGAGGCGGTCATCGCCCGCGAAGTCCTCGGCTTGCCGCTCGCGCTGCGCCCGCCGCGTTTCTGATCAGCTTCGCGGCGCGAAAATCCGCGCGACGAGGTAGGGCAGTGCGCAGCAGAGTACGATCCCGGCGCCCGACGGTACCGCCGGCGCGTAATATGACAGATACAGACCGCCGATGCCGCCGAGCAGAGCGCAACCCGTTCCCCAGGCCATCACCTGCGGCACGGTGCGGCCGAGCAGCACGCCCGTCGCGGCGGGGATGACGAAGAGCGCGGTCGTGAGCAGCGCGCCGACGAGGCGGACGCAGGCGACCGAGCCCAGCGCGACGAGCACGAGCAGCACGACGCGCATGAGCGCGGGCCGCGCGCCGAGCAGCGCCGCGTATTCTTCGTCAAAGGAGGCCAGCTCGAGTTCCTTATGCAGGGCCCGTAGGCCAAACAGTACGACCCCGGCGGTGACGCCGATGACCAGCAGGTCGTCGGCGCCGACGGAGACCACGCTGCCGAAGAGGAGCCCGGCGAAGTCGCGCCAGGAGTTGGCCTGCTGCATGAGCGCGATGCCCGCCGCGAACATCACCGACAGCATCACCCCGACCGCGCTGTCTTCGCTCGTGCCCTTACGCGAGGCCAGCCAGGCCGCGCCGGCCGCGGTCAGCATGGCGGCGACGAGTGCGCCGAGGTAAGGGGAGAGACCGAGGAGCAGTGCGCCGACCACGCCGGGGAGGATCGAGTGCGTGAGCGCGGTGCTCACGAAGGCCATGCGGCGAAGCACAACGTAGGTGCCGAGGCAGGCGCAGGTCATCCCGCTGAGTACGACGGCAAGCAGGGCGCGCACAAAGAAAGGTTCCGACAGGGGCTGTAGGAGCAGATCAAGCATGGCGGTGGTCGTGGCCGGAGCAGGCGTGACGGGTGGAGACGGTGCCGTCGCGCATCTCGAGGATGCGGTCGAAGCGTCCGAGGTCGGCCGGGTCGTGCGTGGCCATTACGACCGTGAAGGCCGAGCCTTCTTCGAAGAGGAAGCGGTCGATAATTTCGCGGCTTGGCTGGTCGAGGGCGGCGTAGGGCTCGTCGAGCAGGAGGATCTCCGCGCCTTGGACGACGGCGCGGGCGATGAGGCCGCGTTGAAGTTGGCCGCCGGATAGCGTGTGGACTGGGCGCTCCGCGAGTTCGGTCAGGCCAAGGTGCGCTAGCGCGAGGTCGACGGCTTCGTCTCCATGGCGGCATTCCTCGAACCACCCGTGATGGGCGTAGGTGCCCATCTGAACCAGGCGCCGAAGCGTGAGCGGAAAGTTTTCGGCGAGATGCGGTCGCTGGGCAAGGTAGGCGATGCGACTGCGGCCGAGGCGCGGGCTTTCGCCGGCGACCAACGCTTGGCCTGTGCGGATCGGCGTGAGTCCGGCGAGCACGCGCAGGAGCGTGGATTTGCCGGAGCCATTGGGGCCGATGAGGGCGGTCCGGCAGCCGCAGGGAATCTCAAACGTCGCGTCGTGGAAGGCAACTGGGCCGTCGAGGCGGGCGGCGGCGGAGAGCTGCTTGGCGGAGACGGCGATGCCTGGGCACCCGCCCTTCTCCTTCTGTGCGTAGGGGATCGAGGGTAGGACGGCGAAGGCCGCGTCGCCGAGATGGCGGGAAAGCGAGGCGATGATTCGGCTCATTTTCGGAGGAGGGCCTGATGAAGGCGTTTGCCATTGGTGAGCATCATCGAAGTCCAGGTGTCGCCAGGTTGTCCGGGCGGCTCGAGGTATTCGAAGGAGAGGGAGAGTGGGGGTGGGAGGCCGGCGTCTTCGGTCAGCCTCCGGGCGAACGCATCGTTCTGGCCTTCATCCGTGATTATAAGACGGACGTTCTGTTTACGGATCAAGGCGAGCAGTTCTGAGAAGTGGCGGGCGGACGGATCGGCCGATTCGGCAGACCCCCCGGAGAGAATCGTTCCGGCGACCGTCAGCCCGTAGTGATCGGCAAATAAGTCGAGGTTGGCGTGATGGGAAATGAAGTTGCGCCTATCGGGCTTAATCTCACTGAAAAGCTTCCCCAACTCGGAATCAACGAATTTAATCTCCTTAACATATTGTTCATAAGCGACTTGAGATCTATTTTTACCGCTGATTTGGTCTAATCGTTCAGCCAGGGCCTTTACCATTTTCTTCACCTTGGCGGGGTCGGTCCAGGTGTGTGGATTGGTCGGCAGATTGAGGGCATGCTGAACGCCGTTATAATCATTAAGCCAAAGGATGGTGTCAGAACGCCCGTTGGCCTTTCCCCAGGCTGCAAGCCAGGGCTCGAAGTCCGGACTCATGGCGACGATCAAGGTCGCCCGGCGGAGGTCTTTTGCATGGCGGGGGCTCAGCTGGAATCCGTGCGCCTCGCTGCGGGGAGGAATGATATTAATCGACTCAAAGCCATCACCACCAATGATTTGCACCCAATCGTGAATGACCGTAAAGCTTGAGACAACGACCGGTTTTTCTTGCGCGCGGGCCTGCCCGCCGAACCAGGAAGCGGCGGAGAAGATCGAGACTGCAAGGAGACGAAGCACGAAAATCAAGACTCACAGAGGTGGCTTCCAGATGCAAGAAGTTTGCATCTAACAATTGTTCCAAAACTGCCGGTTTTTGCGTTTGCCTATGACCTCTATGCCCAGCAGATTTCCCCTCCCCATGCCCCAAGTACGAGCTGTTTTTGCCAGCCTTTTGGCTTTCTGCCTATCCGTATCTCTCGTTTCCGCACAGGCGACTAAGGCGGAAGGCGCTACGGGCAAAAGTCCGGTCGTCGTGCGTTCTGTTCATTTTGACCCCGTCAAGATCGGCGGCCAGAAGAACGAATGGATCCGGATGCAGGTCGAGCTCCAGGCTAATTTCAATCCGGAGACCAAGGTCTCCGCGGAAGATAAGGTCGGCAAGCGCCCGGCGAACAAGCAGTGGGTCGATAAGGTCAAGGTGACCGTCACCCAGATTTTCAAGCCCCTCTCCGCCAAGGATGCGACCGAGTTCTCGTATTACCGCGCTTCGGCCACCGTGCTGACCATGGAAATCGGTTCACCGCGGTCCGCCTACTTCTACCTGCCTGGCGATATCGTGAAGCGCGATCGCCTGAAGATGCAGCCGGACTACTTCTACGTGCAGCTTGAGGTCGGTGGTAACGAGGTGCCCCTCTTCAGTGAGGCAGGCCGTCTGACGCCGGACATGCTCGCCGCCGTGCACAAGCAGTTCGTCAACAAGAAGGACTTTGACGGAGCCCGCGAGCAGGCGGACCGCGGCGTCAGCGCTAACACCGGCATGCTGCGCCCGCAGTTCTTGGTGCCGTACGCCATCTTCGACACTTTGCCGCAGGGCTCGCCTTCTCCCGAATTCATCCGGGAAGACGCGGCTCGCTAATCCCCCTCCACTCCCCGTTTCCGTATGAGCCAGAAGAAGGCCACCATCGTCAATCTCGCCGCATCGAACGTCTCGGTGTCCCAGTTTTCCGTCGAGGCGGGAAGTCTGGTGCTCGAGCAGTTCTTCGTCGAAGAAATCGCTCCGGGCCTGACCGGCGACGACGAGTGGTTGAACGCGGCGATTGCCGCGTTGGCCAGCCTGGTCAATACCCATGAACTCAAGGGTCGCGTTACGGTCATCGCCCCGGCCTTCCTGCTGTTCAGAAGCCGCTCAAGGTTCCGCAGGTTGAGCGCGCTCGCCAGGCGCAGATCGTCGCCTTCGAGGCTCAGAACGCCATTCCTTATCCGCTGAACGAAGTCATCTGGGATAGCCAGCTGATGGCCTCGGACGGCGTCGAAGCGGAAGTCCTGCTCTTCGCCCTCCGCACCGAGATCGCGACGAAGATCGCGAACATGGTCACCTCGACGGGCCTTCGCCCGATGTCGATTCAGGCCGCCCCGTTACTCGACAGTCAGGCCTTCCGCCTTGCCGGAGGCTCTGCCGCCGAGGAAGTCCTTATCATCAACGTCGGTGCACGTTCGACCACGCTCAGTTTCGTCGGCCCCAGCGGCGTCAACATCCAGTCGGCCACCAATATCGGCGGTAACCTCCTCACGCAGGGCGTCTCCGATAACACCGGCCAGCCTTTCGCCGTCTCCGAAGCCATCAAGGTCGGCTATTTCTCCGGCGTCGTCCAGCTGGCCGAGTCCGATCCGCAGGTCGCCATCTTGCAGGCGAACTCCCAGACTTTCATCCGTCGATTGGCGCAGGACATCAACCGTCGACTCATCAACGTGCGACGCGGTGCCAACGGCCGCCAGCCCGCCCGCATTCTCGTCACCGGTCGTAGCTCCCAGGTTCCGGGACTTTCCGAGCAGCTTTGCGAGACCCTGCGCCTCCCGGTCGAAGTCTTCGACCCTTCCTCGGTCATCACGCCCGGCGCCGGTATCAATCCGGAGCAGCTCGAGCGCGCTAAGTACCAGATCACCGAGGTCATCGGCGAAGCCGCGCGCCTGACCTTGCCTCAGCCGATCGGGGTCAACCTGATCCCGCGCGACATCGCCTCCCAACAGGCCTTCGACGCTCGCAAGCCGCGCTTGTTCGCCGCCGCCTTGCTGGCGGCCGCTTCACCGCTCTTCGCCTGGCTCGCTTTCTCTGCCTCCGCCGATTGGAACCATCAGCAGGCGGCGATCGTCCAAGGTCGTCAGTCTGAACTCACCGCCCGCCGCAACTCCATCGAAGAGTCGCGCAAGAAGGCCGCGGAAATCGCCGCCAAGGCCAAGGAGCTCGAATCCGTCGTCCTCAACCGCTCCAACTGGCCGGCTTTTCTCGGCGACCTCCAGTCGCGCGTCGGCAGCCTGAAGAATACCTGGGTCGAGGAAATGCACGTCAAGTATGAGACCTTGCCCGCCGCCCCCGTGGCCGAAGGCCAGCCGGTGCCCGCTCCCGTCGTCGTCACCAAGGTCGTCGTCTCCGTCCGTTTCCTTTTCGCCGAAGTTCCTTTCGATGTTAAGCAGTATCGCTCGCAGTCGGAGAAGGCCCACTTCGGCCGCCTGCTCGAAGCACTCCGCAGCTCTCCCTACGTGAGCGCCGTCCCGGAGAACGAAATCGTCGTCACGGATCAGACGCTCAAGGCCTCCGATAATAAGACCGAAATCCGGATGACGCCTAAGGCCACCCTCACCCTCGTCATCCATAAGGCCAAGGCCCTCTAAGCCATGCAGAATTTCAAGAAAAACCTCGGCTTCAACCTCGCGCTTTCCGCGATGGCGCTGCTGTTCCTCGGGCTTTGCGGCCTCACCTTCCTGGCGTACCGTGAAAACTCCACGTCGACGCTCGTCCTTAAGCGTGCTCGCGATGACCAGAATGCCCTGCTGCGCGGATACGCCTTCGTGCCCGGCACCCCGGTCGTGTCGCTCAACGATCTGAACGTGGCCAAGGCCGCTGAAGACGTGAAGGAAATGGAAGCACACGTGTCCGCCCTCCGCATCGCGATCGCCGGCAATCCCGATCTTGCGATCAAGGGTAAGGCTTCCGCCAATTCGGCAGAGCTCAGCGCTCTTCTTCGCGAATCCGTCGATGGTTGGCGCAAGCTCGCCGCCGACCAAGGCATCAAGCTGACTCCGACCGACCCGACCGCCTTCGGTTTCCACCGGTACATCCACAACCAAGGGACATCGCCCAAGCGTGATTTCCAGAAGGTGGATCAGCAGCGCCAGATCATCGACTTCATCGTGCGACAGCTCGTCGAATCACGTCCGGCTGGGTCCCCCCTGCTCATCGAGTCGATCGACCGCGAGCCCATCGAGACCTATGTGCTGATCCCTGAGGGTAAGCCTGGCGCAGGTACCTATAGCCCGGACGCTGAAGCCACGCGCAATGAAGTCGACGAATTCCTGCCGACCCGCACCTTCGACCGACGCAACCTCGTCGAGACCCTTTCGTTCCGTGTCCGCTTCGTCGGTTACACTCCGACCCTGCGTACGTTCGTGAACAAGGTCCGCAATTCCGGCCGTCCGGTCGCCATCACCACAATCGACGTTGGTCTGGCGAACAAAGAGACCGAGAAGATGCTCACGGCTTCTGCGGCCGCCGCTTCTGCGGCCGGCGCTTCGTCCGCTGCCCCGGCCCTGCTCGGAGGCTTCTTCGGGGCGGAAGAGCCCGCCGTCCCCGTGAAAGGCGCCAAGCCATCCGCTTCCCTCGAGGACAAGCGCGTGCTGGTCGTGCCCCGCAAGCTCTCCTCGTTCGTCGTGCAGATCGATTATCTTTCCATCCCCGAGGAGAAGCCCGCGGCCGCTGCCGAAGGCGAACCCAAGAAATAAAGCCCCCCGGATATGAATTCTCGAAAGGACATCATCCTCATCGCGCTCGGCGCCTTCCTGCTCGCCGTCGGGTCGGTCGCGATCGTCAGCCCGGGCCTCATCGCTCCGGCGGTCCCTGGCGAAGATTTCCAGAAGGCCGAGATCGCCAAGCTGAAGGCTGCCTTGCCTCAGGGCGAAGCTTACCCTTCTACGCAGCGAGCTTCGCTTGACGACAACGTAAAGGATTGGCTCAGCCCAGAAGAGAATGACGACAACTGGGACTACGACCTTTTCACCACCATTGACGTCGTCTGGGATCCCGCCCTCAAGGATTACGTGCCCCGTAGCCGCAAGGCCGAAGAGTTGCCTCCTTTTGGCGTCGCGCTCGTTTCCGTCGGACACCCTACCTACACTTTCATCCTCAGCCACTCCACGCTCGCGCCAGGCAAGAAAGAGGAGGATCGCCTCTTCTCTCTCCGCAACGTGAAGACCAAGCAGTACATCGACGACTGTAAGCTGAATAAGCCCATCCCCGAGGCGCCCTACCTGACTCTCAAGTCCTATAAGGTCGTCAAGGGTAAGGATGCCGACAACGTGCCCTTCGTCCGCAATGTCCTGACGGTCGACGACCGTCAGTTCGGCCAAGTCGTCGAGATTGACGACGAGAAGCCGCTCGAATTCACCGGCCGCGTCGACATCAGCCTGAATTCGCCGACGGACCCTTCTTGGAGCCTCACGCTGCACGCCGTTGGGGATAAGTTTAGCCTTAATGGGGCCCATTATGTGGTCAAAGGCATTGACTTGCCTAACAAGACCGTGAGTTTTGACAAATCCTTCGCTCCTAACCCCAAGAAGCCGAAGAAACTCATCTCTGATCCGCAGACGCTTGCCGTTCCAGCGCCTCCGCCTCCTGTCGTCAAGCCCAAGGCCACGACTCCCCTTCCCGCCACCAAGGCACCCACTCCTAAGAAATAATTTTCAACGCACCCACCCCTATGAAAAATCTCCACCGTTCGCAGCTCGCCTGGGCAGCTCTCGCTCTGGCCCTCGCCGCCGGCTCCCTCATCGCCCAAGACGGCGATGCCGCCACGCGCAAGCCCCAGCTCCTCGCCGAGGCGCTCAAGGCACGCGATGAAGGCAACTTGCAGGCCGCCAAGGCTAAGTTCGAGGCGATCCTCGCCATCGACGCCAAGGATGTCGGCGCCACGGAAGGCCTCGCCTCTGTCGCTTCCGCCATCTCCGAAGCCGAAGCCGCCAAGAAGGCCGCCGACGCCGCTTCCGCTCCTAAGGGCGACGCCCCGAAGTCCGACGCGCCTCCTGTCTCTGCCGACGACGCTTCCAATCACGACAAGCTTTTCGCTCAGGTAGCCCAAGACCTCGGAGCCGCTCGCAAGAAGTCTGAGGCCGGCGACTATAAGGCCGCCCTTGAGCTCCTCGATGGCGCCACCACGGCCCTCTCCGCAATCTCTACCCCTGCCGCCCAGGCTCGCCGTGATTCCATCTCCCTGGCCAAGCAGGACGTCGCCATCGCCCGTGATGCCGGCGGCCCCACCGCTGCCAAGGAAGAGGTCAATCGCCTCGCTCGCGCCAACGCCGACTCGATCGGCAAGCAGGGCGACGTCGTCTCTTCCGCCGAGAGCCTGATCCGTCAGGGCACCGCCGAGTCGCTCGACCGAGCCTTATCCGATCTCGATACCGCTGACCGTGCCCTCGGCACCGCCAGTCTTTCCAATGCCGGCCTCAAGGAGCGCATCAAGGACGCCAAGGGTTCCGCCCTTGCCCGTCGTGCCCTCGTCGCCATCGAAGCCCGCGACATGATCAAGGCCACCGCGGTCATTGGCCAGTACGCCGAACTTAAGGGCAAGGATGACCCCAGCGTCGTCCGGCTCCAGAAGGAGTTCTCCTCCAAGCGTACCGACCCGACCTACCGTAACGTCGACGAGCTCTCCCCGGGCCTCCGCGTCAAGGACGACAAGGTCAACGAGCTGCTCGTCAAGGGCCGTGCCCGCTACCTCTACGGAGACTACCAGGGTGCCCTCGACGCCTATCGCGAAGTCCTCCAGTACCAGCCTAACAATTCCGAATCCAAGGCCTACCAGATCCGTATCCGCCAGATGCTGTCCGAGAACTCCGGCCAGTGGAACCGTGGCGTCACCAAGGGCAAGCTCCTCGAGCTCCTTGACGAAACCTGGAAGCTCCCGGAAGTCTTCAATCGCGAAAACATCAAGATCGACTCCGCCAACGGCAACGACCCGGTCATCGAGAAGATGAAGTCCATCCAGCTCCCCGAGGGCTTCATCGTCCGCGACCAGCCGCTCGACCGCGCGCTTGTCCTCCTGCAGACCCAGGCGGCCACCTACGACAAGGACCAGAAGGGCGTGAACATCGTCCTCATCGACACCGCCAACAAGAACCCCACGGTCAGCCTTCAGCTCCGCGGTGTCTCCGTCTACCAGGCCCTCGATTACACCTGTAAGCGCGTCGGCTTCAGCTTCACCGTCGGCTCCGGCGGTATCGTCGAAGTGCGCGAAGATTCCGGCGACAGCCTCCTTGAAACCGAAATCTATCCCCTGTCCACGGCTGCCGTGCTCAAGATGACTGGCCTCAGTGCCGGTGGCGCGGCTTCTCCCGCGGCTGGCGGTGCCGCTGCCAGCCCCTTCGGCGGCGCTGCTGCCGGTGGTGCGGGTGCCGGTGATGGCCAACGTCCGGAAGAAGTCGCGATTAAGAACTTCCTCACCCGTTCGGGCGTGACGTTCGAACTCCCGTCCACCCTCTCCTATGACGGTACGAACCTCATCGTCTACCAGAGCCGTAAGAATCTGGACCGCGTGAAGAACATCATCCGTCGCTATTCCGACATCAAGCAGGTCCACATCGAAGCCAAGTTCATGGAAGTCGAGCAGAAGGTGCTCAATGAACTCGGCGTGAATTGGGGCCTGACCGGCGTGACGCCTCGCGTCCCGGGCGTCGTCCCGACTTTCACCGATCTGCCTCCTGTGACCGGTTCGCCTGCCGGCACCCCCGGAACGCGCTGGTTCACTGATAATGGATTCCCCGCCACGGGTGGACAGTCGATCACGCGTGCTCAGTCGGATCTCCGCTCCGTGAACAGCGTGTTTGCCAACAACAACGGCCCTTCAAAGTCCTTGGTGATTGCCCAGGGCTCCAACATCACCTCCTACGGCCAGAACGCGCCGTCGATGCCTGGCACGGGTAACTACGGCAACACGAACAACACCTTCGGTGGCAACGTGGGCATCCTGGGTTCGTACGACCTCAGCGTCTACATCCGCGCCATCGAGCAGACGAATGGCAGCGACCTCATGTCGTCCCCGAGCCTCACCGTCCTCGACGGTAAGACCGCCGTCATCAAGGTGGCTCAGCTCCTCCGCTATCCGCAGGCTTACGGCGACACCCAGTCCAACGTTGGTACCTCCGGTACCGCTGGTGGCGGTGCTTCCACCTCCGTGGCCATCACGGCCGGTACTCCGCAGGACTTCACCGTCCAGGAAGTCGGCGTGACCCTCGAAGTCACCCCGACCGTCGCGGCGGATGATTCCATCGCCCTGAACCTCAAGCCCAAGGTGACCGAGTTCGAGGGCTTCGTCGAATACGGCGGCACCTCCATCGCTCTCTCCGGCACCTTGACCGTCACGGTTCCGTCCGGCTTCTTCCAGCCGATCTTCAGCACCCGCGAAGTGACCACCGACGTCACCGTCTTCGACGGCGCCACGGTCGTCATCGGCGGACTGACCCGCGAAGAAGTGAAGACGGTCGAAGACAAGGTCCCTGTCCTCGGCTCCCTCCCTCTCATCGGTGCGGCCTTCCGCTCCAGCGGTAAGAGCATCTCGAAGAAGAGCCTCATGGTCTTCGTCACCGCCAACCTCGTCTCTCCGGGTGGTGCTACCCTGCGCAGCACCCATCCTGGCATGCGCGCCGGTTCGACCTTCTCGAACCCCACGCTCATCTCCCCAGGTGGCGCGGTCTACCGCGAGCCGATTGAGCTCGCCGCTCCGGTGGTGCCTGTCCCGGTCGTCACCGAGCCAGCCAAGTAAGCATCACGCCAGCTTTGCTGATAACGGGCCCGCCATTCGGCGGGCCCGCTTTTTTCTCGATGGTCCGACCTGGTCGAGCGACACTCCCTCCATGCGCTGGCTGCTGATCGACGGCTTCAATCTGGTCTTCCGGAGCCACTTCGCGATGGCGCGGTCCAACCTCCGCCGCCAGAGCGACCAGTTCCCTACCGGCGCCTTGCACGGCTGGATGAAGTCGCTCCAGGATCTCCGGGAAGGGGAGCAGCCAGACCGCTGCGCCGTTTTCTTCGACCTTGGCGGCTCAGACCGTCACCTCGCCGCACTGCCTGAATACAAGGCCCAGCGGGATGAGACGCCCGACGAGATCGTCCAGCAGCTGCCGGAGATCAAGCGCCTGACCGCGTTGCTTGGCTTCCAGACCTTCGAACGACGCGGCGTCGAGGCCGATGACCTGATCGCCACCGCCGTGCGGATCCTGTCCGCGTCTGGCGACCAGTGTATCATTGTTAGCGCCGATAAAGATTTCGGCCAATGCGTCGGCGGGCCGGTCATTCAGCTGGCGCCGCCGCCGACGGCGAACCCGGCCATGGGCTGGCGTCGCCTCGACCCGGCCGCGGTCACCGAAAAGTTCGGCGTCCCACCGGAGCGCATCGCCGACTACCTCGCGCTCGTCGGTGATACTTCGGACAACATTCCCGGACTCAAAGGCGTGGGCCCGAAGACCGCCGTGAAATGGCTCACCGAATACGGACACCTCGAAGGCGTTTTGGCCGCGGCCGACACCTTGCAGCCCGAGCGCTTCCGTGAACAGGTGAAGGCCGAGGCGGAGCGCATTCGGGGCAACCTCAAGCTCGTGACCTTCCAGACCGATTTCGAATTCGACCCCGGCCAACCTGTGGCGGAAGACATCGCTGCGGTGGAGGCTTTTCTGGTCGAGATGGAGATGCACTCCACGTTACGTCGTTATCAGGCCAAGCATGGAC
>Ga0114975_10002993_pt1 | contig 11435 bp, 10 predicted proteins | sample S_130626_EF_Meta_FD_87031 | JGI IMG/M metagenome (GOLD analysis project Ga0114975, IMG submission 87031) | Freshwater microbial communities from Lake Simoncouche, Canada to study carbon cycling - S_130626_EF_MetaG | ecosystem: Environmental > Aquatic > Freshwater > Lake | place: Lake...
AAGGTTTTCAAGTAAGCTTAACCATGGTTGGACCAGATAAAGACGGTTCATTAGAATTATGTTTAGAAAGTGCCAGACAAAGAAATATCTCTGATTTTGTAAATTTTACAGGGCTAATGAGGCCTTGTGATTGGCATGAATTGGCAACAGAGCAGACGTTTTTTATTAATACGACGCATATCGATAATACACCTGTAAGCCTTATTGAATCGATGGCTCTTGGATTACCAATAATATCTACGAATGTTGGAGGAATCCCTTATTTAATTGAAGACGGGGTATCTGGAATTTTAGTTCAACCGGATAATTCCACTCAATTTGCAGATGCTATTGAAAGTTTGTTTGAAAACGAAGAGTTGTATATTCAAATTGCTAAAAACGCTCGGCAAAAAGCTGAGTTATTCGATTGGGAAATTGTGAAGAAACAATGGATTGATATTCTAGAGTAGTTATGAATTTATTTAAATTGATTCTGCAATTGCAGGGTTATAATATTAGGAAGTCATCAAAGGAAATTGATTCAGTTCAGAGTTTGGGTAGACAAGAATTCAAAAAGCGACAAACCCAAAAGCTCAAGGAACAGTTTGATTATTTAATAGAGAATAATAAATTTTACAGAAGTTTTCATGGAGACGATTCTTGTTTCGACGACGTGAGAATATTAACCAAATCAAAATTACAGATAGGTATAAATGAAATTCTTTCAAAAGGATATAGTTTAGATAATGTTTTTCGCAATTCTACATCAGGTTCATCGGGGATCCCTTTTGAGTTTGCAAAGGATAAATATTCTCATGCGATGACTTGGGCTTTAATTTTTAATAGATATAGTTGGTATGGAGTAGAGTATGGCAAATCCTTACAAGCTAGATTTTATGGAATCCCGGCTAAAGGTTTACCAAGAATTAAAGAAGTACTAAAGGACTTTATTGCAGCAAGAAAGAGGTTCCCGATTTTTGATTTATCCGAAAAAAAATTGGATAGTTTTATTGAGACGTTCAAATCTAAAAATTTTGAATACATAAATGGGTATACAAGTAGTCTTGTATATTTTGCTGAGTATTGCACGTCTAAGGGAATAATATTGAAAGAAATCTGCCCAACACTTAAAGTGTGTTTTCCGACATCAGAAATGTGCTCTGATTTAGATCGAGAAATTATGGAAATGGGTTTTGGCGTGCGTGTTGCAGTGGAATATGGATGCGCCGAAATGGATGTTTTGGCGTTTGAAGATACTGATGGGGATCTCATTCTTTCAAATGAAAATGTTTATTTTGAAGTAGTTGACGAGTTGGGCAGATGTGTCCCAGAGGGCACTTCAGGCAGGCTAATTTTGACCTCTCTATACAATAAGGCGATACCTCTGTATAGATATGAAATTGGCGATATTGGTCAGATAAGTATAAGAAAAAAAGGTAGTTTTCAGGTTTTAGAGAAATTAGTTGGTAGGTCAAATGATTTTGCAATTTTACCAAGCGGTAGGAAAGTTCCTGCATTAACTTTTTATTACGTAATAAAGGCTATGATCAAATCGAAGATTGCTGTTAAAGAAATAGTCGTAAAACAGTTAAAGATGGATCTTTTTTTGTTTGAGTATATTTCCGAAAATGAGTTTGATGAAGAAATTAAAATGGAAATTAATAATTCATTGACGGAATATCTTGAGTCGGGACTTAACACGGAATTTAAAAGAGTTGAAGTTATCAAAAGAACAGCAGCAGGAAAATTAAAACAATTTACAAGAGAATTTTTATGAAAGTTACATTGGTTGCAGGAGCACGTCCTAATTTTATGAAGATTGCTCCAATAATTCATGCAATAAAGAAAAAGCAATTGGCAGGAAATGATGTAAGTTTCAAGCTTGTCCATACTGGGCAGCACTTTGATGAGAAAATGTCAAGCACTTTTTTTAACCAGTTACAAATACCTCATCCTGACATCAACTTGAATGCAGGAGGAGGGACACAAGCTGAACAGACAGCTCAAATTATGATTGGGTTTGAGAGTTTTTTAAATAAAAACGCCACCGATCTTGTTCTTGTAGTAGGTGACGTCACGTCAACTATGGCTTGTGCAATTGTAGCCAAGAAATTGGGAATTAAGCTTGCTCATGTCGAAGCGGGAATTCGTTCTAATGATTGGAGTATGCCAGAAGAAATTAACAGGTTAGTTACTGATTCAATAACTGATTATTTCTTTACGACTTCTGAAGTTGCAAATAATAATCTTTATCATTCCGGTGTTGAGAAAGAACGAGTTTTTTTTGTTGGTAATACCATGATTGACACTTTACTAAATCATAGACCGAATTTTATTAAGCCAAAGATTTGGGAAGAGAAAATGTTAGAAGAAAAGAATTATTTGGTTTTGACTTTGCACAGGCCTTCGAATGTAGATGATAGTAATAAATTGAGGTCTCTATTAGATGCAATTACTTCAAGTAGCAAGGGATTGCCAATTCTCTTCCCAGTCCATCCTAGAACAAGGAATAAATTGGTTGAGATAAACTATTCAAATGATCAATTGGTATTATTAGAACCTATGCCTTATCTTGAATTTAATTATCTTGTTGAGAAGTCGTTGGCTGTTATTACTGATTCTGGGGGAATAACAGAAGAAACTACTGTTTTAGGCATTCCGTGTATGACTTTGAGAAATAATACTGAAAGGCCAGAGACTATAACTGATGGCACAAATGAACTTATTGGAACAGAGCCCGATTCGATTCCACCTGCAATGGAGAGATTATTCAATGGTCACTGGAAAAAAGGTTCAATCCCAAAAATGTGGGATGGGAATACATCAGACAGGATAGTAGATTCCATACTTTCTTTTTAGAATGACAATCCTATATTTCTATCAATATTTTTCGACATCAAATGGCTCTTGGGGCACAAGGGTTCATGAGTTTACTCGGGAATGGGTAAAAAATGGTCACGAAGTAATTGTAGTAACATCCATTTACTCAAAATCAGACTTAAAAAGTGAGAAATTATTCGACACTCAAATTATTGATAATGTTAAAGTCAAGATAATAAACCTAAAAGTTGATAACAAGCAGTCTTTTTTAAAGCGTGTTTTTGGTTTTTTGATATATTCTTTTGTTGCTAGTTGGTATGCCCTGACTATAAAAGCAGATGTTGTAATTGCCTCTTCAGGTCCTATCACTGTTGGCATTCCTGGATTATTTGCTAAAATAGTTAGAAGGAGAAAATTAGTTTTTGAAGTTAGAGATTTATGGCCGGATGGGGCTATTGAACTTGGCCTTCTGAAAAATAGATTTCTTCAGAAATTAGCTTTTATGTTGGAGAGTATGTGTTACAGAAATTCAGATCTAATTGTTGCCCTTTCTCCTGGAATGAAGAAAGAAATTGAAACGAAGTGTAAAAGTTCTAAGGTGATTTCAGTTACGAATTCGGCGAATCTTGAGTTGTTCTCGAAGGCAAGAGCTTTTCCTGAAGAAATTGATTTATTTCAGTCTCGAGAGTATGCTCTGTATACGGGAAATATTGGTATGGTAAATAATGTATCGTGGATGTTCAATGCGGCGAAGTTGCTCAAGCAAATGAATCGAAGTGATATCAAAATAGTATGGATAGGTGACGGCCAATTAAGAGCTCATTTTGAAAAAAGAAAGGTTGAGGAGCAGGTGGATAATTTAATTATTTTGGACTTAATGCCAAAGCGGAATTTGGTACCAATTGTTCAGCATGCATTAATATGTTTAGCACCTTTGATGGAGAGTAAAATTCTTAATACATCATCACCAAATAAGTTTTTTGAGGCTCTTGCTGCAGGAGTTCCTGTTATTCAGACCACCAATGGTTGGATGAAAGATTTTATAAGTGAGCATAGCGTCGGTTATACATTAGATCCGAATAATCCACAAGAGTTAGCAAACAAATTAATTGATATTGCTATGGATAACAAAGGTTTAGATAGCATGAGGAACAGAGCAAGCAGAATTGCAGAAGCGAATTTTGATAAGAATATTTTGGCGAATTATATGTTAAATGAAATTTTAAATGCTTAAGCTGAGTATTTTATCTAGGAAAACGAATAGCACACACTTTATCCCAGAAATTGACGGGATGAGATTTTTCGCAATTATTACGGTTGTGATATTTCACTTAAATACTGCCTTTGCAAGGGAGATAGGACTAACTGTAGAACAAAGTGTTGATATCCTAGGGGGAAAGAATACTTTTTCTATTGGTGGCGCACTGATTCGACTAGATCTCGGAGTAAAAGTGTTTTTTGCTATAAGTGGTTTTATTCTAGCACTACCTTTCTTAAAGGCTTTACAGCAAGATAAGCAAGTTGATATTTTGTCTTATTTTAAACGGAGGTTAACGCGCCTTGAACCACCGTTTATTATTAGTTTGCTTCTATTTTCTTTGGTTCATGTTGTAATCTTTCATGAAGCAATTGGATTAGTTCTAAAGCACTTCATTGTAGGTTTAGGCTACAGCCATAACTTAATTTATGGCGAACCAAATTTTATAAATCCAGTTACCTGGAGTCTCGAGACTGAAGCTCAATTTTATATCGTGGTTCCTTTGATGTACGTTCTATTTAGATTTTTGAAGAAGGGATATTTAAGATTGGGATTGCTAATTTTACTTTTCCTTTGCTCCGTTTTCTTCAAGAATTTGTACTCAACAAATGGTTATGTTGGATCTTCTATTTTGGCGTATTTCGTGAATTTTTCTGTAGGTATATTTTTTGCTCAATTGTACCTAAGCAATTTGCGATTCTTCAATTCATCAAAAAGATTATACTACGATATTTTAGGTGTTTGTTCAATTCTTGGGATGTTTATTTTCTACAAGCCGCAAGCCGATATTCAAAATATTGTTTTTTTTAATTTGTCAATTTTACTTTTGTTTTTTGCAGTTTTCTTAGGAAAATATTTCAATCGATTTTTTGTGAATAAATGGATTTACACCATCGGGGGTATGTGCTACAGTATTTATCTATTACATTATGCTTTTTTCCATTTGTTTGTGAAGTTTTCGAAAGTATTAATGTTCACGGAGAGTTACGGCATTAATTTAGGAATTCAATTGTTACTTGGCATTCCTATGGTATTACTCGCTTCCTGTTTGTTTTTTATTTTTGTCGAACGTCCATGTATGAACCCTGATTGGCCAATAAATCTTAAGGTTCGACTGAATAAATTATTAATGAGGTGAATATTTTTATTACCGGGTCAACTGGGTTTTTGGGTAGAAACCTCTTAGATTATCTGAGTAAGGGTAAACACAACGTTGTTGCCCCGAAAAGATACGAATTAATACCCTTTTTGTCTAAGCAGAATACTATTGACCTCCTCGTTCATTCAGCAGGAAAAGCACACTCGACAAAATATTCTGAGTCAAACGAATTCTTCGAGGTGAATCTAGAGTTGACGAGGAATATAACCAAGCAAATAGACGAGCAAGGCCTTAAACTGAACACATTTGTTTTTATTAGCACTGTTGCGGTTTACGGTTTAGATGAAGGTGAAAATATTAACGAGACTGCTCCATTATCAGGAAAATCGCCATATGCTGTTTCAAAGAAAATGGCCGAAGAGCATCTTCTGAATTGGTCGAAAGAGACAGGAATTAACGTAGTTATTCTTCGATTGCCCTTAATATTTGGAGAAAATGCACCAGGAAATCTTGGCGCAATGGAAAGAGCAATCAAATCACGATATTATTTTCAGATTGGAGAAGGATCTGCCCGAAGGAGTGCAGTTCATGTAACGGATTTGGCGGAATTTATTCCATCGCTTTACGGTAAATGCGGAGTGTATAATCTAGCAAGTAATAAGCACCCGAGTTACTCTGAAATTGGAATATATTACGGAAAAAAGTACAATCGTAAAATAAATAAATTCCCACTGAAACTATTGAAAATACTAGCACTTGTGGGTGATGTTATTCCGAAATTTCCTTTAAATTCATATCGTCTATCTAAGCTCAATCAGACGCTAACTTTCAATGATGAAAAAGCGAGAAATGAATTGAATTGGTTTGGAAGCAACGTATTAAAATAACAATGAATATTTTTTTAGAAACCCTCTCCAACAAACCCATCTACTTCGGATGGGTAATGGCGTTTGCTTTGTTGTTCGGGTATCTGAAGATCGCACCGCTTTATAACATCATTGACAAACCCAATCAACGAAGCTCACACACCAATCCGACCATTCGCGGAGCAGGAATCGTTTTCCCAGTGTTGTATGCCGTGTTTGTTTTGATGTTCGGACACCCAGGTGCGCTCGTAGATTTAATAATGGGTATAACACTCTTGGGGGTGGTTAGTTTTTACGACGATGTTAAAGATGTTCCTTTCGGTCTTAGGCTGTTTGCCCAACTTATCGCAGTAGGCCTCTTGTTTAACGAACTATTTGTTTGGCTTTGGCCAATATGGTTAATCGTTATCGTGGGAATTCTAATCATTGGAACCATTAATGCCTTTAATTTCATGGATGGCATAAATGGCATTTCAGGTATTTATGGTTTGGTAACTGCGATTTCACTCTACGCAGTGAAGCAAGACATTGCATTACTTGGTCTGATTGCTGCTCTTATGGCTTTTCTATTTTTCAATCTGAGGAAAAAAGCAAAGTGCTTCAGTGGTGATGTAGGTGCGGTTTCCCTAGCGTTTATTTTCGCTTATTACATATTGAACTTTTCCATTGAATCGAAAAACCCAATTTGGATATTGCTTCTTTCTGTATACGGAATTGATGCTGCAATAACCATTGTCTTCCGTTTGATTCGAAAAGAAAATATCACACGCGGACACCGTTCACATTTCTATCAGTTTCTTGCGAATGAAAAACAAATTCCACATGTGTGGGTAGCTCTTTTCTATGGAGTGGCACAAACACTATTCAATATTATCTTCTTCTATTTTTACAACAACCAACAGTTTTTCCAAATCGGAATAGCATTCGGTGCACTTGTATTGATATACTTAGCTCTTCGAATTGCACTGGAAGGGAAAACCCTTGTGCAGAAAAAACAATTATGAAAGTTTTAATCACTGGCGGTGCCGGTTTTATTGGTTCAAATCTCGTTGAAGCGCTGCTTCACAACAACGAAGTTTCTTTAGTTAGAGTTCTCGATAATTTAGCCACCGGACATCTTGAAAATTTGAAAGAATTTCAAGACAATCCAAAGTTTGAGTTTGTCCTAGGCGACACTCGAAACCCCAACGATTGCCTAAAAGCATGTGAAGGAATAGATGTTATTTCGCATCAAGCTGCCTTGGGCTCAGTCCCCAGAAGCATTGCCGATCCGATGACTTCGCACGACGTTAACGTAAACGGATTTTTGAATATTCTTGAAGCAGCTCGAGCCAATAACATTACTCGAATCGTTTATGCATCCTCATCCTCGGTCTACGGGGATTCAGAAATCTCTCCGAAGAAAGAAAATGTGGTGGGAAAAGTATTGAGTCCATACGCCGCGACTAAAATGGCGAACGAGTTGTATGCAGAAGCCTATAGCAAATCCTACAACATGACGCTCATTGGCCTCCGTTACTTCAATGTGTTCGGAAAGAAACAAGATCCAAACGGCCCGTATGCAGCGGTAATTCCTTTGTTTGTGAAGGCTGCTTTAAGCAATCAATCGCCAACTATCAATGGTGACGGTTCCATTACAAGAGACTTCACTCCAGTGAGTAACGTAACTCAAATTAATTCGAGAGGATTGTTTTCAAACAATCTTGAACTTGGTAAGCATTACGTTTTCAATGTGGCCTGCGGACAGATGACTGATTTAACAACCTTGTGGAATACCATAAAAAAGATTACCAAATCGAATGCAGAGGCCACTTACGGCCCGAACAGAAAAGGTGATATTTTCTTTAGTCTAGCAGATGTTTCTTTTGCTAAAGAAATTTTGAGTTATTCTCCAGATGCAGATATTGAGCGCGCGCTAGAGAATACAGTAGATTACTATAGAGATTAAGCATTTGTTATCATTTTTATTCAAGCCAGTTCGCTGGCTTTTTTTATTTGTTATCGATTGCAGATGTGGTAAATTTGAAAACACATGAAAACACCATTGGTAATTGTTGGAGCAGGCGGATTAGGTAGAGAAATAGCCTGCTTGATTAATGATTTGGCTGGATTCGAAGTAGTGGGTTTTTATGACGATGGTTTAGCTCAAGGAGAATTGGTGTTGGGGAAATACAAAGTGCTTGGGAGTATGCTTTCGCTGCAAACAGTGCAATCTGAAGTTAGTGTTGTTATAGCTTTTGGTAATCCGAAGATGAGAAAGAAGTGCTGGGAGGCCCTTCAAGAAAATTCGAATATTCATTTCCCGAACATCATTCATCCGACCGCTCTAATCATGAACAAGGAAAGAATTCAAATGGGAAAGGGAGTCATTGTTTTTCCACTGGCCGTTTTAACCACAGATCTTTCACTAGGCAATAACGTTGTCGTTCATACAGGCGCTTCGGTGCATCACGATGTTTTAGTAGGAAGCCACTCGGTAATTATGCCAGGTGCTAGGTTGGTCATGAGCGAGCAATTCGAAGAAGCGACTTTCGTGGAGAGCAATTATTTCAAACCTCATTCATTTTGAAAACACTTTTAATCACCGGCGGAGCCGGATTCATTGGCTCGCACGTCGTTCGTCATTTTTTGAAGACTCATGCCGATGTGAATGTCGTTAATCTCGATAAGCTTACTTATGCAGGTAACTTAGAGAATCTGAAAGATGTAGAACAACTTCCGAATTATTCGTTTGAAAAAGGAGATATAGCCGATGCTGCATTCGTACAATCGTTATTCGAAAAATACAATTTCGACGGTGTTATTCATTTGGCTGCAGAGTCGCACGTAGACCGCAGTATTTCCAATCCCATGGAGTTTGTGCAGACGAATGTGGTGGGTACAGTTACGTTGTTGAATGCAGCCGTTGCGCATTGGAAAAACAACTTCGAAGGAAAACGCTTTTACCATGTTTCTACCGATGAGGTATACGGAGAGTTACACAACCCCGAAGACTTCTTCACGGAAGAAACTTCGTACGATCCGCGTTCGCCGTATTCCGCTTCCAAAGCGGCTTCCGATCATTTTGTTCGCGCTTATGGAAACACCTATGGTCTTCCAATTGTCATTAGCAATTGCTCGAACAATTATGGTCCGAATCACTTTCCAGAAAAATTAATTCCACTCATCATTCACAACATCATTCACAACAAACCACTTCCAGTTTATGGCAAAGGAGAGAATGTCCGCGATTGGTTGTATGTAGAAGATCACGCCAAAGCCATTGACAAAGTTTTTCACGAAGGAAAAATTGGAGAGACCTACAACATAGGCGGATTCAACGAATGGAAGAATATAGATGTGGTGAAGTTGCTGTGTAAAATTTTAGATCAGAAATTAAATCGCTCGGAAGGCGAGTCGGAACAGCTCATTCAATTTGTTACCGATCGTGCCGGACATGATTTACGATACGCGATCGATTCAACCAAAATCATGAATGCACTAGGCTGGAAACCTTCTTTGCAATTTGAAGAAGGAATTGAAAAAACAGTCGACTGGTATTTGAACAACACCGAGTGGTTGAACAACGTAACTTCGGGTGCATACCAAACTTATTACAACAATCAATACGTTAATCGTTAAGCCATGAAAGGAATAATTCTAGCCGGTGGTTCAGGAACACGTTTGCATCCGTTAACCTTGGCTGTAAGCAAGCAGCTCATGCCGGTGTACGATAAGCCCATGATTTACTATCCGCTTTCGGTATTGATGTTAGCGGGTATTCGTGAGATATTGATCATTTCTACTCCGCATGATTTACCCGGATTCAGAAAATTATTGGGCGACGGCTCTCAATTGGGCTGCACCTTCGAATACGCAGAACAACCGGATCCGAATGGACTCGCGCAAGCATTTGTGATCGGAGAAGAATTCATTGGAAAAGAAAAAGTCGCTTTGATTCTAGGCGACAATATTTTCTACGCAAGTGGCTTAAGCAAATTGTTGCAAGCAAGCACTGCCGTAGAAGGCGGAAAGGTATTTGCGTATCACGTGAATGATCCGGAACGCTATGGTGTTGTGGAATTTGATTCAGAAGGAAAAGTTATTTCCATTGAAGAAAAACCAAATCAGCCGAAAAGTAATTACGCTGTTCCTGGATTGTATTTCTATGACAATTCTGTTGTTGAAATAGCAAAAAATATAAAACCCTCTGCGCGTGGTGAGTACGAAATTACCGATGTGAATCAAGAATACTTGAACCGTGGACAATTAACAGTGAGTGTCTTCAATAGAGGCACTGCGTGGTTAGATACAGGTACATTTGCTTCGTTGATGCAGGCAGGACAGTTTGTTCAGGTCATGGAAGAGCGTCAAGGACAAAAGATTTCGTGTATAGAAGAAATCGCTTATCGCATGAGGTACATTAATCAAGAACAGTTGATTGCCTTAGCTCAACCACTAGTCAAAAGTGGATATGGCTCCTATTTACTAGGATTACTCAAGGAATAATTTCAGCTTCGCTGAATTAATTCAAAAGCTCTGCTTTAATTATTTCAATCTTATTCGTCAGTTTATTCTGAACTGACGAAATCTCATTTGCTGATGAGATTTCCTTCCTCAACGAAAAGTAAAACTTAATCTTCGGCTCCGTTCCACTTGGACGAGCGCTGATCTTGCTGCCATCGGTTAAGATGAATTGTAGGACGTCGGAGCTTGGATAGGGGAGTGTAGTAGTTTCCCCAGTAATCATGTTTTTGCAGGTGCCTGCTTTCACATCGTGCAATTCTGCAAGGGCTACTCCGCCAAGGGTTTGCGGAGGTGTGGTGCGAAGACGCGACATCATGCTTTGAATCTGCGTAACACCGTCTATTCCCTTCAACGTAATACTTACCAACTCTTCCTGGAACACACCGTGTTGTAGGTAAAGGTCTTTCAACATTCCCCACATCGTTGTTCCTTTGCTCTTCGCATAAGCCGCAATCTCTGCGAACTGAACCGCCGATAAGGCAGCATCCTTATCACGAACAAAATCACTCACCAAATAGCCATAACTCTCTTCTCCACCCGCTACAAAATTTTCCTTCCCTTCTTTTTCTTTAATAAGTCCCGCTATAAACTTGAATCCCGTTAACGTATCGTAACAAGGAACTCCAAACGACTCCGCAATGCGGGCAATCAATTCAGTGGTAACAATGGTCTTTCCAATAAACGGATGTTCAGGTAATTTTCCTTTTTCCTTTCCGACCAACAAACGGTAATACACCAACAAACTTCCTGCTTGATTTCCATTTATTAGTACCAATTCATTCTGATCATTTCTCACCGCCAATCCCACACGATCGGTATCCGGATCTGTACCCAAAACCAATTCCGCATTCACCTTCTCTCCCAATTCCAACGCCATCTTCATAGCCGACTTCTCTTCCGGATTCGG
>Ga0114975_10002996_pt1 | contig 11425 bp, 8 predicted proteins | sample S_130626_EF_Meta_FD_87031 | JGI IMG/M metagenome (GOLD analysis project Ga0114975, IMG submission 87031) | Freshwater microbial communities from Lake Simoncouche, Canada to study carbon cycling - S_130626_EF_MetaG | ecosystem: Environmental > Aquatic > Freshwater > Lake | place: Lake...
AAATTGCCCCGGTAGAAGCAACTCTGATGATTGAATGGTCAGCGACAGTTCCAACATATGCGTCGTTGCTGTATCCGTTGTATTGGAATGAAGTTACAAACACTGTGAGCATTGGCTCATTACCTGTTGCATCTGGGTTAACAGATGTTCTGGTTGTGAAGCCATTTGCGTTTGCGGATGGGGTTCCGAAAGAACCTTTAACTGTCAGTGATCCAGTAGCTGGGTCAAGAGTCGCAAGAACAATGACACTCAACCACTGGCTTGAGGTATCTGCCAGTGTGTACTGCTTGAAACAGGTGATGCCCACCAATGGGTTAGCTGTTGCAGCACCGTAAGAGTAGACGGAAGCCGAATAAGTTGGTCTAAGTGCGTAACCTGAAGCCCCAGCTTCACAGGCTGTGTTCAAATCAGTCTTAGTCAAGATCTTTGACGTTGTTGTGGCGTTTGCTGTGTTACCCAAGATGATCTGAACTTTTTGATCTGACGTGTTGCTGTCATATCCAGAAACCGGAAGCATCCATTTGTCTTTATTGGCCCCGTAGTAGCCCATTCCAGTAACAAATGCGTTAGACGGGATAAAGCTGTTTACGACAATTGAACCGGTGCTTCCGAAGGTTGAGTCAAGAGTTTTGTCAGCATTGAAGTGGCGCATACGAGCCTGAGTAGTTCCACAGACCATGTTGCAAGAGTTTGGTGCTCCAAGAGTATAAAGACCACCCTTACCATCTGAGTAATTTTGTGTGTAGCTAGTTAGCTCTTCCAGAGGCAGAACGTTATCGCTAACCTTCACAACTTTTCCAGCGGCAACTGTGCCTGCGTAGTTTGTGGTGAATGTATAGCCACCAGCAGGAATCAAAACATCAGCAGATTTGTCTGATAGCTCCGATGGGGTTTCATAGAAATAGGTCTGGACTCTTGTGAAATAAGTGTGGCCAGTAGTCAGGCCGCTAAATGAACAACTGATTTCGTCCGAACCCATCATGAACTGGGAAAATGCCCTTGCTGCAATCACAGCGGGTGCAGTCTTGTCATACGCATAACAGCCGGTGGCGTATGGCTGAGAACCGGAACTTAGTTTTCCGGTGAGGCGCAGCGAGTTCATGCTATACACAACAGTTGGCGCGGAAGGCTTTGCCGGTGCGCAGGAACCAGAAACATCTGCGTCAGTCGTAGAGTTAAACAACTTGAATTGCAGATCGTGTTCACTGCCTACAACCAAGTTCGACAAATAACCGGAAATGCGAACACCAAGACCGTTGTCTAGGTCATACTGCGTTACAGTTGCGGTTGAGTTCGAGTTGCCTGGTCGGAATCCTGAATCACTTTGTGGCTTAAAGGCACTTCTAGTCTCCCAGTAGTTGGAAAAAGTATTTGATAGACCATCATCAAAGTAGAGCTCTGCCTTTATTACATCGCCCGCTGCGATTTTCGTAGAATCCGCACAGACTGTTCCTGAAAGAGATCCCGACACAGCTCCTTCTGGGATCACTACAGTGTTGCCGTAGACGAAGAAAGAAGTAGATAGGTTTTCTCCCGTTAGCCCAGTCTGAGGAGAAACAGCCACCCCATCAGCAAGAAGAGAAAAAGTAATTGTGTATGTACCAGCAGCTAACACTCCACCAGATCCTGCGTTCGCAGCGTTGACAGCTATGTAAGGGTCGTAGTTTCCAGAGTATCCAGTCGCATCAGCAGGTAGAGCCAGTGTCCCAGTGTTCCAATCGACACTAACCCAGCCACCGTCTTTATAGACGCTACCAGTTGCACCTTTGCTATACCCAGCAAGGACCTGGCTCATGTTCTGCTGATACGTAATAGGAGCTCCAGAGGGATCTAGAGCCGTAACTGAGAAAGATAGAGTTTTACCAGCTTGAGCGAGTACGAAGGCTTCAGCCAAGTTAAAGGGCGATTCAGTGCGAAAACTAGATACGCCTTCTGGGATCACAACAGTAGAAGTGTCCGAAGAGTGGGTTGAGAAACTTGCTCCAGCTCCGGATGTTGTACTTTCTGGAACGTAAGGAGCTACCGCATTAGCTGGACTCAATGACAGGCCAGTGATTAGGAGACCCGCAAGAGCAAGGGAACCGATTGTCTTTTTAAGCATGAAAATTCCTTAGAAGTTAGTCTTTAATTTTTTGAAATCTGGGAAAAGCCCTAGTAGTTCAGGCATTTATTAGCCTAGTCTCAAATATCTGAAATCGATTACAGATTCCACCTGGGAACTGAGTAAATTGTTTTATCGCCTGAACTTATAAGGATTTTGGTTGAAACCAGTGCTTATTTCTATCCATTTTTTGCCCAGCTTTTGCCATAAAAACATGAACATCTTTACAGCCAGGCTCCTGATTTTGAGCCCAATCTTTAGACTGCCATCGTGGGAAAGGCCAATGGCTTCTTCATGGCCTTGGGCCAAGACAAGAAGTGCTGAGGTCGCACCTTAAACTAGTCAGATGGCGGGGAAACTGAGAATCAGCATTCTTGCAGCGCTTACTGTGGTGGCGCTGTCTAGCACGAATCTGCCTGCGCAAGCTGAATCCTCCTGGGAAACCTTTTCTTGCGACAAACGCTTAGCCAAGCTTGCCAACTCGACGGTTGCGAACAACACTGATTTTGATGTTGTTATCTATGGTGGAACACCGAGTGGTGTTGCCGCTGCTACCACGGCAGCGAACCAAGGTAAGAAAGTTTTGATTCTGAGCGAAAGCTCACTCTTTGGTGGATCGATTTCTAATGGTCTCAGCGCTACCGATATCGGATCTATCTACGCAAACGTTGGTCTGGCGAACGAGTTCCTAAACCAAGTTAGAAACTATTACCACACCTCTGATTTCAGAACTGAACCTAAAGTAGCTGAATGTATTTTTGCTGGCTGGCTCTATAAGAAGAACATCACAACAGACACAAACACCATCCTGGATTCAGCTACCGTTGCTAAAAGCAAAATCACTGATCTCAATTTTCATACCAGCAATTCTCCTGATTCTATAAAGGTAACTGGCAAGACTTTTATCGATGCAAGTTACGCAGGTGACTTAATGTTTGAAGCTGGAGTAAAAACTCGCTTAGGTATGTCTGATTACTATGACTACAAAGAGTCTGTGACTAGCTATCGAAAATCCAACGTTCAGTTCACTCTTAAAAACCCAGAAGAGATAGCCCAAGGCAAAATCGATTTTGCAAAACTGCCCCAGGTAACCATCGCTAATTCACTTTCCAACTACAAAGCAAAAATTCAAACTGGAATGCCATCATTCACATATCGTTTATGCGTAACAAAGAATGCGGCTAATCTGATTCCTTTTACTAAAACTGATGATTTGGAAACCTACGCACCCGCCTGGCGCACCTGGATGAAGAATTACTACGGATACAACATCCAAAAACAGGCTGAAGTTAAATCCAATGGCACCGTTTTGACGCAGCTTTGGCGTATGTCAAAAATCCCTAACGACAAATACGATCTAAACGCATACTTCTCTTCCTTTACTAACCTAACTATGCGCAAAGAGTATTTTCAAAACACGAGCGGTAGAGCAGCCATTCTCGCCGAATACTCAAGCTACCTTCAATCTTTCCTATGGTTTGTTCAAAATGATCCAAGCGTGCCCAAACTTGAGAAAGATACCCTAAAGGGTTTCGGTCTCTGCGCAGATGAATTCAAAACCACCAACGGTTGGCCAGAACTGCCATACCTTCGTGAAGGTAGACGGTTGATAGGTAAATCAACGTTGACCACGAACGATATTCTGAAAAACCGAATGAAAGCAGACAGCATCGCTGTAGGCGCTTACCCTCTGGATAGCAAACCGACATTGTTTGTCTATGCAAACGGCAACTACGCGAGAGATCGCGGAGTCATGTTTCGATCACCTCTATATGAGATTCCTTTCAGCGCAATGATCCCTAATCAGGGTCCAAAAAATCTGATTGTCTCTGTTGGAATATCAGCATCTCCAGCGGCTTTCGCCAGTATTCGCATGGAGCCCCAATTCTTACAACTTGGTCAAGCTGCTGGGCTAGCCGCAGCTTTAGCCGCAGACAGTAATGGTGCCATTACTCAGAGCCTGGCAGGGTCAGTGCAGTTGGGGTTGATTCAGGCTAGAGGGTTCACAGGAATCACAGCCATTTGTCTCAAGATGAACGGCAGTATGCGCAACTACTGGGGTTTCAATGAAACCACTTGCAATACTAAAAACTTTGGTTTGATAATCGCTAACTAGTGACCTTGGTCTGCACTCTGCTTAGGTAAGAATGGTGTCACTGCTAGGAATAGCACCATAAGCAAAGCTGAAACCCAAAGAGCGTTTTGTAAACCTAGAGTGACATCTCCTATTTTTACCTGTGCAAAAAATACAGTTCCAAACACTGCAACACCAAGAGACGACGCAATTGACTGGACAGCGGTTAGCACTCCAGAGGCTGACCCGACTTCAGAATCATCAGCAGCGCCTAAGACTATGTCGAACAGCGCTGCAACAATCAGCCCTGAACCGAGTCCAGTGATAACCATCCCAGGAACTAATAGCCAGAAGTTAAAGTCAGTCTGGTTTTGAAGTATTAGCCAGAGCAAAGCTAACCCGACTAATTCAATTACAGCTCCTATTTGCAGGATCTTTTTACCAAACTTTTCGGCAAGGAAACCACCGCTAAGGCCGGCACCAATAGCAAAACCAACAGCAATAGGAATATTTCCTAGTCCTGCCTCAGCGGCAGTAAAGCCCTGACCCAGCTGCAAGAACAGGGTTATGATCAGTGCGAATCCTGTTACGGCAGCAAAGAATAATGCCATGCCAAGTAAGCCGACTGTGTATGCGGGCTTGGTAAGAATCGTTGGGTTTATCAGCGGTGCCATTTTGGTCTTTGAAATCCAGCGTTGCTGGAAAGCAAAGAGAACAAAACCAAGAATTGAAACTGCAACAGAAACAAAGGTCCAGGTTGGCCAATTCTCTTTTTGACCTTGAATAAGTGGGTAAATCAAGAGCGCTGAAGAGGCAATAACTAATAGTGCACCGAGCATATCGATCTTGATTGATTTATCTCCAGCAACCCTAGGAACTACTTTCCAAGCAATGGCAGCAGCAGCGATACCGATAGGAACGTTTACTAGGAACACTGCTCGCCAGCCCAAGCCAAAAAGATCAGCTTGGATCAAACCGCCACCGATAACCGGACCCAGAATTCCAGCTAAACCAAACACCGGCCCAAAGACACCAAATGCCTGACCCAACTCCTTAGGAGGGAATACTGCTTTTAGTAAACCAAAGCCCTGAGGTAACAGCATTGCTCCAAGGAACCCCTGGATGAATCTGAATGTAATTAGAGTGTCCGTGGTTTGGGCCATTGAACAAGCAAGAGAAGCAACTGTGAAACCGACCATACCGAAAATGAACATGAACCTTCGCCCAAATCGGTCACCCAAGCGACCGCCGAGAATCAAGCCTGACCCTAAAGCAAGGGTGTATCCACCGATAATCCACTGAAGGTCAATCTCGCTGGCACCCAGGTATGTCTGTAAAGTTGGTCCGCCAACATTGATTATGGTTGCATCAATCAGATCCATAATCTCAGCTGCAAGCATTACGCCAAGAATTAGCCAGCGATATTTGTAGCCAAGGGGTTTCGTTTCTTCTGGAGAATTGGTTTTGGTCATTTGAATAACCTAACACGCTCAAAACACTTCACTCTTAGCACTAGTAATATTTCTGGTGAAAGTGAGGAACAATGCGATTCATAATTTCAGTTATTGACAGTAAAACTGGATCAGCGACAGGCGACGAGATTGCCGCAATCGATGCTTTCAATGACAAACTTCAAGCGAATGGGCATTTCGTTCTTGCTTGTGGAATTGATGACCCAGAGAACGCTGATGTGATTGATAACAGAGCAGACCTTGGCGAAATAAGAAGTGGTCCGCTGCATAAGAACGAAGAATACATGGCAGGCTTCTGGCTTATCAACGCTGAAAGCGTTGAAGAAGCTAAGGCGCTAGCCGCTGAAGGTTCAAAGGCTTGTAATAGGAAAGTTGAAGTTAGAGCGCTTCAAGGCTAGTTATTTACAAAACCATTCTTGATTAGGTATTCGGCTGTCTCAAGAATTGATTGTTTGGCAGGAATGAACTTGATTTTCAAAACCTTCTGAGCCCGGTTGTTGTTTATCAAGATCCTCTTACCGAGGATTGGCACCACTCGTTTAATGTCACCATCGAATAAGCCAAGTATGCGAATTATGAGGTTTGGGGCTTTAGTCAAGTTCACTTTTCTATTTGGGTGAGCAGCCTTGATGACTTGTGCAATCTCAATGAAAGACATGGTTTCTGAACTTGCTAGGAATCTCTGATTCTTACTGGCATCCATCTTTATCGCGTTTACGTGCATTTCCGCAACGTTCTTCACGTCAACAAGAGAGAAGGCAACATCGGGTAAGAACGGATCTGATGCTTTCAGGATTCTCTCAATGATTGACACCGAGGAACCAAACCGGTTATCCAAAGGTGCCCCTATTACTAGCGCTGGGTTAATAGTTGTAAGAGCTATCTCAGGAGCAGCGGTCTTGATGTAATCCCAAGCAGCCTGTTCAGCCAATGTCTTTGACTTGGTATAGGCAGCATTGCCTTTGGGGTGATTGACATCAGTCCACATGGTTTCATCTAGTTCAGTCTTGCCAGTTGGCAAGTCATTACCATCAACAGCAGCAACGGAAGAAGTTAGGATTACTCTCTCTACTCCAGCTTTATGAGCTGCTCTTAGAGCCCTAAGCGTGCCATCAACGGCTGGACGGATTAGATCGTTTTCATCTTTAGGGGAAGCAATCGGGAAAGGAGAAGCGGTGTGCAGTAAAACACCAATGCCTTTGAGCGCTTTATCCCAGCCGGCATCCTGCTCTAAATCCAATGCAACAAAACTGAGCTTCTTAGCTAGATCAAAGTTCTTTGGCAAGAAAGGTTGAACAGCGCTTCTAACTTCGTCAGCTTTAGAAAGTGCTCGAACAGAAGCAACAACTGTGTAACCGTCTTGTAAAAGTTGAAGAGTGACGTGTTTACCGATGTAGCCTGATGCTCCTGTAAGCAAAACTTTTTTCATGTTGACCTCTCGTAAGATGAATCTCCCCCAATTCTATAAGCGCTCCTTCGCTCTCTATTGGGCAAGGCCGAACCGCTCTCAGCCAGATCATCACCAGCTACCAATAGAATTGCCCCATGGCTAAAAGCCCTAAGCGTCTAAAGAAATCTGAACATCCAGATTCAGAGGCTCAGCAAGAAGTTCTTGAGTATGAGTGGAAGCAGATAGGTCTTACTGGACCAGCGAGAAAAGCTTTGGTAGAGGAAAAGCTATATAAGGTGTCTGATTTAAGAAAAGTCACAGCTGCTGAACTGCTGGCAATACCTGGAGTTAGTAAGTCTGCGATTGCCAGAATCAAAGTAATCATGAATGCGAAGAAGATTCGCTTCCGCGATTAGTGCTTGATTACAGTTCCTTTACCGTCTAACTGCCACACTCTCACATAGTCAATAAAGGTTTGACTTGACTGCCAGTTGGTGTATGAGCCACCAAACGGACCGGTGGCATTATCAAAGATCAAGAAGAATGGCGCATTGAAAGCCCAGTAGTTCTCGCCGATGTTGTCTCGAGGAGCTGTAAACATAAGCTCTCGATCGACGAAGAACTCTAGCTCGTCTGGTTTCCAAGCTAAACCATAGGTGTGAAAATCTGTTTGGTAATTCGCCACATCAACTAATTCCCCAACAACGTAGCGATGGTTGTCACAGCAATCAGCAAGATCGATGTTTGAGAAGTGGACAGCTGAAGAAGCTCTGGTTGGCCTATCTCCACCCTGTTCTGCAATATCAATCTCCCCAGCTAGTGGCCAACCAACTTCTGTCATCGAATCACCAAGAGCCCAGAAGGCAGGCCAGTTGGCACCGCCAACGGGCATCTTCATTCTGGTTTCGATGTATCCGTATTTAAAGGAAACTTTTCCCTGAGTATCAAAACGACCACTTGTGAAACGGCAGGGAGCGGCAAGGCATTCACCTACATTGTCTGGTTTAGTAGTGATTCTGTTTGTTGTAATTACTGCGTTACCTTGATCAAGTCGAATCGCATCCGGAGTGTAATACTGTGATTCACCCCAACAAGAGCCACCACCATTACTTGCATCGTGACCGCAATAGCGCGTTGTCCAATTAGCAGAACTCACTTTAGAACCAGTGGTGCCCGAGAAAGAGTCAGACCACAGTAGATTGCCGATGTTATGGCCGAATAGTTCTGGCGCAGTTACCTTTGATGCCCATTGGGCATAGAGAGTTACCTTGCTCTTTGGTTTGATGACTGCCTTATTTTTATATTTGACTGGACCGTTTTTAGTGATCGACCAGCCCAGAAACCTAAAATCATCGCGAGTGAATTTAGCCAGGGGAAGAGCTTTACCGGTGCTTGGAATATATGCTTTAGCCATCACTCCTGAGCCATAGTTTGAGTTAAAAGAAACCTGGTAACTAATGCCTGCAGCAGCCGGTTCAACTGCTGCAATAGACCCCACAAGAAGCATGGTGGCAGTAGTAAGTATTCTCAGCAGGTTTTTAGACATTTGTCCAATTCTACTGTTGCCAACTATGCGTTTCTCATGGCCGATTAAAAGGCAGATCAAGGCCTTTAGTTTGGGAAAGTCCTTCTGGGTTCAAAGCACATCAGGTAAAGAAGTTGGCGTTATCGGAGCCAGCGTAATGGCTATCGAATAGGTCCTAGATGCAGAAACTATCGATCAGATGGTTTCTAAATAATCTGAACTGTTTATAAGTTCAGCAGAGAACTCTGAATTCGTAAAGAATACTTCTGCTTGCAGACGCATGGCTGTCTAAGCCAGCTGTTAAACAAAACCCCCGGCAGGAACCGGGGGATCTGTTTGACCTCTTGACGAGGGTCTAATCGGAAGAAAACTTTCCGAAACCATCCTGTGTTTCGAGTATAAGAGGAAATCTCTTTCTTTGAAAGAGGTTATCCACTTCCGGTTAGACCCTCTCCTTGGTCCATGCCTTACGAGAGGAGAGACAAGATGAGTTTTACTCAGATTGTTGATCTGGTGATACTGGTGGTGAAGATAATCCTTGTGATAGTCGAAGCCATTATGACTAGGTAGAACCAGCGGGCTCTGATCTTCCTAGGTCAGGGCCCGCCTCACCACTTAAAGCCCAAAAGAAGTTTGTGTTCTTGGTTGCTAATTACTGTCCATAAAGACTGGCGAAGTAATCGTTGACTATTTGCGTCTCCGCAGCCCCTGGCAGACCGAAGGTTAGCTTGGTCTTCGAACCGTTCTCGACATCTTCAACTAATGAGAATTTTCCATCTAGCGATTCAAATACCAAAGTTCTTTGAGTTCCATTGGATAAAGCGCGAGTGGTTGTGAACTTGTCAGTTTGCTGATCGAAAGTAATTTGAATTGGCCAATCTGCTGAGTAGCCAGGGTCGCTCTCGTAAGAGTAGCCTTCGGTTTCCATTGAGTAAATAAAGACATTGGATTCACATGCAAAGTATTCAGACCAATTCAATTCACCCACCTCGCCGGTAGGTAATGAGTAAGCCATGCTGTTTTCACCAGCTTGCTCAAAGGTAAGTCTTATTTTCAATTTTCCGGTTGTTGGGCCTGAGATATCTTCCTCGACAAGCCCTCCGTAAGATTCTTGACAGCTTGCATCAGAAATCTGATTGAAGTTGTCCCAAACTTCCTCTGGGCTGAGTGCTGGAACTGTTGCTGTCGGGGTTTGGGTCGGGCTCTGTGTTGGTGCAACAACCGGGTTGCCGCCGTTGGCGCATCCGGTCAACCCAAGTGACAAAATCGCAGCGAAACTAAGTGAAGTTACCTTGGTTAAAATCACAGTACTTCTCCCTTATGCCTTCGATGTCACCCAGACGATCGACCTGACAGTATTACGATAGCAATTTGGTCTATAGACACTTATTAACTTTTGGGAACAATTTGATTACTAGTGATTTCTTAGGTAAAGCCCGCCGAGGAGCTGTGATCTAGTTGAGTTTCTTTTCATACCGAACAAAATCACTGAGGGTCGCAACTTGTTCGTAAAGCTTTTTGGCAACGGTGTTGCTCTCTTTTGTTATCCAGAAGAGTTCTGAACACTTGTTCTGAATGGCTAAGTCCTGAACAGCTGCAATTAGAGAAGAAGCAGCACCTTTCCCACGGGCATCTTCAGCCACGTAGAGATCTTCCAAATAGCAATGCAAAGTATCGCTCCAAGTAGAGAGTTGGTAATGGAAGTGAGCGATGCCAACTACCTCTCCATTAGACACCGCTACTAAGCCGTGAATCTCAGGCTCACTCTTTGTGAGACGATCCCACAAGAGTCCCGTTGAGGATTCACTAGCTTGACTCTCATAGAACTTGAGATAGGAAAGGTATAGCTTCAGCCATGACGATTTGTCTTCAACTTCAATCTGACGAACATTGATGCTCACGTTTAGACTCCCATGCCATTAGGTGGCTGAATGGCACTTAGTTTATCGTGCGCTTGGAGGGACTCGAACCCCCAACCTTCTGATCCGTAGTCAGAAAGTCGCCTTATTTAGTTGTATGTGATTCCAGTATATATCTTCTGGTTTACTCGCCACAAGCGCGGAAATTGTTAGATTCAGGGTAAGCGTCACTATTTTCTGGTCAAGTTGAAAATTTAAGTCGCAATCAAAAGTCTCTCAGCCAAATCAAATTCTTAGCCCGGTTCATTCCTTAAAGTATTTATTCATTTAGTGTGAAAGCGTTCCAATAAATCTGGACGATCTTGAGCCTCTCAAATCGATTCTGACTGGATTGGAAACCCGAGCTCAAGCACGTCTAAAAATGTTAACGCCTAACGAAATCAAAGATGTTCCCGCAAGCCCTAGAAGTAGTAATAGTTTTTGGGGAGTGAGTGCGGCCTCAAACACTCCAGGATTTTCGGGGTAACAATACCAGTTCAAATAACCCTGGTAACCTAAATCTTTAAAACTTTCCTGAAGAAAAGTGCCAGTGGTGTCAATTAGATATTTGCAGTCTGTTGTCCACAGGGGAAACGCAACATAGATTATGTAAAGACCTAATAAAATTAGGTTTACTCCTACATATCTTAAGATGTAGCTTTTCATCACTTTCTCATCTCGTCCGAGTTTGCTCCAAGTGCGGACACGCTCACAAACATACAACAAAAAATGTTGCCGCACTAGGGTGTCCTGAATCTCAATCCCCTCAATAATTTAGGGAGGTGCCAGTAACATCAAAGGCCTAGTTTCCCTTTTTTTAGACGTCTCAGAAGCACTGGTGCTAGTTACTAACTCACTCCCAGATTAACTCCCAGTTTTTTGTGAAAACACTTAACTAGGTTGTTAAGAAAGAAAAACCGCGAACTAGCGCGGTTTTAGTCGTGCGCTTGGAGGGACTCGAACCC
>Ga0114975_10002998_pt1 | contig 11416 bp, 19 predicted proteins | sample S_130626_EF_Meta_FD_87031 | JGI IMG/M metagenome (GOLD analysis project Ga0114975, IMG submission 87031) | Freshwater microbial communities from Lake Simoncouche, Canada to study carbon cycling - S_130626_EF_MetaG | ecosystem: Environmental > Aquatic > Freshwater > Lake | place: Lake...
CCAATCTTGAACGGCACCGCCTTCAAGAACAAGGGTGTTCAGCCCATGCTCGACGCCGTGGTGGACTTCCTCCCCAGCCCCCTCGACCTCCCACCAACCCAGGGCACCAAGCCGGGCAAGGACGAGGTTGTGGAGCGCCGCGCTGACGACTCCGAGCCCTTCGCGGCCCTCGCCTTCAAGATCATGACCGACCCTTACGTCGGTAAGTTGACCTACCTCCGCGTCTACTCGGGCACCCTGCACAAGGGTGACACTGTCATCAACACGACGAAGGGCTCCAAGAAGGAGCGCCTCGGCCGTCTGCTGCAGATGCACGCCAACAACCGTGAAGACCGCGACACGATCCGCACCGGTGACATTGTCGCCGCCGTTGGTCTCAAGCAGGTCACCACTGGTGACACCTTGTCCGACATGGACAAGCCAATTCAGCTCGAAACCCTCGAGTTCCCCGAGCCCGTCATCCACGTGGCCGTGGAGCCAAAGACCAAGGCTGACCAGGAGAAACTGTCCAAGGCGCTCTACTCGCTGTCCGAAGAAGACCCCACCTTCCGCGTCCGTACCGACGAAGAGACCGGCCAGACCGTTATCTCCGGAATGGGTGAGTTGCACCTCGAAGTGCTCGTGGACCGTATGTTGCGCGAATTCGCCGTGGACGCCAACGTCGGTAAGCCCCAAGTGGCCTACCGCGAGACGATCCGCAAGACGGTCGAAAAGGTCGAAGAGAAGTACGTTCGCCAGTCCGGTGGTAAGGGTCAGTACGGTCACGTGGTCATCACGTTCGAACCGACCGGTCCCGGCGGCGGCTACGAATTCCTCGACGAAATCAGCGGTGGTGTGATTCCCAAGGAATACATCCAGCCCGTGAACCAGGGCATCCAGGAAGCTTTGACTTCCGGTGTTTTGGCCGGCTACCCCATGGTGGACGTTCGCGTTCGCCTGACCTTCGGTAGCTACCACGACGTTGACTCCTCCGAAATGGCCTTCAAAATCGCCGGTTCCATGTGCGTGAAGAAGGCCGCCCGTCTGGCTAGCCCCGTGCTCCTCGAGCCCGTGATGGCCGTCGAAGTCGTGACACCCGAGGACTACATGGGTGACGTGATCGGTGACCTTTCCAGTCGCCGCGGACGTGTAGAAGGCATGGAGCAGAAGGGAAACAGCCAGGCAATCCGGGCCCAAGTTCCCTTGGCTGACATGTTCGGCTACGCTACTGACCTGCGTTCACGCACCCAAGGGCGCGCGACGTACACGATGCAATTCCATTCGTACGCTGAAGTACCTGAGTCGATCGCTAAAGAGATCGTCGCGAAGGCCACTGGAGCGTAAGAAGCTAGGAAACTAGCAACAATGGTCCAAACCGTAGTCGGGGAGGGCCGCAAGAAAAAATGCTTCTTCAAACGAAGAAGCCTCAAGAGAAAGTAATCCCCGACAATGGCAAAGGCAAAGTTCGAGCGCACCAAGCCGCACGTGAACATCGGCACCATGGGCCACATTGACCACGGTAAGACCACTCTTACCGCGGCAATCACCAAGGTCCTTTCAGACCGTGTTCCCGGCAGTGCATTCACCCCATTCGACCAGATTGACAAGGCTCCCGAAGAGCGTCAGCGCGGTATCACCATCTCGATTGCTCACGTTGAGTACGAGACCCCGAACCGTCACTACGCACACGTCGACATGCCTGGTCACGCTGACTACGTCAAGAACATGATCACCGGTGCCGCTCAGGTTGACGGCGCAATCCTCGTGGTTGCCGCAACTGACGGTCCTATGGCTCAGACCCGCGAGCACGTGCTGCTCGCTCGTCAGGTCGGTGTTCCCTACATCGTTGTTGCCCTGAACAAGGCCGACATGGTGGAAGACGAAGAACTCCTCGACCTCGTCGAGATGGAAGTCCGCGAACTGCTCAGCAGCTACGACTTCCCCGGTGACGACACCCCGATCGTTCGTGTTTCAGCCCGTGAGGCGCTGGAAGGCAACGAAGCGTGGGGCGACAAGATCATGGAACTCATGGAAGCCGTTGACTCGTTCGTACCAGAACCAGTCCGTGACACCGCGAAGCCCTTCCTCATGTCGATCGAAGACGTTATGTCGATCACTGGTCGTGGCACCGTAGTTACCGGAAAGGTCGAGCAGGGCATCATCAAGGTCGGCGATGAAGTAGAAATCGTCGGTTTGACTGACACCCAGAAGACCACCGTTACCGGTATCGAAATGTTCCGTAAGCTCCTCGACGAAGGCCAGGCTGGCGACAACCTGGGTGCCCTTCTCCGTGGAACGAAGAAGGAAGAAGTTGAGCGCGGTCAGGTTCTCTGCAAGCCAGGCTCCATCACCCCTCACACCATCTTCGAAGCCAACGTGTACGTGTTGACCAAGGACGAAGGTGGCCGTCACAAGCCTTTCTTCGCCAACTACCGTCCGCAGTTCTACTTCCGTACGACTGACGTAACCGGTACCATCGAGCTGCCTGCCGGCACCGAAATGGTTATGCCTGGTGACAACACCGCCATGACCGTGACCCTCGGCAAGCCAATCGCTATGGAAGAGGGTCTCACCTTCTCCATCCGCGAAGGTGGCCGTACGGTCGGTTCCGGTCGTGTAACGAAGATCCTGAAGTAGGTATCTAAGTCATGGCCGAAAAGCAGATGATTCGTATCAGGCTCAAGGCCTTTGATCACGAAGTTCTGGACCAGTCCTGTGCCAAAATCGTGCAAACGGTTGAGCGCACAACGGCTCGGATCCAGGGTCCCGTGCCACTGCCAACCGAAAAGCACCGTTACACGGTGGTTCGCGGACCGCACAAGCACAAGGACAGCCGCGAGCACTTTGAGATGCGTATTCACAAGCGTCTCTTGGACATCGTGGACCACACCCCCAAGACCGTTGATGCGCTTCAGCGCCTCGACCTTCCTGCGGGCGTGGACATCGAGATCAAAATTCGTAATAACTAACACCACTCTCAGGGCCCCCGATCCGACTTTGCGTTGGACGGGGGTCTTGGAGTAGGGTGGTACTCCCGCCGGAAGCGGTGGGAAACGGATCCAACTTGTTGGATCCACAGATGATGTGACTGGTTGCCCCTTGCGGGAACGCCAGTCCGAACCATTCGAGCGCTCCGTTCGGGTTCGGTCCCGAACGGAGCGTCTGTGTGTCGGGTTGGTCCGACGCACAGGAGTTAAGGAGAAATGAACGTGACGACCAAGTCGATCGTCGGTGAGAAGGTGGGCATGACCCAGGTTTGGGACGAGAAAAATCGTGCCATCCCTGTGACCGTTGTCCGGGTTAGCCCGGTGCGTGTCGTGCAGATCAAGACGCCGGACAAAGAGGGTTACTCCGCATTGCAGGTGACGTGGGGAACCCGTCGCCTCTCTACGTTGACGCAGCCCGAGCGTGGACACTTTGACAAGGCTGGCGTAACGCCAGGTAAGGCGCTCGTTGAGCTCCGCTTGGAAGATGTCTCGTCGTTCACTATCGGTCAAGAGATCGGTGCTGATGTCTTTGAGAAGGGCGAGATGATTGACGTCACCGCCGTGAGCAAGGGCAAGGGCTTCGCTGGTGGTATGAAGCGCCACAACTTCAAGGGCCAAGGCGCCGCTCACGGTAACCACAAGCACCACCGTGCTCCTGGTTCTATCGGTGCTTGCGCTACCCCTGGTCGCGTATTCAAGGGTACGAAGATGGCCGGACGTATGGGTGGCGAGCAAGTCACCACGACGAACCTCGAAGTCATCGGCGTCGACGTTGAGCGCAACTTGGTACTCGTCAAGGGTGCCGTTCCTGGTTCCAAGGGTGGCGTCGTTGTCATCCGCACTTCGGTGAAGAACCCAATGAAGGCTGGAGGCAAGCGATGAGCACCTTTACTCTCCGTGGTCCGATTGAAAAGCCCGCAAAGGTTCTCGCCACTCGTACGGTTACCCGTCGTGACGTAACCGGCAAGGAGCTCGGCACTGTAACGCTCGAGCCCACGATCTTCGGTCTTGAGCCCAACGTTCCCGTTCTCCACCAAGTCATCACCGCTCAGCTCGCTGCCAAGCGCGCCGGTACGCAGTCGACCAAGACGCGTAAGGAAGTTCGTGGTGGTGGTAAGAAGCCGTTTAACCAGAAGGGAACCGGTGGCGCTCGTCAGGGAACCATTCGCGCCCCTCACTACCCCGGTGGTGGTATTGCTCACGGTCCTAAGCCTCGTAAGTACACGCAGCGCACCCCTAAGAAGATGGTCCGCTTGGCCCTCTTCTCCGCTCTGTCGGACCGTGCGCAGCTGAACCAAATTCTCCTCGTTGACAAGTTCAGCTGGGAAACCCCTAAGACCAAGGACGCGCTCAGCATGCTGGCCGCCCTCGGTGCTACGGGCAAGGTGCTCGTCGTCTTGTCTCGCGAAGACTTTGTTGCCGGCGCGAGCTTCCGCAACCTGGACTACATCAACACCATTGATGCGAGCGAACTCAACGCGTACGACGTACTCAACGCCGACTGGGTCATCTTCTCTGACGAGACCCTGCCGACCGCTAAGGAGTCCAACTAATGCATGACGCTTCAACCATCCTGCTTCGTCCAGTCGTGTCGGAAAAGACCTACGGCTTGATGGACAACAACGTGTACGTCTTTGAAGTTGCCAAGTACGCCACCAAGATCGACGTGCGTCGTGCCGTCGAGCAGGCGTTCAACGTAACTGTCACCAATGTCAACACACTCAACCGCAAGGGCAAGTCGATGCGTAATCGCCGCACTGGTGTCGAGGGCAAGCGCCCCGACCAAAAGCGCGCCATCGTCACCCTCAAGGCGGGCGACTCGATCAACCTCTTCGAGAGCTAAGGAACACTATGGCCCTTCGTCATCGCAAGCCAACTAGTCCCGGCCGTCGTTTCCAGACGGTCTCGGACTTTGCTGAGATCACCACCGACCGTCCCGAAAAGTCGCTCCTCGCTAAGAAGAGCCGCACCGGTGGACGTAACAGCTACGGTCGCAAGACCTCGCGTCACCGTGGTGGTGGACACAAGCAGCAGTACCGCATCATCGACTTCAAGCGCAACAAGTACGGCATTCCGGCCAAGGTCGCAACCATTGAGTACGACCCAAACCGCACCTGTCGTATCGCGTTGTTGCACTACCTCGATGGTGAGAAGCGCTACATCCTCGCTCCTAACGGCCTGAAGGTCGGCGACCGAGTTGAGTCGGGCCCCAAGGCCGACATCAAGACCGGAAACGCCCTCCCCATGCGCTACATCCCAACTGGTTCAGTGGTCCACAACGTGGAACTCCGTCCCGGTGGTGGTGGCAAGATGGCTCGTAGCGCCGGCATGAGCGTGCAGCTCGTCGCCAAGGATGGCGACTTTGCCACCTTGCGTCTTCCCTCAACGGAAATGCGCCGTGTGCCCATCGACTGTGTCGCCACACTCGGCATCGTCGGTAACTCGGAGCACGAACTGATCAAGATCGGTAAGGCTGGTCGTAACCGCTGGAAGGGCAAGCGCCCTCAGACACGCGGTGTGGCTATGAACCCGGTCGACCACCCACTCGGTGGTGGTGAAGGTAAGACCTCCGGTGGTCGTCACCCGGTCAGCCCTTGGGGTCAGCCAGAAGGTCGTACTCGTCTGCCTAAGAAGTCAGATGATCTCATTATTCGTCGTCGCCGTGGTCGCGGCTCGCGGAGGTAGGTAGAACATGGGTCGTAGTTTGAAGAAGGGTCCGTTCATTGACGGACACCTATTGAAGAAGGTCGACGCAATGAACGCGTCGGGCGAGAAGAAGGTCATCAAGACCTGGTCTCGTCGTTCGACGGTCATTCCTGACATGGTCGGTCACACCCTTGCAGTTCACGACGGCCGCCGTCACGTCCCGGTGTACGTCACCGAGTCGATGGTGGGCCACAAGCTTGGCGAATTCGCTCCAACGAAGACGTTCAAGTTCCACGCAGGACAAGAAGTGAAGGGTAAGCGCTAATGGCCGGTACTAAGACCAACGAGCGTCCCGGCGTCCGCGCCTCACTGAGCAACTTCGGCATGTCGGCCAGCAAGGCCCGCGTTGTCCTGAACTTGATTCGTGGCGAAGACGTCCAGACTGCTCGTGACATCCTCACCCTCACCACCCGTGAGGCTGCTGGCGTCATCAACAAGGTTCTCGCCAGTGCAGTTGCGAACGCCGTAAACAACTCGGGCTACTCGGCCGACGAGCTGTACGTGGCCGCGGCCTACGCCGACGAAGGCCCGACGATGAAGCGTTTCAGCCCTCGCGCCCGTGGCCGTGCCGGTCGCATCAACAAGCGCAGCTGTCACATCACCGTGATCGTCGCCCGTATGGACGACGACCGCCTCGCGATCTTGAACGCTGCCCGCAGCGCTCAGGCTGCCGCGTCACGCTCACGCCGCGTGGCCGGATCGCGTTCCAAGAAGAACGAAGCAGCTGACACGACTCCCGTCGTGGAAGAGGCCGTAGTGGAAGCACCACAGACCGAGGTCGTCGCTACTGATGTAGTTGAGACGAACGAGGTTGTCGAGGTTGCGACCGAACAAGAAGTGGTGTCAGCCGACACCGACGAGGAGACGGACAAGTAATGGGCCAGAAGGTAAATCCCTACGGTTTCCGCCTCGGTATTACGACCGATTGGAAGTCACGCTGGTTCAACGAGCGTGAATATCGTCAGTTTGTTATCGAGGACTGGAAGATTCGTGACTACCTCACGCGTCAACTAGAGACCGCCGCAGTAAGCCGCATTGAGATTGAGCGCAGCAACGACCGCATCCGCGTGGACATCCACACGGCGCGTCCGGGCATCGTTATCGGTCGTCGTGGTGCTGAAGCTGAGCGTTTGAAGAAGGCACTCGAAGTGCTGACCAACCGCGTGCCAAAGAAGGCCAACGAGGCTTCACCGTTCTCGCTGAACATCCAGGAAATCAAGCAGCCCGAACTCGACGCTGCCTTGATCGCTCAGGGAATCTGCGACCAGCTCATTCGCCGCGTGGCCTTCCGCCGTGCGATGAAGCGCGCCATTCAGACCGTGCAGAAGTCGGGCGCCCTCGGCGTTCGTATTCAGTGCTCCGGTCGTCTCGGTGGTGCCGAAATGTCACGTCGTGAGTCCTACCGTGAGGGTCGCGTGCCGCTGCACACCCTCCGGGCCGACATTGACTACGGCTTCCGTGAGGCTCGCACCTCAACCGGTCGTATTGGTGTCAAGGTCTGGATCTACAAGGGTGACATCTTGCCCTACTCGATCAGCAACGAAGCCAAGATTGTTCGTGAAGCCGCTTTGGCCACTGGCGACGCTGTGGCTACCGATGCCCCAACGCCCAGCGTGGTGCGTGCCGGTTCCGGCCGCCGCCGCGTGTCGGCTACGGCTGAAGTTAACCCCGCCGCTGACGCCAGCGCCGGTGTGGCTCCCGCCGATTTGCTGGCTGCTTCCGACGAGGTCGAGAAGCGGATTTCTCAGGAAGAAGAGATCGAGCGTCGCACCGCTGGCGGTGCCGCTGAGACTCCTCACTTCCGTAAGGAGGTCGACTGATTATGTTGATGCCCCGTAAGGTCAAGCACCGTAAGCAACAGCGCGGTCGTATGACTGGTATGGCCAAGGGTGGCACCGAACTCAACTTCGGTGACTTTGGTATCCAGGCACTCGAAGCCGGTTGGATTACTGCTCGTCAAATTGAGTCGGCCCGTATTGCCATGACTCGTCACGTCAAGCGTGGTGGTCGTGTGTGGATCCGTGTCTTCCCTGACAAGCCCGTAACGCAAAAGCCCGCCGAAACTCGCATGGGTTCCGGAAAGGGAAACCCCGAATTCTGGGTTGCCGTAGTAAAGCCCGGTCGCGTGATGTTCGAGCTCGCCGGTGTGGACGAGCCATTGGCTCGCGCCGCCATGGAGCGCGCCATCCAGAAGCTGCCGATTAAGTGCAAGTTTGTCGTTCGTCCTGGTACGCACGGCACCCCGGAGGTAACGATCTAATGGCTAAGACCAAAGAACACGTAGCGGAGTTGAAGCTCCTCGGTGACGCCGAATTGATTCAGCGTCTCGCCGAGTCCCGCAAGGAACTCTTCAACCTCCGTTTCCAGTTGGCCACCGGCCAATTGGACAACACTGCCCGCATGGGTGCAGTCAAGAAGGACATTGCCCGTCTCGCGACGTTCCTGCGTCAGCGCGAGATTGCCTTGGCCGAGGAAGGTAACTAATGACTGAAAACCTGACCAACGAAACGCGTATCAATACGCGCAAGGTTCGTGAAGGCATCGTCGTCTCCGACAAGATGAACGCCACCCTGGTGGTCGCCGTCGAAGAGCGCGTGTCGCACCCTAAGTACAGCAAGACCGTGAAGCGCACCAAGAAGCTCTACGCCCACGACGAGAAGAACGACGCCAAGATCGGCGACCGTGTTCGCGTGGAAGAGACTCGTCCCTTGAGCAAGCTCAAGCGCTGGCGCCTCATCGAGATTTTGGAGCGTGCCAAGTGATTCAGCAAGAGTCCCGTCTCAGGGTGGCCGACAACTCCGGTGCGAAAGAGGTGCTCTGCATCCGCGTACTGGGTGGTTCACGCCGCCGCTACGCCTCGATCGGTGACGTCTTTATCGCCACTGTGAAGGACGCTATTCCTGGTGCCAACGTGAAGAAGGGTGACGTAGTGCGCTGCGTCGTCGTTCGCGTCTCCAAGGAAAAGCGTCGTCCCGACGGTTCGTACATCAAGTTTGATGACAACGCCGCCGTGATTATCAACGACCAGCTCCAGCCTCGCGGTACCCGAATCTTCGGGCCCGTTGGCCGTGAGCTGCGCGACAAGAAGTTCATGCGAATCATTTCGCTGGCTCCGGAGGTTTTGTAATGAAGATCCGTAAGGGTGACGACATCGTCGTACTCGCCGGCAAGTTCCGCGGTGAGCGGGCCAAGGTGGAAGAGGCACTGCCCGCTTCAGACCAGGTCATTCTCGACTCGCTGAACACTGTTAAGCGACACACCAAGCAGCAGGGTGCAACGCTGCAGGCTGGAATCATTGACAAGGCCATGCCGCTCCACGTGTCCAACATCGCGCTGTGGTGCGGTGGGCACAAGGGCCCAGCAAAGGTTGGCTTTAAGACCGTCGACGACGTGAAGGTTCGCGTCTGCCGTAAGTGTGGGGAGGCTCTATGAGCACCATGCCGCGCCTGAAGGTGCGCTACAACGAAGAGATTCGCGCTCAGCTCAAGACTGAACTCGAACTCCCAAACATCATGCAGGTTCCACGCCTGTCCAAGATCGTCATCAACGCCGGTGTGGGTCGTGCGACCCAGCAGGCCAGTTTGCTCGAAGGTGCCCAGCGCGACCTCGAGCTGCTGAGCGGTCAGAAGCCAATCGTGACCCGTGCGAAGAAGTCCATCGCGAGCTTCAAGCTCCGCGAAGAGCAGCCCATTGGCGCGAAGGTCACCCTCCGCGGCGACCGGGCCTGGGAGTTCCTCGACCGGTTGATCTCAGTGGCCATTCCTCGTATCCGTGACTTCCGTGGTCTGAGCGCCAAGTCGTTCGACGGCCGCGGTAACTACACGTTCGGTATCAACGACCAGTTGATCTTCCCCGAACTGGACTACGACAAGATCGACGCACCACGCGGTTTCGACATCACCATTGTGACGACCGCGATGACCGACGAGCAGGGCCGTGCGTTTTTGCGCGCTTACGGCTTTCCCTTCCGACAGGAGAATCGATAATGGCGAAGAAGTCGCTACGTATTAAGCAGCAGGCCACCCCGAAGTTCGCCGTGCGTGGTTACACGCGCTGTGAGCGCTGTGGTCGCCCACGCTCGGTGTACCGCAAGTTCGGCCTGTGCCGTATTTGCCTCCGCGTCATGGTTCACGCCGGTGAAATTCCCGGTGTGACTAAGGCCAGCTGGTAGAGGGGAGACGAACAATGACAATGACAGACCCCATCGCCGACATGTTGACTCGAATTCGTAACGCGAATTCAGCACAGTTCGACACGGTGAAGATGCCCGGTTCAAAGCTCAAGGTCTCCTTGGCTCAAATCTTGGAGCGTGAGGGCTACATCGGTGGCTTCACGGTAACCACGAATGAGAACAAGCCCGGCACCACGCTCGAAGTTCGACTGAAGTACACGCTCGATCGTCGTCGCACCATCGTTGGACTGAAGCGTGTTTCTACGCCCGGTCTACGCATCTACAGGAAGAGCACCGAAATGCCCAAGGTTCTCGGCGGTGTCGGCGTAGCCGTCGTCTCCACGAGCCGTGGCCTTATGACCGATCGAGAGGCACGCAAGCAGAAGCTCGGCGGCGAAGTCCTCTGTTACGTCTGGTAATCGACCGAAGGTATTGAGGAGAAATTTAGATGTCACGAATTGGTCGTAACCCCATCACTGTTCCATCGACTGTCACCATTGCGGTGTCGGGCGATGTCGTCCAAGTCAAGGGACCCAAGGGCACCATGGAGCGCACCCTGCCCGGCGGTATTACCGTCGCGCAAGAGGGCGACGTGTTGACCGTTGAGCGTTCTGACGACGAGCGCGATCACCGCGCTCTTCACGGACTTACCCGGACGTTGATCTCCAACATGGTTGTTGGCGTCACCGACGGTTGGGTCAAGGAACTGGAAATCATCGGCGTTGGTTACCGTGCTGCCGCTAAGGGCGAATCTTCGCTCGAACTGGCACTCGGCTTTAGCCACCCCGTTATCTTCGATGCGCCGGCTGGCGTGACCTTCGAAGTCCCCGCCCCCACCCGCGTCATCATTAAGGGCTCGGACAAGGAAGTCGTCGGCCAAGTTGCCGCATCGATTCGCAAGATTCGTAAGCCCGAGCCCTACAAGGGCAAGGGTGTCCGGTACCTCGGTGAGAAGGTACTGCGCAAGGCTGGAAAGGCGGCTAAATAATGGCTCGCTCAACTCGAGAACTTCGTATTCGTCGACACCGTCGCGTTCGCAAGAACGTCACCGGTACGACCGAGCGTCCACGCGTTGCCGTGTCGCGTACGAACAAGCACATCTCGGCTCAGATCATCGACGACACCGTCGGTCGCACGCTTGCGGCTGCCAGTTCCGTCGAGGCTGTCTTCAAGGACGTCTCCGGTGGCAACATCGATGGCGCCAAGGCCGTTGCCAAGTCACTAGCTGAGCGTGCCAAGGCCGCCGGCGTTACCACGGTGGTCTTTGACCGCGGTGGCTTTACCTACCACGGCCGCGTTGCGGCCTTCGCCGATGCCCTCCGCGAAGGAGGACTGGAGTTCTAATGACTGACCAGCAGCAACCCCAATACGAAGAGCGCACCATCAAGGTGAACCGCGTGGCCAAGGTGGTAAAGGGTGGACGTCGTTTCTCCTTCACCGCACTTATGGTCATCGGTGATGGCAACGGACACGTTGGTCTCGGCTACGGCAAGGCCAAGGAAGCCGGTCTCGCCGTGCAGAAGGGCATCGAAGAAGCTCGTAAGAACATGTTCGAAGTGCCAATTGCCGGTAC
>Ga0114975_10003001_pt1 | contig 11412 bp, 5 predicted proteins | sample S_130626_EF_Meta_FD_87031 | JGI IMG/M metagenome (GOLD analysis project Ga0114975, IMG submission 87031) | Freshwater microbial communities from Lake Simoncouche, Canada to study carbon cycling - S_130626_EF_MetaG | ecosystem: Environmental > Aquatic > Freshwater > Lake | place: Lake...
ATATTAGAGTTAGGGTTAAAAACCTAAAAACGGTTAATTTCAGTTGATAATTTATTTTTTTATTAAATCAATTATTTTTTGAAAGTAGAATATAAACTATTTATTCAAAAAGTATTAAATGTCGAAGTCATATAGGGTAAGAACGCAGGTTGGCGTTGATAAATCAGTAACCGTAAATTTAGATCAAGATTTTGATTTTTTGGAAATATTATCCTTAAAATTATCACAAAGCGAGATATATGTAAGACAATGTTCCGATTATGGTGTTATTGCTGGTAGGGTGTCCGTCAATGATGGATATGGTGTACCTAACGCTAAATTATCCTTATTCATACCAATAACCGCCGCTGACGAGTTAAATCCAACCATCAGTGAAATATATCCTTATAAAACAATAAGTGATATTAATGAGGATGGTTATAAATATAATTTATTACCTTACAAACCATCATTTCCGGGACACGCAGCCACAGGGTCATTTCCTGATTTGGATGATGTATTGAAAAATCCTACGGCAATAGAACTGTATGATAAGTATTATAAATTTACTGTAACAACAAATGATAGTGGTGACTTTATGATATTTGGAGTTCCTGTTGGTAGTTACACAATTTTAATGAATTTGGACTTATCAGATATGGGTCCGTTTTCACAATCACCACAGGATTTAATAAGAATAGGTGTCGCCACTGAGAGCCAAGTTAATGGAACTAAATTCCAAACGTCAGAAAATTTAACAACATTACCACAGATTATTTTCTTAAATAAGACAGTTGAAGTTCTACCATTATGGGGTGAACCTGAAATTTGTCAACCATCAATTACAAGAACCGATTTTGATTTAACCGCCGAGGCTAGTATTACTATTAAACCTACCGCGATTTTTATGGGTTCAATCATGTCCGATACTGATGAATCGGCGTTAAGAAGAAATTGTAAACCAATTAAAAAATCTGGATACCAATGTAATTTAATTTCAGGACCGGGTCAGATATTAGCGATTAGACAAACCATTAAACAAGATATAAACGGTAGACCTATTTTAGAGGAGTACGAGTTTGAAAACAATGGTAAAGTAATTGATTCTGATGGTGCTTGGTTATTGGACGTACCAATGAATTTGGATTTCATAATAACCAATGAATTTGGTGAGCAAATATTCTCAAATGATGAGAGAAAAGGAATACCGACCAAATCAAAATATAGATTTAAAGTAAAATGGAATCAGTCGCCAAGTTTGAGTGAACCAATTAAACGAGCAAACTTCTTAATACCAAACGTAAAAGAAAATGGGTGGGATGCAACTACTCCTGATTTAGATCCTTTGATAGATTTTGTATCCACTTCAGGTGGATATATAGCAGCTAAGAAATCATATGCATTTAGTTTAGATTGGAATGATTATGGGTATTCAGGGTCATCATTTGGTGATGATATTATACAAGAGGCAATAAATTGCGAAGATAAATTCTACGAGATGTCATATAATAAAGTTTATACGATATCTCAACTTGTAACAAGATTCACTAAAGGTAATAGACAAAGACAATACTTAGGAATTAAAAATATTACCGATGAAACGTGTGAAAGCACAAGTAATAAATTCCCAACCAATGATGCTCAATATAGATTCGATTTACTGTTTTTATTATTTATAATTGTATCGTCTTTTATATCTATTATATTAAAATTTGTGGTGACAATATTTCACGTCATATGTTATTTAGTTTCAAAAATAAGAAACATCGGAGTTGGATTTAGTAGTAATTTATTATCATTTAATATACGACCATTTGAAAATTGGCAAGTTTTAAATGATATTGAAAGTAAATTTAGTCATTTATCGATACCGTTATTTGCTTTCCCCCAATGTCAACTCTGCTCATGTACCCCATCAAACGAAGGTTTTTCAAGTGTCGGAACTGGATACATACCACCACTATTTAGTAATACTAGTATATTGGCGAATATAATTGACGCAGGGTCTTATGACGTTACCACTGATTTTGACGAAGCGATTCAACCGATACAAAGAATTTCCGCAGGTTGGATATTTAACAATTTAACTTATTCATACGCCTTTAAAACACCACAAAGATTTAATTTTGCTGATGGTCGTGTTATTTGGAGTCAAGGTTTAACTATGCCGGAAAGCGTTAATGTAATGAACTTTAAGGGTAAGTTTTTTGGTGACGGTAATGCGGAGATTGGTACGGTAGGTGATTTAAATAAGAGAACGGACACAAGAACAATCACCGTTGGAACAAATCCTATCTTTGGAACATATGGATTAAATGGTCGTTTATTTGTTGGAAATAATGGATCTGGTAATGTTAGTGTTATTGATACCGCAAATAACGGGGGGGCTAGTACGATAACGGTCGGAACAAATCCTACTTTTGGTACGTATGTCAGCGGTGATTTATATGTTGGATATGGTGGTGTTGTTGGTAGAGTTAGACCAATAAATACAGCGAGTAATGCGTCGGGTGCTCCAATATCTGTCGGGTCAAATCCTACTTTTGGGACATATGTTCCTAGTGTTACTAGGCTTTTTGTTGGAAATGGAGGGTCTAATAGCGTTAGCGTCATAAGGACATCAGATGATTTGGTAACGGCAACAATACCCGTTGGGTCAAATCCTACTTTCGGAACATTTAACCCCATTAATAATCTTGTATATGTTGGAAATTCAGGAACAAATACCGTTAGCGTTATAACACCCACTTCGTTATCTACAACAATAACGGTTGGTAATAATCCTTCTTTCGGAACATTTAACCCCAATAATAATTGTTTATATGTTGGAAATAGAGGATCCGGTACTGTTAGTGTAATATCTGGTGTTACGGTAATTGGTTTAATAACCATAGGTCCAGGAACAAACCCTACTTTTGGGACATATAATCCTGATAATGGTTATCTATATGTTGGTAATAGTGGTTCCGGTGATGTTAGTGTTTTTGATACCACAAATAATAATTCGTTGATAACAACAATATCCATAGGTCCAGGAACAAACCCTTCTTTTGGTACGTATGTTTCAGGAGAAAATCGTTTATATGTCGGAAATACTGGATCCAATACAATTAGTGTTATCGATACCTCAATTAATTCTATAATTGATACAAAAACCATTGGATCAACTCCTAGTTTTGCGGTGTATAATGCGACTAATGATTATTTATATGTTGGAAATTCTAATAATAATGTTAGAATAATAGATACCGTTAATGGTAGTGATTATTGCTTAGGGGGAGGTACAAATCAAATAAAAGTCATATTTAATACGACACAAAATGGTGCAAGTAGATTCCATTACGATAATACGATGATGTTAATGTTTGAGGAAAAAATTGATTCTGGTACTATTTTAACATTTAATAATCCTTATGATGGCGTTGATGTTAATATGAGTGCTACAACTCAAGCAAATGCGTATGGTACATATTCAGTAACGGGTAATCCTATAAATACTACAGGTACAACAACTGTTAGTTATACAGACCCCATTACAGGAGAGAGAAGAGTTACTTTATACAATATAAATCAAACTGATTCAGATACTGATAGATATTTAAAATACCCGACAGGGATTGAATACTTTCAAGTTGTAACTGCAATGACATATAGTGAATATGTTGCTTTATTTTGGAATGGGAGCGGACCTCAAGATAAAAGAGAACAAGAAAGTTTCTTCGCAAGACTTTTTAATAATTGGACACCAATTAGTCAAACAATCGGACCTCTTGCGAGTGATATTGTACCAAATACCAATCCGGGTGGTAATCAATGGTCTTGGTTTAACATATGGTCGTTATATTCAGATAAACCAAATGCGTTAATAACTATAATGGTTAGAGGTGTTGACCCCCATTCAAGTAGAATGCCCATAAAATATGGTCTCGGTCGTTTATTTGGTAGAAATCAACATTTTAGCATTTCGGTTAATGGTAATTTCAAAATGAACATTCCTTTACAACCTAATGATGGTTTAGATTTTGGTCAAATAGGTCAACCCTTATCCGGAACCCAAACAATCGCCTATAATAATGCTCATAGATGTGTAAATCATGCGAATATTACCAATAATACCTCAGTAGATACAGGATATTCTAATGGTAGATTATTCTTCCCTTCTTATCATTTCCAACCGACTCAATGGACACAATTCACAACATATCGAAGTTCTAATTACTCATCATTGGATGAGAACACTTTTACTGCTGATTACATACCGTCACCGGGAGGAACGCCAGGAGCAACACCATCCGCAATGTTCGCATCAATACGATCATATAGTTTTATTGGTAATAATACTAATGGAACAAATGGAGGGGGATTAAGGGTTGCCCCTGAGAATATGTATGCTAGACTACCAGGTTGTCAGATTGACCAACCATCAACTAATGGTTACTGCGGATTTCCTTTAAATTATGTAGCACCTACCGTACCTCCCGCACCTCCTGCTCAATTTGGACTTCAACAATTTGCGGGTAAAAGATATGCTATTGGGGAAAGTGTTGAAGGTGGGTCTATGTTTGGTATGAGAGCTACAACGTCCACTATAAGTAATGGAGGTGTACAGGCTTTAAATTCGATTTATTTTTCACCAAAATATCTCACTACCGTTAATACTATAATGTCAGATAGTAATAGAATTGTAATGAGGAGTGATAGAATGCCGACATCCGACCTATTTCAATGTTTCAATACAAATAATACGACTATACCGCAAGGTATGAATGCAATGAATAACGGGCAATTTACGGTGTATCAACTATCTGATGACGGTGTTGTTGCCGGTGTAAGTCCAGCGGCAGGAACTCAAGCGTTTCCTGGTGATGACCCTGACATTAGAATTAGTGGATCAACTGACCAAGAAAGTTTTGGATCGGTTGATAGAGTATTAGCATCTTTCGATTGTGAACATCTAGTCCCAATAGGTTGTTATCAAAATGTTAATGATACACTAGATATTTTACCGGCAGCATCTTGTCAATTTTATACATCAGGAGGATACGCCCAATATTTTATTGGTGGGTCTTGTTATAATTTAGTACACGCAAATTATTTAGGATCACATTTAACTAAAGACTTACAATTAATAACTGAGTGGTTATCACGAATGAATATTAATTTCGGGGCTTGTAGGGAAGTATTTTCACATACGTTTTTTAATAATTGGGTTAATGGGGTATTGTATATGTTCCCGTTTAAATCAACAAGATATTTTACCGGACCAAATGGAAATCCACCAAATCAACCATATAACAAATACTGTAAAGATGCAGTATACTTAGACCCCGATACTTTTAATTTTTATTATAGGAGTTCACCATATGATGAATCAAGAAAAGATTTCGTAGGTAAAAAAGGGTTTTATGACGGATCAAATCTTATAGGAAATAGTAGAAATTTAATGTTCCCAACGACGATGATGGATTTAGGACCGAGAGATGAACTACAAAAATTCTTATCTCAAAGCGGAAATTGGGATGGGTATATTATGAATAGATTAAATACCACAACATTCGGAGACACCTCAGATATATTGAATATATTCATATTGTCAAGATTTGCTAGTACAAGTTTTGGAGCATTATTTGGGACACCTGATGGTGCTAGTATTATGAATTATTTCTCACGTCCTAAAAGATTCGTTGATGCTGATTTTTCTCAAATGATTGCGACCAATTCACAATTTGGTATCTCCGCTTTTGAACCGGCAAATTACCCCGAACCACAAATCGGGTCTGGATTTAATTCACCATTATATTTTCCGAGTGGGGTTAGTAATTATAAGGAGATTACTTTTGGTATTTTTTATACTGGTGATAGTCAACTTAGAGATTATATATCACCAAATAGAACTATATATAATGAAGATGGTATTATCGGAGTAAATGATGAATGTAATTTTACTTATATACCGGTTACAACACAAACAGTTCCATTTTATTTATGGGAAATTAAAAATAATTCGGTTAATGATAATATCTTTGGAAGACAAGTAAATGAATGGTATTTCGGTGGTGGACCGAGTTCTAGTGCATTTCAATATGGATATCAAAAAATAGATAGATTGTATGGTGGTGTAACTGGATCAAGAACTTTCCAACCAAGTGTTGGTATAAATGAAATAAAATACAATAAAGGTTGGATTTATAATGTTGATGGACCTTCAGTCATTAACCCGGCAACGTTTGAAAGTGATTATAAACCAGAACCGGGATTAGGTCTTGGACGATATAACTTAGGTGCCCCATTTTATTTTTATTTTGGATTAACTAAAGGAGCATCAGCTTTTGATAGATTTACCGCTAAATGGATTGATACAGATGCATTTGTTGACTAATGGGAAACGAGAATAATACAAAAATAGTACTTAGTACTTTAAGGTACAAATCATCACCAATTGTTGATAATATGGTTGATGTTGGATTATCACAGACCTCCAAAGAATCTGTGGAATTCGATAGAAGTAATACTATTGATTTAGCTCAGGTATTTGAGAATGAAAGACAAGCGTCAAGTACATTTAGACCCGTTACGAAAATAACCTATTTATTTAAAAATACTTATTATGGTCAAACTGATTATAAACCATTTACTGAAAATCTATATTATGTTAATGCCTTAACATCGTCTAGACAATCTTGTAGTAATAGTAATCCAGTTTATTGGTCAGGTTATCCATTGTATAATGAATTTGATTTAATGAGGACTGATAATAATGTTGTGGGTTATACTACCGGATCGAATAATCATATTAATTTCATTGGTACAAGTGCGTCATCCTATAATTGGAATTTTTTTATTAGTTATCCTTATGATAACATAAATAAAACTTTAAAGGCGGTTGAACCAAAAACCAACACAACTTTAAATTGGACGGCATTTGATGGAATACCGTTTATTATAAACGCTTCAACATCAAACGGACAAAGTTTAATTACATTTAGATCTGTTTGTAGACATGGATTAAGTGTCGGAGAGTTCGTTTATTTATCAATTAACTATAACGGTCAAAGTTTATTTCAAGTATATGATTTGGGTGACGGTGATTATGGGTCTGATGAGTATGTATTTAGTATTTCAAATTTAGGGTATACTGGTAGTACTTTTTATGACGGAACTAACGGAACATTTAAAAGAGTTATTGACGAGAATAACTATCAAGATACAATGTCTGAATATTATATTAGAAGACATAAAATAATAACAAATCCGCAGGATGCGATGTTGGTAAACGCAGGATTTGAATTAAACCCATTCAAGGTAATTAAACAATATGAACCATCGGGATTAACTCCGAATAAGGTATCAAGGATTTCGGTAAAAGAAGGTAGTCAATCGTATACGTTATCTTTCTCAAAAGATATATCAATAGATGATTTAGTTGATAATCAAAACCGACCTATAACCCAACTATTCTTTACTTTTCAGTGGATTGGTAGATTTGGATGGACATCAAGTCCCACATACCCATCCGTTAACCCATATATCGCCTTGAAAAGTGGTTTTGATTTTAATTTACCATTAAATAATGGACAACCATCTGATTGGTGGGATAATGATCCGCAAAACTTAACACCAAACGCATATACATCCATACCAACAATATCATATGCGGTTAATGGTCAAACTTTTTACTATAACAAACCATTAGTAAACGGAGATACTCTTGATGGTGATTTTTGTGAGTGGAATGATTATGAATATACTGAAAGAGTTATATCGGATGCTTATCATAAAATAACATATAATTATGAACATTTTGATATTAACATAACAGGCCAAGCGCCAGCGGCAAATCCGTTAGGGTACTACTATAAACCACATAACCCAATTAAAATAAGGGATTTTTCATCATATATTGAGGATGGTGACCCTGCTACTGTAAGTGAAATACCTGATTACGCTGTTTTTTCAAAAACCAACGGAACTTTCATTTGGAGAGATATATATACATATGGGTTTATAGATACCGATGGTATTGGGGTTGACTATCCGTTTTTAAATGGGGTTCATTATCCTTTTACCAATACGATATTTAGAGTAATCCCTGAAGGTGCGTCAACACCTTTATCAACAATAAATACGGTTGCTTTACCTACTACAGATGAGTGTGAATAAGTTTAAGATAGTTAAAACAAGTACTGATAAGTATATTGATATTCCCGTGGAAATCAAATGGGATTTCTATGGTAGGGATGATAGTATTGATAAAATACAAGAGGATATAATTGAAAAAGTAATTGGTAAACCGAAAGATTTTGAGTTGGCAAGATTTCAGAATAAAAAATACCCTAATAATAACGAAACGTCAGTTAATTACAATTTTTATTTTTATAGTGCCGATTTAAATTTTATGAATACCGCAATTCCAAGTTATTGGGAGGCAAATTATAATAGTGAAGGATTCTCCGATAAAGACATATACTATACCACAAAACCATTTCAAAAGTCATTTTTTAAATTAGATTTTTACGATACTAAAGATGGTAAAACTCAAAAAAATTACTTTACGGTTATTCTATATGCTAATCAATCTTTGGATGAGTTGAAGTCAATATCAACATACTTACCCGATGTTAATATTAGTGTACCTAGATTTAAATTAGATTTTGTTGGACAACAAAAAGAAGGTTACTTTTTTTATTGGTTAAAAAGTAGAGAGTTTTTAAATATTGACACATTTTATATGTCAGCCAAATTTTTTAATGGAAGTACCGGCAATTTTGTAAAAATGTTAAATAGAAATCAAGGATCAAATGAATTATCGGGTAATAAGTATGGGTTTAACGGAGAAAAGTATTTTTACTATAAGGTAAAATTAGATTATTCTGATTATACATATCAAATATTTGATTATGTAAACGGGTCAGATATTAGGGTTGGTTATGAATCAAAACCCATAAATTGGTATGAGTACGTTAATCCAAGTTAATGGAAGACCAAAGATATTATATTAAGATTTCACCTGAAGTAATAACTAGCGATATTGTTACAATGGTGTATACCGCATCTACGGGAGTTACCCTTAGTTTGGACTTAAAATGTTGCGACTTTACTAGTTATACCGAAAATTTCTATTTTACAACCGCATCTACAAGAGTACAATTACAAATGTCTGCGGTGGTCACTGGTGGTACAAGTGGAACTTCCTTAATGACGGGACTAACAATACCAATTTTATTTACTCAAAATATTACGGACATTGGTTATTATTCTGTTTTTGATGGGGCTATTTTACAAAAAGATGTTATTACCAACTTTATATTCTCAGCGGTTACGGGGATTAACTCATCAACTTATTATGTGTATAATACGTCAGATGTTAAGTATAAGAAATTTCTAAAAAACTCTACATTTAAGATAGATTGGGGTGATAATACTCCAGTACAAAATTTAACTTCGGTTGCGCCAAATTACACGTCACATACGTATCCATCAGGAAGTGCTCAATATATTATAACACTATCGGGATATACTCAATTCGGGGTGACGGTAATCGAAAAACAAGTCCAAGTACCATTCACAAATGTACCAATATTCAACCCCAATGGAACTGCTTATTTTGTACCACAAGGAGGTGATTGGTCAGGAACTCCAATAATGTATGACTACATTTTTTCGGGGGACTCAAATACCAATTTATTGGACCATATTAGTTCAAAATATACAACAGTTCCTTTTTATATTACGGGGTATACAAAATCAACATTGGGTGACTTATCACAATATAAAGGTGACGCAACAAAAGACGGTAAGTCGTTTAAACTTAATCAACAAATAACAGGAACAAGTAACACTGTTGGTATCTACAAAGGTAGAACCCCCGATAATATGTCGGATGCTTATACCATTAATGGTGTTGATTATTATGACTATGATGATGGATCAACAATATATGTTGTGAAGTCGTCAGGATTAACACAAAATTGGTTGGTTTCGTCAGGATTAACTAAAGACGAGGCGTTATTAAATGTGATTGATCAGCCACAGGTATTTTCCAATGTATATATAGAAAGAGGTAAAAATTCAGCACTTGAAAGTATACACAGATTGGGTGAGGTATCAACAATAGGGGGGTTAGTATCGTATGGTTATAAATTTTTTAATGTCAATAAAACCTAACATTAAGTATTTATAAATATGGTTAAAAAAATAATAATTTAATTAATAAAGATGGCAACTGGATCATATGGAACTATAAGGCCGGCGGATGTTTCCCCCGAAGATGTTGAGATAATACTAAATTATACCCCAAGTAGGGATAATACAGATAATTTCACACTTACAACATTAAATGCTCAGGATGTTTTAAAACCATATTTTAATAACGGAGATACGGGAGGTAATGCGGATGTTGAGATATTAGGGGGTCTATATAACCTAAAACTACCTGCTGACCAATTTAATGCTTTAGGTATCTATAACCTATATCTTAGACCGGCACAAATCAGAACAACAATTAATGATTGCGGTGTGTTATCGGCAATACCAAATGTTAAGGGGTTAATTTTTAACTTAGAACAAGTACCATCTCAATACAGAAATAAATTCGTGGCTCAAGGATTGGTCGGATTCAGAATAGAATATTTAAACCCTGACGGAAGTAAAATACCCAACTTCTTTAGAATCATAACATCTTCATTTTATTGTGAGCCTGTTACAGAAAATCAAACAAACTCATCACAGAAATCAATTAGATATAGATATGTTGATGGAGCAACAAATTTACTATTTTGTACAGTTTCACCATCATCATCACCTACAAACAAGCCAAACGCAACCCCATTCATTGGACAACCTAATCAAAATGTGGTAATAAGTAACACATACTTCAACCCTATTAGTATTGAGGTTGAGATTGTGGAGCACGACATATCAACTCTGGCAATTGCTCTATACGGTAATCAAACCAAATCTATGGACGACGGTATTTACACGATATACGACAGTAATAACGATATTTACAAACAATACAATCTTTATGAGGTTAGACATGAATTTAATGAGTTATTATATGAAGTTAGACAAGATAGGGGAACTAATATTGATTACAGTAAAAACTTTGTAAATATCACTCAATAATGGCTAAAAAATATACTTGTCCACCGCAAAAAGCAACCGCAGATAATACTTTTTCTGACAATTTAGTTGGTTTCCAATTAGTTGCTGGAGGTGGATTGACACAAGGTAATTTTGAGTTTACGGTAGGGATTACCGAAAAATCTAACAGGGATTTTGTTATAGGTTCTTTTTCTGAACCAATTACATTAGATAGCCTTGGTGTTAGATCCGTAGAAGAATCAAGATCAATTATTGAGAAGAACTTTAAAGTATATCCAAATTTTGATTTAAGTCAGGTTTCTAATTTTTCACAATACGGTTCATTAACTA
>Ga0114975_10003002_pt1 | contig 11411 bp, 26 predicted proteins | sample S_130626_EF_Meta_FD_87031 | JGI IMG/M metagenome (GOLD analysis project Ga0114975, IMG submission 87031) | Freshwater microbial communities from Lake Simoncouche, Canada to study carbon cycling - S_130626_EF_MetaG | ecosystem: Environmental > Aquatic > Freshwater > Lake | place: Lake...
ACCAAACCATAACCATTTTTGAGTCTAATACTCATAATTTGTGTTTAATAATTTAACAAACGTTAACGAATTACACAGTACCGTACAGCACCAAACCCCTCCCCACCTTATCTGCCTTATATTACCCAAACGTAACGTAACTCAACGTACCCATCCTCTCCATAACTGCCTAAACCGACCTCAACTTAACTCACCCGCCTAACCATAACTAAACTGCCTAAACGAAACAAACCCTATGTTACCAAAACCAACCTTACCTAACCAGACCGCTCCGGCCCTAATATTACCTCAACTGCCTTATCATAACATACCCGAACTCAACTAACCAAAACATTACGTAACTTACCTCACCCAGCCTCATCTGCCTTAACAAAACGTACAGCAACGCACTACAACGGAACATACAATACCCTACAGCACCCAAACAAACCCATCCCCATCAATTTAAATTATATTAAGATCTTGTATAGCTTGGTTTAAAGAAGAAGTTATTTTACTAAACTCTTTGTAAACAGATAGTTTATCTTTTAAAATAGTTAACTCTTTAAGAGTTCTTGTTTTAATAAAATCTATATCGTTTAAATCCATAGAGTTTATGCTTTTATAAATACTTGGTATAGAAGGTTGTTTAATTACTTCATACACAGATATTTGTTTGGGCTGTCCATCAGATATAATACTAACCTCAATGTTATTAAGAATGGTTCTAGCTTGTTGTAGTCTATAGTGTTCTGCTGCTATTGTATCATCCCACTGAAACAGTGAATTAAACAAAGCATTTTGTGGTCTAGAAGCATCTAGTATATTTTGGGGAGTAAGAGACCCATAAAGGGCCTCTATTCTCTCCATTTCTTGTATAGCTAAGTCAATATCTATATTCTTAGCAAAGCCTGGGATTTTCCAAGCATAGTTTTTTGTTGTATTCATACTTTTAACAATAACGTTCTCTTCTTTTTAAATAACCTTCCATATTATTAACTACAAGACGACTTAATCCTACAATTTTTATTGTAACAGTTTTAATTTTTTCAGGATCAATTTGTTTACTTTCTTTCTCCTGTTTTCTTAAACGTGCTTTTTCTCTGCAGGTTTTACATAAATAGTTTGCCATAATTATCCTTTTACTGGTGGGTTAGTTTCTTGAGACAATGCAAATCTACCATAATTAAATTTACCTTTCTCTGGTCTCATTTCACCAATGCCACAACCATAGCCTGCTGCTTTAACTAATTGATAAATTTGGTCTAATGAAAGAATACCTTCATTAAATTCAATAGTTAAATTAGCTTCCCATGTTGGATACTCAGGTCTAAACCTTACATCTGCAGATCCCATACCTACTCTTACCATGTCTTGACGCATTCTGCTATCACCATATATACGTACAAGTTGAGTTTCTTCATCATCAGCCTTTACAAAAAATGCTGTTTGGGTATCTTTCATAACCATACCAATCATTTTAGCTGCTCTAATAATAGCTGCTTTAAAACCTGATGCAGGAAAACCTTCCCATCCTTGACTACTAACATGTTTAGCATTCTCATAGTCAGCATTGGGGTCTTTTATTTCATGTTTTTTGTTCTTGGCTTTACCCAAGTGAACATCTAAAATCATTTGCATAGCTTTATTACTAAATTTATTAGTAATAAGTGGTGAAATACCTGTTACAGGAATTACTACTTGTTTAATGTCAAATTCTTTGATTTCTACTGATTTAGCTTTTGTAGCCATTGTTTTTTAGTTTTAATTGTTAATTAATTTTGATAAAATGAACCTCTAGTTCCATATTTAGAACCAAATTTAAATTCTTGACACCATTTAATGCAATCTTCTTCATTATATGGTCTTTCTGGTGGTAATTTAGGCTCAGAGAGTTTTTCTCCCTGAGCCGGTGTACCAAATATTAACTTTTTTATATAGTCCATGATATAGATTGTTTAAAATGATTCAATCATAGGCAGTAGTTCTAAAGCTTCTTTATAAGAACGTGCCCATATTTTATACCCTTTAATTTCCCACATACATTTACCTGATACTAAATCTATTTCGTCAGGTGGTGGTGCTAGTCTATCAGCTTCTGTAAAACCAGCTCCATCATATGTTGGTGCATTCCAATCTGTATCATCTGGACCATTACGGTCACTGTTCATTTGATCTATTAGTAGATTTTTCATCTTTCCCATAGTTTTTTAATTGAATGAATTAATTCTGTTTACCATACGTTTCCATGATTGACGTGGAGCACCTCTTCCACATCCGTATTTAGGTGCACATGATGTAAATGTATATACTAACATGCATACTGAGATTATTGCTAATAGCTTTTTCAATGTTTAAATTTTTAAGATTTAATAGGGTGTGGCCCTTTGATACAATCTCCAGGCCTTCCCCATATATAATATTGTTTAGTTCTTATCAGTTTTGAAGAAGTTTACTGATTTATTAACCATTTCCATTTGATTAAGTACATCTGTTGCATTTCCATCAATTGTATTTAATAGAAGCATATGGCATTTTAAGAAAAGATTACTTTCTTCTTCTTTAAGTTCTTTACCAAGCATTTTAGCTTCATTATATTCAGCTAAAGCTTCAGATAATTTTTGTATGCATTGTTCTTTAGTCAATGACTTTGCATACATAACAAATAGTTCCTTCATGTTTTTTAATTTAAATTGTTTTAAAATGGTAAATCGTCTTGGTCATTGTATACATCATTGATATATTCTTCCATAAACTTGGCTTCAATGTTGCCTAGTGGTTTAGAAGCTTCTCTTTGAACTTGAGCAAGTGCATTAGATTTTCTTATGTTTTCAAGATATTCTTCCTCAGATATACCATAATAGTAATCTGCATGGAAATCTTCCATACTAGCATACTCTTTAACATTAAATACACTTCTTAATTCTTCCATACCTTTTTCGGTAAGTTGGATGTAAGTTTCATTATCACCACCATATTGAGGCTCTATGATAACTTTGTCTTTTAGTATTCCTACTATTTTCATTGTTTAAATTTTTAATGATGGGGAAATGTTGTTTGTTCCTATATGCATACAGATGTAACTAATACCCTACACAGCACGCTGTAATAGGCATATCCCTAATCCATATGCAGCTCTTGCATAGAGGTGATTAAGTTTATTACATCTGTTGCATTAGGACTAGTACTTTAGTACTATCAGAAGGCTGTTTTGAATTACCCACAATGACCTACAAGCTGTGGAACCCTTATTCAGGGAATTAAAGTTTTGGTTATATAAAATTAGCCACTTAACGTATGGCCTGGACATCTTTAGTCCTTACAGCTTTGTTTGTTCGTCTTAAGCTAGCTAGCATTGTTGTTACCCCGTATGCTTAGGGCCTATATTTCCCTATGATGTTCGGTACTTAGGATAAAGGGACATATCTCTTGGATATGATTAACAATGGTCTACTGTATTTGCTCTCTAATACAGTAAGTGGACTGGTATCCACCATTTGACCGGGCTGTTTATCTCCCTATGGAGCAGAATTGGGTTGTACACCCCAATATGTTTACCTACCGTGCAAAAATGAGCTCTAAGTAATACCAATACATTATATAGTAGTAATACTAGGAGCTCAAATTTGCCTGTATGCTTTTAAGCTGTTTTTAGATAGTACTTATATTCTACACCAGTCTTCTTAGACTTACGTAGTATGTACATCATATTTTTGCTATTAAGATAGATGGGGTAGCTTACACCCTTACTATCTATAAACATTTTACCTGTAGCTTTATCAGCTGGTTTACTAATGGGACGGTAATTACCCTGACTGTCTACAACAACCTTTTGTCCTACACTATGTAAGCTAATACATAAGAGGAAGATACTAACTAGTTTTTTCACTTGTTTTGAGTTTAAATTTGAGGAATGTAAATTTATAGCCATTTAATCCACTTTTTTGGGGAATAAACGGGATATTTTTGGGAATAATGTATATGGCTGACAGATGCCAGCCACACACATATACACCCACAATTGCTTGACAATCAATAAGTTATAACAACAAAGTATGTCAAACTTGATTGTTTTTTGTTTATAACCTTTAGGAAGGACACAGATAAGTCTGTGAAAGTTTCCTTCATTCTTAGATACCATTCTCTGAATAGTGTCCAAGATTTAAATGTGAGTTGTTTAACTCTTTTCATACACGGGATTTTTAAAAGTTTAATACAAGTAGTCCTTACAGAGTAGCCCCCTTCGGGGGAAACTAAATTAAAAAAATTCCCTACATACCACATAGTGTGTGTATATAGGGAATGAGTTAATTAGTGTTTCATCAATAACAAACGGGCAACGGACTCTCCGTATTGTTGTACCATTGATTGAATCTTCGTAATTTCAGAATCATCAACCACAACATTGCCTTTCTCTGTAATGATTAAGTTTACATTATCAGAGACGTAATTAGTGGTGAAGAACAGGGGTACTTTTGTTTCATCATTAGTACGGTAATTGTCCCCTTGTGCAGTTTCAAACATTACTAATTCGTCTTCTGTACCGTTTACATTGTACCGGAATACATTGATTAATACTGATTGTCCGTTTTGGTTGACTCTTTTCTTGTAAGAACCGTCAAATTTAGCTGTTAGTGCCATTTTTTGTAATAGTTTAAATGATTAAATAATATTTATAAGTACATCTAGGGTTGGAGAGAGCAGAGTGTAAGGTGGGATCAGCCGAAGGCTGCAAATATAATGTGGGTGAAAACAGCCGAAGGCTGCAAAGTAGTCCTTACACAGTATACCACTATTATTTTAAGCTACCCCTTTCAGTGTAAATCTAGGGTCCTGTTTGAAAAAAAATACTACTCCAGAGAATATGTCTCTAGAGTAGTAGTAGTTTACAGAGTTGTTGGGTCTACAGTAGTGTATTCATACTTTGGCACACCGTAGGTTTCCCAAGATTCTAACCTTTGAATGGCTTTGTCAACGGGTATTACACCATAGTAGTTTGATGTAAACTCGTCCATATCCATACTACCTTCTCTTTCGTGGAATCCGGTTGTAGGAATGTGAGCAGAGGTGTAATAATCCTTTGGTCTGTCTGATTGATAAATCTTGTTGTTGTAGTCTTCCTTAGTGAGGTAGTAAACATACTCTGTTTTCTGTTCATACTTCTTGTAGGTGACTTTGTTACCAAGTTCATCAATAGATAGGATTTCATACATCTTATCCGTATCATGTCTATACTCTCTAAACTTGTGTGTATACTCTAGAACTTGTGGTTCATGGATACCTAACAACATTTCTGTTGCTGCACGTGGGTTAGGAACATAGCTGATGATTTTAGAAATCATGTCTGCATTTTGGAAGCCTGCTAACTGTAGGGCTTTGAGTGTAATCTTTTCCATAATAATTTAATTTTAATAATACATCTAGGGCTAGGAATAAAAAATAAAACCCCCGAAGGGGAATTATTCTACACTTCAAATACGTCTTCTGTTACTACTTGAACATCAGCTGTATAGTCTTCGTTGAACATTTCACGGTACATATTAAGCATACTGTTTAGGGTATATTCACATGAGGCAATATACGTAAACTGCTCACGTGTACTATACCTGCTTTGACAGATGTCTAACATAGTATTCATTAATGTTTCTTTACGAGAAGCTAGGTGTTCTTGTTGAGATTTAATTTCTCTACGTAATACCTGCTTAAGGTTGTCTTGTTTCTGTTGGAAGATTTCTTGTAAATTCATAAAATTTTAATTTAATTTTATATATACATCTAGGGCCAACGTACACAGTACGCACAGAGTATAACATAATCAGAAAAAAAAGAGAAAGCTTATTCAGCTCTCTCTTTAATGATTAACATTTCATTGTAATCCCACTTACCAGTGGCTAAACCATTGGCTATTTCTTCTGGGTACATTTCATCTAAACCATCTTCATCGTTAAACAGTACATTATAGATGGGTCTACCATCCACTGTATCTACAGGGATGATTACAATTCTACCATCTGCAATGAAGTTCTGATGTTTCCTTGTACATTTCTGTATAGGAGTTAATACTTCATTCAATAACATACCTACACCAATTAGCATTAAACTTAATGCTATTAAAACTGCAATTGTTTGTTTTTTCATTTTCATAAATTTTATTTTTAATTTACATCTAGGGTAATACTCTACGTAAAAAATAACCACTATTTACTAGTGGTTATTCTCTTACATTCTTCTCTGATTTCAGCATATTCTATACTGGCTGAATGTGTGCTAACTTCAAAGATTACATAGCCGTTATTGGTAACTCTATGGCTACCCACTCTGACTAATCTGCTTTCCATAAATGGTTGCATCTTAAATCTTAGTTTGATGTCTACACTGCTATCCTTATGAAAGGTATAGCCAAATGGTTTTAATGTGTTCATATAATTAAATTTTAATTTACATCTAGGGTTTAAACATAACATAAATAATCTCCCTAAGAAGAGAGATTATTAGTTTGTTCATTAAGTCTCCATGCTAAATCTTCTGCAAAAGTTCTAAACAGTTCTTTATGAATACTGCAACCAGTGCAATCATCATTATCAAATAGTTCTTCAGTAGCAAATCTTTTAGCATTTTCTTTGAACATAAAATGGTGTGTTTTAGATTCATTTTTGTAATGAATAGTTAATACCCAAAAGAAGTTTCCTTCTTGAAATAGATTGTCCATAATATTATAATTTAATAATACATCTAGGGTAATGTGCATAATAAAAAAAAGGGATTATTCATCCCCTTTCATTCTAACTACTTCAAACAGTATGCTACCATCTATAATAGATGTTTTATACATTACTAATGTATTAGCAGTTATCCATTGGTTAAGCCTTGTTTGCATTTTAACCAAGTCAAATGTTTTTACTATGTAGAAGTCTACTCTATATTTAGACTCCATTACATCGTGAAATTTGTAATCCATAAATAATAATTTATAATTACATCTAGGGCAATACCAGTCCATACAGAGTATTCCACTATTTATTTAGGAGTGTTCTTTATACAAAAAAAAGATCCCCCTAAAAAGGGAGATCATCATTCATTTTTACTGGTTCTGGAAAACAGTCCCACATTTCTAATGCTTGTGATAACACACAAGCAACAGATGCTGATGGTTGTTGTTTAATTAAATTAATAACTGTTAACACACATTCAGCAGTTAAACCTTTCTTATTAGAAAGTTCTAACGTTTCTTTTACTAGTTCTAATTTCTTAAGTTGATCCATAATATTATAATTTAATATTACATCTAGGGTGAATAACATAATAAAATAAAAAAAAGAGAGCTTAAAGCTCTCTATTATCTTCCATCTGCTGGGCAGCCCAGTCTGGGTCTACACTACTGTGGTTATCGAAGATAGACTTGTTGCAGCTGTCACACCAGTCTGATAGTAGACCGTCTTGATAGCTACAAGGAATAGTTTCTTCCTTGCAATTAGGACAAGGTAACATGTAACCTGATGGGTTCTTTACTAGATTAATCATAATTAAATATTTTATATTTACATCTAGGGTGTGGTAGATTGCAGAAAAAAAACAACACCCTATTGGATGTTGTTGTCTGCTACATAATTGTCTAGATTTCTCCATACTATTGTATAGTCTGTCTCTTCACATATGTGTTGACATAAATATGTCTTACAATATGCTACCATCTCTTGAACACTATTCTCTTGTTCAAAAGATATTACTCTGGCTTTATGGTTAGCCACTGCACACAGGATATCTGTATCCTGCATGTTCTTTACATAAAACTTTTCATAATTCATAATTAATAATTTTAATTATACATCTAGGGTTATAATATGTAGAAAAAAAACAACCCTTTACGGGCTGTTAATTCTTCTCACCATACGGTCCCAGGATTGGTTGCCTTTACAACCATATCCATTACGTGTACCACAAGATGTTAATGTAGCTATTACTAATCCTAGTAATACTACAGCAATCATTAGCATTTTTACTGCATTTACAAAACTAATCTTTTTCATAAATAATAATTTAATATTACATCTAGGGTAATTTATGCAGTAAAAAAACCTTCTGATTATTCATCAGAAGGCATTCCACCAATATACACACAAGCTAACAGGTTTAGAATACATATAATGTATCCAACCACAAATAGCCAGTTCTTTCCTAGCTGTTTTAACTCTTGTGGTGTAGCTACCATGCTTATTAAAAACATAGATAATAGCCAGATAATTGATAGGACAAACCACCAACTCCAATTGTATTGTTTCATAATATATATTTAGATATACATCTAGGGTATAGAAACAATAGATCTATCTATTGTGATTGTGTACTATACTTATAATATAACTATATATAATACTACTATAAACATAAGACAATGACATCTAGTAGATAGATACTACCTATCCTATGTACTGTATAGCATAACCTATTCTTCCATCTGTAACATTTTATTATTATATCTAGGGTTTTACAACATGCCACCCCCTCTTCATGTGGGGGTACACCCTGCAGCCAGCTCATGGGGGGAGGTCCGGGTGGGGAGGTACCTACATTCTCTATCACGGAACAAATTAACACCATGTGGAAAATTTTAAAAAAAAATTAAATAGTAATATTATAAATTTGGTAAGTTTAAACATTTAAAGTATATTATAGTATGAGTGTAACACCACATGTAACGTCCCACTACAGGGAAGCAATCAACAAGTATGGCCAGAAAATTCAGGTTCCTGTAATAGATGTCAGGGATGGGATAGCTGAAAGAATGATGGCTACACATATGAGTAAAGGTAACAATAGAAGCATGTATATTGCATATACAGAGTATCAAAGATCACATAAACCAAAAACCCAAATATAATGATACATCAATGTAATTTGAATTGTCACACTATAGATCCTACTAAGATGAGTGATCTAGGTATAGAAGATGCTGGTAAGTGGATGCCTTTTATGTTTCACATGGACATGGTGGAGGCAGCCAAGCTTACATCAGATGATGAAGATCTAGCTACATACGGGTGTACTACCATCTTTACTAAGTCAGGGGATGCTTACATTATAGACACCCCCTATCAAATGTTCTTTAACTTGTTTAAAGAATACAATGCTGAAGAAATTATTGATCCAGAAAGTGATCTTGAATTATAAACCAAAAAACCAAATAAAATGCCAGAAGAAACAGTTGATCAAAAAGTACCATCTAAAGCAGATGTAATTAAATTTTTAGCAGAACAAATGGAAGTTAAAGAAGCTCAATACAAGCTTCAAGAACTTAACACAAAGTTGGCCGTAGCTAGAGCTGAAGAGCTTAAAGCATTACAATTCATTGCACAAATGACTAATCCAACACCACCAGAAGATGCTGTCCCTCACAATCTTACACAGGAAGATATGGATGAAAATCCTGAGTTGGGTGAAAGAGGATTTAAAGTTGGGGATGAAGTGCTGGTTCCTAAAGAATCAGAACATGCTCAACGTAAGTTAAAAAAATAAACATGGCTATAGTAAATCAAATAGATAAGAAAGTGAGAATGAGTAAATGGGAAATAGTAAAGTACCAAATACTTACACATTGTTATCTTAACAAAATATCAGTGAGTGAGGCAGATTTAGACTGCCTCACTTATTTAGCTTTAGAGGGAGACCAAGAACTAACAAACTTTTGTACAAAGGCACACACTAAAGATATATTCTCTAGTATACAGAGTGTACGTAATTGTTTAACTAAAGCTGAGAAGAAAAACCTTATTAAAAAAGAAGGTAAAAACAAGAAGAAGATATTTATCAACCCGGATATGAAAGTGCATTGTGAAGGAACTATTTTTCTTGATTTTAAATTTTTAAGTGTTGAGACCAAAGAAAGCTAAAGAATTTATACCAAATGTGGCCACAGATTTATCACTACCTGTTTCTTTAGTAGAAGATATAGTGGACTACTATTGGCAAGAAATAAGAAAGTCTTTATCTGGATTGAAACATCAACGTATCCATCTTACTAATTTAGGTGACTTTACTATTAAACATTGGAAGTTGGATGGTAAAATAACAGGGCTAGAAAACTGGGAAGAAACAAATAAACAAAAAGGAATGCAACAAATCTCAGCTAGATTCAAAACAGCTGAAACTTTATTTGATTTAAAAAGTATTAAGAAAGTAATTGAAGAAGAAAACCAACGTAAAGATTTTATAAAACTTCATAAAAAGGTAGCTAATGTCTCTAAAGGAAAACATAATAAAAATTTGGAAAGCAAAAGGACAGATCGTAGAGGGAATAACAAATAGTATATTTAAGAAGGAAGATGTAGAAGAAATAGCAGAACAAAGAAAAGCTATTTGTTATTCATGTCAATTATTTACATTAGATGACGAAGGTTGTATGATACCAGGAACCACACCATGTTGTGATGAAAAACAAGGAGGATGTGGATGTTCATTAGGATTTAAACTAAGAAGTTTATCATCTTCTTGTCCATTAGGAAAATGGCAAGCTGAAGTTACACAGGAAGAGGAAGACCAAATAAATCAAAAATTAGGGATATGAGTATATTAAAGTTTACAGCACATGATCATAAATATCGTAGTGAAGATGATATGAATTGGTTAAGTGTCACTAGTTTAATATCTAATTTCAAACAACCATTTGATGCCGACAAGATAGCACTTAAAACATCCAAGAGCAAAAAAAGCAAATGGTACGGTATGACTCCTGAAGATATCAAAGCTGCTTGGAAAAATGAAGCTAAACGAGCTACAGATTTAGGTACATGGTATCATAATTGCAGAGAGTCTGATATATGTGGGCTAACTAATATGGAAAGACATGGAAGTACAATTCCTGTATTTACTCCCATAGAAAAAGAAGGTGTTAAATATTCTCCTAATCAAAAGCTTGTTGATGGCATCTATCCTGAACATATGGTCTATCTTAAATCTGCCGGTATATGTGGCCAGTCTGATTTAGTAGAAGTTATAGATGGTAAAGTGCATATAACAGATTATAAAACTAATAAAGAAATTAAAGTTGAAGGCTATACAAATTGGGAAGGAATATCTCAGAAAATGTCTCCTCCTGTCCACCATCTTGATGATTGCCATCTTAATCATTATGCTCTTCAGCTTAGTATGTATATGTTTATTATACTTAAACATAATCCTAAGCTTAGCCCAGGTATACTTACGGTTCATCACATATTGTTTGAAGAGGCAGGACGGGATAGGTTTGACAATCCTATATCTGCTCTTGATACTAATGGTGATCCTATTGTTACAGATATAGTGCAATATGATTTGCCTTATTTAAAAAAAGAAGCTATATCTTTAATACACTGGTTAGAAGATAATAAGCATAACTTAAAACCTAAACACTAATGAATTTATTTAAGAAATTCTTAGCTAAGAAAGAAGAAAAAGAA
>Ga0114975_10003005_pt1 | contig 11409 bp, 2 predicted proteins | sample S_130626_EF_Meta_FD_87031 | JGI IMG/M metagenome (GOLD analysis project Ga0114975, IMG submission 87031) | Freshwater microbial communities from Lake Simoncouche, Canada to study carbon cycling - S_130626_EF_MetaG | ecosystem: Environmental > Aquatic > Freshwater > Lake | place: Lake...
GAACTTACGGTTGCTGCAGTCGCTATGGATACAACCGTTACGGTAAGTGGTGATGGAAACTCGGGCCTGGCTACGGCTTCGATTTTGGTAAATCGTCCGGAATTAACTTCTTTTCTTCTTTCACCGAGGACGGTAACCGGAGGCTTGGATGCTACAGCTATCATCCGCCTTACGGGCATTGCTCCGAGCGGCGGGACGCAGGTAAATCTGACATCTGATAGTGCGGTTGCTCAGGTTCCCGCCTTTGTGAATGTTCCGGAAGGTAAGTCGGAAGTTACCGTAAAGGTGACGACCGTGCCGGTCGGCACCGATGTTGAGGCTTTTCTATCAGCCCTTAATGAAACGGAGTCATTGCGGGCAAAGCTCATTGTAAAGCGTCCATCGATGTCCACTGCTATCCTCACGCCGAACTCTGTGCTTGGTGGAACAGCATCGCGATTGGATCTCACGTTGACTGGCCCTGCGCCAATAGGCGGCTTAAAGATTGACATCACCACGGATGGTTCAGGTACTCAGGTTCCTGCGACGGTAACCGTGCCTGCTGGATCAAAGTCGACATCGGTGGCTGTTACGACTCTCGCCACAAACAGAACCCGTGTTGATCGTATTGCAGCACACGTAAATGCGACATCGTCTTATGACATGCTTACCGTGCGGGCTGTAGTTCCATCCTTAGTAACTCTGACTCCGAATCCGGTAACGGCAGGGGGCAAGGTTACGGGAACGGTTACATTGCGTGATCCAGCTCCCGTTGGCGGTCTCTTGGTTACACTGTCAAGTGATAAATCATCGGCTATTGTTCCACCATCGGTGTTGATCGCAGCCGGGAAGTCGTCGGCAACATTTGCTGTGACGACAAGTGCTGTGTCCGTTGATGTTCAGGCCACCATCAAGGCAACCGCCAACGCAGAATACGCATCGACGGTATTGGCCATCCGTGTCCCTGCCCCTCAACGAATCACATTTTCTCCGTCGGAGCTCACTGGTGGTGGAAAGGGAACGCTTACAATCGACCTTACTGTTCCAGCTCCAGCGAGTGGGCTGAGTGTAAAGCTGACATCCAGTATTGCATCATTGGTTTTGCCAGCATCCATCACAATTCCCGCTGGAAAGGCATCAGTTACGGTACCGATATCAACGATGGTTGTCGCATCTGATGTGACAGCAAAGGTAACCGCTAGTGCAAATGGAATTGCTGTTGTGGCAAACCTTTCGATCAAGACTCCACGGGTCTTGTCGGTTGTCGCTACGCCATCAGCTGTGCTTGGCGGCAAACCTGTGTCCTTTGTGGTTACCCTTACAGGGGTGGCACCTGCGAGTGGGACTACGCTGACACTGACCAGCTCGAACCCTGCGTTGGTCATACCCGGAACACTAAAAGTCTTGGCTGGTAAGTCAACAGCAACGTTTGCTGGAACAACCAATCAAGTGTCTACCGTCACGTCTTGCAGGGTACGAGTTGCAGCTGCTGGTGATACGCATGAAGTTGTTGTCGATGTACGACCTACGGTTGTAAAGTCGCTTGTGATTGCACCGGCGATGGTGATTGGTGGGGCAAAAGCCACCATGACGATTACACTGACGGAAGCGGCACCACTGGGCGGTGTATTGGTGATGCTTTCATCCACATCAACGAGTTTCCCAGTAGGTGAAACGATAACAATCCCTGCAGGCAAGTCATCTGGTGTCGTCACGGTGCAGACAACAAGTGTGTCAGCCACGGAAAATGTGCAAATAACGGCACAACTGGGTGGCGGTTCCGTTTCAGCGTCGGTTAATGTTGTGCCAGTAGCATTGGCTTCGTTTACTGGCGCACCAGCAAGCGTTAAATCGGGTGGGAGCGTGGTTCTAACCCTGAAGTTGGCAGCGGTAAGTTCAGTGCCTGTTGAAGTGGTGATGACGACATCTGATGCTGCGCTCATTTCGCTTCCAGTGAAATTTACGATTCCGGCTGGTCAGCTAATGCTTCAGCAGGTTGTAAATGTCGGCGCTACTGTGGGTAAAAAATCAGTTGTGTTAACTGCAGCTACACAAACTGTTCCGAAGAAGCTTACGGTGAACGTTAGTCCGTAGGGTAGTAAGAGGTGAATTCAATGACAAGACGTAGTGTTTTTGCTGGATCAATCGGTTTAGTTATAGGTTCCAGTGCCTTTGCTGGGACACAAACAGGTTCGGGCTATAAGTTGATTGGTCAGGATCGTGGGCATATCGCGATTTTGAACAAGAACGGTGAGGTTGAGTGGGAGATTGAATGTCGTCATAACTCGCATGACATTGCTGTTCTTCCAAATGGAAATTTCCTACTTCATACTGCACCAAACAAGATTGTTGAAGTGACCCCTGAGAAGCAAGTTGTCTGGTCATGGGAATCAAAGCCTGTCGCTCCATATGCTGGTTACGTTGAGATTCATGGTTTCCAGCGTCTCCGTGATGGAAGCACGATGATTGCGGAGACGGGAAACCTGCGCATTATTGAAGTTGATAAGGCAGGAACGATAAAGAAGCTGGTTCCGATTACTGTGGAACGTCCAGATTCGCATCGAGATACACGGCGTGTCCGAAAAACAGATGCCGGTACGTATCTGGTGTGCCACGAGGGCTTGGGGAAAGTCCGTGAATATAACGGCGATGGCAAAATTATTTGGGAATATACGCTTGACCTAGCCGGGCAGCCTGCAACTGGTGGGCATGAAGGTCATGGGGTTAGTGTTTTCAACGCGATTCGCTTAAAGAATGGCAATACGCTCATCGGTGGTGGAAACAACAACCGTGTATTCGAAGTAACCAAAGAGGGGAAGACGGTTTGGAGTGTAGAGCGTGATGAGCTAAAGCGTCCAGATGGTCGTCCGATTCATCTCTGCTGGATCACAAGTCTCCATGTCCTACCTAATGGCAACATCGTATTTGGTAACACGCATGCTGGGCCTGAAAATCCGCAAATGGTTGAAGTTACGCGCGACAAAAAGGTTGTTTGGATGCTTGACAATTGGAAAGTATTCGGCAATGACCTTTGTGCGGTTTGGTTGATGGATGCTAAGCGAGGAACGCTTCGCTAATGTGTTGATTTTTTCACTCCGGAGGTTAGATTGGTGACATTGCCACCGGTCTTATCGAAGGATTGTGGGCATCTTCCATCCTTAATGAACCCAGTCTGTCCAAATATTGGTCAGTCTGGGTTTTGGATTGTTAAAAGATGTCCACTTTGATGATGGGAAATTTGCTGAAAATCGGGGCAGAATGTATGAAGGTATCCGCACATGTCGTGCGGAAATTTCCTCTAACCCTGCTACAGGGTCGAAAGGGTTTCGGTATCGATCACCATGCAATCCCAAATGATTAATCGAAAGGCAGGCCTCCTGCTTGCATCCCTCGGGGTGTTGGCTGTTGGTACTGTTCCGGCTGAAGCGCAAGTGCGTCTCGGCTGGGTACGCAGTACTGGCACAAATCCTACGTTGGCAGTTACCCGTAATGCTGCGGGTGAAGTGTTCACGTTTGGAAATGGCACTGTTAATAAGCATTCCAAGACAGGTACTCTTGTTTGGACTAAAGCAATCGGAACGTTTACATACGGTACGACTGTTGCAAACAATATAGTTTCCCTGCACGCTGGCCAAGACGGTGGCGTTTACCTAGTTGAGCGCCAAGGTCCAAACTACACATCTACTGTTATTCGCTACTGTAATAACAACGGTGTCGTAGGTTTCACGCGGACCATATCAGGGCATGTCAACATTGCGTTCAACGCAAACTTCCCGGTAGCGGCATCTGACAACGCAGGCAACCTGTTCGTCACTGCACAAACGGGGGGTGATACTGTCACCCTTTACAAGGTAACCCCTGCAAATGCTTTGTCATCTGCAGGCGTAACGGTTACACCACTTGAGCTTGGTGTAACTGATGTCTTTACATCTTCGTTGATTGTTCCTGACAATGCTGGCGGCGCAGCGCTGTTTGTAGACCACTCTGATGGTAAGGGCCACGCAAATCGTCGCTTCAACGCATCTCTCGGTACGACGCAAACCGTTAACTACAACACATCGGCCTATGAGCGCTGGGCGCAAGGTTCCGAGCAATCTGCTGTTGTCAAGAATGGTTTGATTTATGCTATTCGAAACACCACCGATGTCTTTGGTGCTACGACTGGTAAGGATCTTGTCGAAGTCGCCGCAGATGGCACACGTACAATCAAGCGTTCTGGAACGGACCTCCGCGGAGTTTCGCTCAGCCATACAGGAAACTTGGCTGTCGTAACCGCATCGAGCGTAACCCGTAACAGCACAACCTACCCTGCATTCAATGTTGGTTTGGAAAATACTGCTGGTACGATCACGACACCAGTTCGTGCATTTGCAAACTTTGGCTCCACGACACCAATTCAGTTTGGTCAGTTGGCGACAAGCCTGGTTTCCGGCGTGGCATCCAACCCATTTGGCTTGAGCTATTCCTCCGGTGTTGCAAATGGCGCGTTTTACGTGGTCAACGGTGTTGAGGATGCAACATCCACATTTGCCGGACCATGGCCAGTTCGCTTCAGCCAAGTAGGCTTGAATGCGGCTGATACTGCATCAGTTGTAAGCCTGTCCACATACGGAAGCCCTAATCGCTTCTTCTTTAACAATGCATCTGCGTACACAAGTGGTACCGGATCCTTGTTGTGGTCTGGTCCTGTTACGACTGCGTTCAGTGATGATGGAATTTACGCAGCCCTTACAGTTTCTGGAACGGCATCTGTTGCTAAGTACCACTTCACGGCTCCTACCGTTACCGGTCAGCCAAGCACCATTCCTGGTGGACCTGGTGCAACGAATCAGGTCATCACCCTTACAGGTGACAAGTTTGGTTACAACGATGTCTTTGTTTTCAATGGCGTCAACTGTGTAACAAACGTTGTATCTGATGGTTCGCTTCAGGTAACGATTCCAGCATCAGCAATTGGTGTCAAGGGTATCTATCCAATCAGTTTGCGTTACACCTTTGAGAACGGTACCAGCCAGTCGTTGAACCTTGGTAGCCTTGAGGTTGGACCTCGTCCTGTCCTCGATGTTGCATCACTTGCACCAAACCCATTGCATGGCGGTGAGAGCCTCACCTTTACTGTTTCACTGAACGAGCCTGCAGGCTTCCCTGGTCAAACGGTTACGGTTACGAACACCAATCCTGCAGTTACGCTGCCAGGTACGGTTTCCTTTGCAACGGGCGAGACCACCAAAACCTTTACCATTGTTCCTACGTACGTAACAACGGACACGACAGGGGATGTTACATCTGTTCTGGATGGCGTCACAAAGACGACTTCTCTGACGGTTCTGTCCCATAAAGTGGCTGCTCTGGATGTCGCTCCATCAACAGTAATTGGTGGAAACAGTGCAGTTGGCACGGTTACCTTGACCAGCAAGGCTGCTCCTGGCGGCTATGTTGTTGCATTGTCTTCAGACAACGCAAACATCACGGTTCCTGCAGAAGTTACCGTTGCTGAAGGTCAAACAACAGCTACGTTCCCTGTCGACTTTGCGGTTGTTGCCGATGATTCCAACGGAGTTGTGACTGCACAGCTCAACGGTTCATCTAAGACAAGCAATGTCACAGTCAAGGCTGCTAACATCTCATCGCTTGGTTTGTCGAAGACAAGCACCGCTGGTGGAAACGATGTTACCGGAACCGTTACGCTTAATGGCAAGGCTCCAGCGGGTGGTTTGACGGTTACCTTGTCGTCGTCCAACTCCAAGGTTGTCGTTCCAGCATCCGTGACGATTGCTGAAGGTATGACCGAAGCGACATTCACAGCAACGACTGTTCCCACAGCAACTGCAACGGATGTCACGGTCACAGCCAGTGCGCGTGGAGTAGTCCTCAACAAGGGCATCACCATCACGGCACCTGTTGTTGTCTCCGTTGTGTCAAATCCTGCATCGATCACAGGATCCAACACTGGTACAGCGACTGTTACGCTTGATGGACCAGCACCTGCTTCCTGGGTTTTCACTGTCACATCTGACAATGCAGCACTCGGATTTGGATTGTTGGCTGGTGCACCAATCACAAGCAGGACGACTGCAGTTCCAACGGGAGCTCGTTCTGTAAATGTTGGCATTAATACGGCTTACGTGACTGCAAATACTGCAGTAACTGTAACCGCCGCACGTGCTGGTGTGACAGCTACTACAGTAGTAAATGTACTGCCACCTGCACCTGCGAGTGTTGTTCTGACACCTACTTCGGTTCGTGGCGGTACCAACACTTCGATGCGTGTCAACATCACGTGCAAGGCTCCAACTGGCGGACTCGTTGTAGCCCTGTCATCGAACCGGTCGGAAGCAACTCCTGTTGCGACCGTTACGGTACCAGCAGGTCAGACATTTGTTTCTACTTCGGTTCCTACGACGTCTGTCTCTGCAACTGCATCGGCCGTTCTATCTGCAACGGCAAATGGTTACACGCAAACTGCGACGTTGACCATCACTCCATCGATTCCGACGGCTGTCTCATTCACGCCAAATGTTGTTGTTGGTGGTACGGCATCCACAGGTAAGGTGACACTCAATGGACCAGCAGGTCCTGAAGGTGCGGTTGTTACGCTCGTATCCTCAAGTCCTAAGGTCACAGTTCCTGCAACGGTTACTGTTCCTGCAGGCGCTACGAGTGCAAACTTCACTGCATCAACAGCCACATTGCCAAGCAACATCAATGTGACTGTACGTGCATCCTACAACGGTACGACTGCGACTGGAACACTTGCTGTGCAAGCTCCAAAGCCGAGTGCTGTAGCCTACAACCCAACCATCCTGACAGGTGGTAAGGCTGGCGTTGGAACCGTAACCTTGAATGGTAAGGCTCCAGTGGGCGGCTTTGAAGTTCTCCTCACGGCAGATAACGGAATCTTTACGATTCCTGCATCGGTGACGGTTGCTGAAGGCGCTACCTCTGCAACGTTCCCTGTATCAGCACTTGTTGTTGATACCGATACAGTTGTGACTACAACCGCATCTGCTAACGGAACAACGGTAACAAAGACCATCACGGTCGCGGCTCCTGCATTGTCCTCCGTAACGATGGCAACCATGCTCAACGGTGGAACCTCTACTGTTGGTAAGGTCACACTGACTGGTATCGCACCTGCCGGTGGCGTCGATGTGGCTTTGGTGAGCGACGATCCAGCGATCACGGTACCTGCAGTGGTAAATGTTCCTGAGGGAGCACTTTCCGCTAACTTCACCGCAACATCTGTTGCAGTGGATGCAGATACTGCAGTTCAGGTGACGGCCTCCAAGGGTGCAATCACAAAATCTGTGAACGTGTCCGTCAAGGCAGCGGTGATTACGGCTCTGTCCGCATCGCCAACATCCCTCAAGGGTGGAAACAACATCACGTTCAGGGTTACTCTTGGATCTGCTGCTGGACCATCCGGACGAGTTGTCACCTTGACGAGCGCAAACAGTGCTGTTTCGGTTCCTGCAACCGTTACAGTTCCAGCTGGTGCAACGACGATCACCTTTACCGGAACAACATCTGGTGTAACTGTGATCACATCTGGTGCAGTTTCTGGAGTTACCGGAACAACCACAAAGTCAGTGACAATCACGGTAAACCCGTAATCGTCTAACGACTAACCTGCCCGTGGATGTGCTTCATCCACGGGCTTTTTTTATTAATCAATAGGCTCACTAATTCTGTGCATAATCGGCACGACTAGTTGCGATGCATCAGATGGTTCGAATATTGAGAACTTATTTGCTACTCACAGCTCTGATGGCTCAATAACGGCGAATATGGTTATTGGTTTTATATCTAAGCGAACTTCGTGTACAAAACCTGTTAGATGTGCATAGATAGGTCGATTGCAATCCACCACCGATGAGTTTTTTCAATGTAACTAATCGTCCATTTACATTGACCGGAACAGTGAAGAAATCAATACGAATTATCAATATATGCCAGTGTGGTTAACATCACTCGGCTTAACAGTCATATTGGGTATTGTTGTATATTAGTGGTTAGCCGAATATTGGCAACACAGACGCCGTGTGGAGACCTGAAATGATGAATGCCGGTTCGCGCGTGATCACAGACCGATTACAACGATTATTAGCATCGTTGATGCTGGTTTTGTTAGTAACGCTTGGTTCACCATCCTTCTCGCAAGAATATAAGTTCCGTTATGCTCTCGGCCGTGGGCCGATGAGCGCCCCATATGGCATCGCCAGGGATGCTAGCGGAAACGTGTATGTAGCAGACTCAAATAATGACACTGTCCTAAAATTTACGAGTACAGGTTTGTTTGTTACGCAGTGGGGATACACCGGTACCGGTGAGGGCCAGTTCGCATTTCCAGCAGGAATCGCCGCAGATGCATCCGGCTTCGTCTATGTTGTCGATACAAACAACAGCCGTGTACAGAAGTTTACATCCGCTGGTAAGTTTGTCCTTCAATGGGGGACAGCAGGAACCGGGGATGGTCAGTTCAACCTCCCTGCTGGTGTAGTTGCCGCAGCGGACGGTTCTATCTATGTTGCAGACAAGGGCAATGACCGGATCCAGAAGTTTACAAACACAGGCGCATTTGTACTTAAATTCGGCGGTCTTGGATCTGGAGATGGAAAGCTGCTTTCACCTGGAACGCTTGCTATCGATGCATCCGGAAATGTCGTCGTTGCCGATACAGGTAACCACCGCATTCAAAAGTTCACATCCGCAGGTGTCTATGCTTCCAAGTTTGGAACCAATGGAATTGCCAATGGTCAGCTGGACTCTCCCGAGGGAGTTGCCATCGATGTAAGCGGCAATATCTATGTTTCTGATACTTGGAATCACCGGATTCAGAAGTTTACGTCTGCAGGTACACACAGTAGGACGTGGGGCACGTTTGGTGTTGGTAATGTTGAGTTCCAGTATCCTGCTGGTCTAACCGTGGATGCATCTGGAAACATTTACATTGCCGATACAGACAACAACCGTGTTCAAAAGCTGAATGCAAGCGGCGTGTTTGTTGCAGAGTGGGGGGCGACCACAAATGGTGATGGCCAGTTCTTCAGCCCATATGCAACTGCGCTGGATTCCAGTGGAAACCTTTACGTTGCGGACACTCTGAATCATCGTATCCAGAAGTTCAAAACGGATGGGACATATGTTGGCAAGTTTGGAACCGAAGGTTCTGGAAACGGACAGTTTTCATTCCCATCCGGTGTAGCCGTTGATTCAGCCGGAAATGTCTATGTGGCGGATACCCTGAACCATCGGATTCAAAAGTTCAACGCATCCGGGACATTTATCGCTTCGGTAGGAACGAATGGTTCTGGCAACCTACAGTTCGCCAATCCAGCATCTATCGCAGTTGCAGCTTCTGGAGCAGTGCTTGTTGCTGATACCGGTAACAACCGTGTTCAGGTTCTTACCGCTGCGTTGGGCTTTACAACGGCTTTTGGTGTTACAGGTACTGGCGATGGACAGTTCACGAGCCCTGGCGCGCTGGGCGTTGATGCATCAGGCAACATCCTGGTCGCTGACACCGGAAACAACCGGGTTCAGAAGTTCACATCGGCTGGTGTCTTTACATCGAAGTGGGGCGCTACCGGTACAGCTAACGGTGAGTTCCAAAGCCCGAATGGTGTTGTTGTATCCGCATCGGGTGTCGTGTATGTCTCTGATTCTGGCAACCGACGGGTCCAACTGTTCACAGGAACTGGAACGTATCAGGCAACTTTGGGCGTGCCTGGAACGGCAGTAGATCAGCTTCAGTATCCATCGGGGTTGGCAATCGATTCCATTGGAAATGTGTTTGTCGCTGATGCTGATAACAACAGAATTTCGGTGTGGGGCATCAAGGATGTCGTAGCACCTGTGTCGTCTCGTGTTCTTAGCCCATTAGCGAATGCAAGTGGATGGAACACAGCCGATGTAAACGTAACATTGTCCGCTGTTGATAACGCCGATGGATGGGGTGTCAAAGAGTTGCACTACCGTCTCGATGGTGGCAATGAAGTAGTGGTCATTGGGAACTCGGTCGTTGTACCTGTAACGGGAGAAGCAATCCACACACTGGATTTCTTTGCCGTTGACAATGCTGGAAATACCGAAGCGGTTCAGAACAGTTTTGTACGAATCGATCGCACCGTTCCCGTAACGACTGCATCCACAAATGCAGCTGGTACGTTGGTTACGCTTGCTGCATCCGATGACCGATCGGGTGTCTCCACGACGACCTATACGGTTGATGGTGGAGCCCAGCAGGCATATGCGGCACCGTTTACGGTCACTGCTGGTCCACATACAATTCGGTACTTCTCGGTTGACATAGCTGGTAACCAGGAATCACAGAAGACCCTTACCATACGTCCAGATCTGGTTTCTGTAACCGTTGATCCGGCCACCATCGTTGGCGGATCCATCGGCACGGGCACCGTCAATCTCGCATCGTCTGCCGGTACTGGCGGGGTCACAGTTACCCTTTCCTCAAACCGTGTAGGTGTTACGGTACCTGCAAGCGTTGTTGTCCCAAGCGGTGCAACAACGGCAAACTTCAACGTCACGACGTCCGCCGTTGTTACAGATGTTTCAGCTACCATCACCGCTACCGCCGCTGCGATTAGCAAGACAGTCACGGTATCTGTGGTTCGAACTACACCTGCATCTGTGTCGATTAATCCAGTCAGCCTTATTGGTGGCAATAATGCCGTTGGTACGGTCACTACGAATGGACCTGCACCGACGGGTGGCTTGGTTGTCGCTCTCGCGAGTGGAAATGCTGCAGTTACCGTTCCTGCATCGGTGACCGTTGCGGCTGGGCAAACGACAGCAACATTTGCCGTTACGACAGCTGCGGTTGCAGCCGATACGAATGTATCGGTTTCAGCGACTGCGAATGGAACCTCGCAAACTGGCGGAGTATCAGTTCTACGTGCAAATCTGAAGTCCTTGACGTTGAATCGATCATGGACGGCTGGAGGGACATCGAAGGTTCTTCGCGTACTTCTCGATGGCAAAGCGCCAGTAGGTGGACTCGTTGTAAATCTGGAATCGGACAGTGTTGTGGCGACTGTGCCTGCGACGGTTACCATTCCTTCTGGTTCTGATCAAACAACGGCTACAGTTACAACCGCCGCAGTTGCGACTTACACAACAGTAACTCTGAGTGCAAGTAACAACGGAAACACAAAGACGGTTCAACTGGATGTTGTTCCTCCGAGTGCTCGGATTCGGGTTGCGCCAACTGCAGTGTCTGGTGGCACCAATGCTACGGGTACCGTTACCCTTGATGTGCCTGCACCGGCGGGTGGATACACGATTGCATTGACATCTGACAATGCAAATGCATCCGTTCCGGCAAGTGTAGTTGTCGCTGCAGGTCAAACCACTCGGACCTTTACCATCACAACAAGTGCCGTAACGGTCGAGGCTGTTGCGTACATCAGCGCA
>Ga0114975_10003007_pt1 | contig 11407 bp, 9 predicted proteins | sample S_130626_EF_Meta_FD_87031 | JGI IMG/M metagenome (GOLD analysis project Ga0114975, IMG submission 87031) | Freshwater microbial communities from Lake Simoncouche, Canada to study carbon cycling - S_130626_EF_MetaG | ecosystem: Environmental > Aquatic > Freshwater > Lake | place: Lake...
CCCATACCTTCCAACACATCCTATGAAAAAATTAATCCTTCCCCTTCTACTGCTGAGCAGCACGGCATTTGCGCAGAGCAAACTTCGCCCCAGCATTGACCAGCAGGCTGCAGCGATCGAGACCAAAGTCATCGACTGGAGACGCGATATTCACCAGCACCCTGAGCTAGGCAACGAGGAAACGCGTACTGCCAAAAAGGTAGCGGACCACTTGCGTGCCTTGGGCATCGAAGTACAAGAAGGTGTAGCCACCACTGGGGTAGTTGGTATTTTGCGTGGAGGGAAGCCCGGACCGATGGTCGCTCTTCGTGCCGACATGGATGCACTACCTGTGACCGAGCGCGTGGACTTGCCTTTCAAATCTAATGTCACTACCACCTACAACGGACAGCAAACCGGTGTGATGCATGCCTGCGGGCACGATACCCACGTGGCCATCTTGATGGGAGTGGCCGAGGTTCTTGCTGGCATGAAAGCACAGTTGGAAGGCTCTGTAAAATTTATCTTTCAGCCCGCTGAGGAAGGAATTTACATCCCTGGAGTCACTTCTTGGGGTGCCAAGCAAATGGTAGCCGAAGGCGTGATGAAAGACGTGGACGCCATCTTTGGCCTTCACATTTCTGCACAAACCGAAGTAGGCAAAATTGGCTACCGCTCCGGCCCAGCGCAGGCGGCAGTGGACAACTTGGAAATCATCGTACACGGTACGCAGGCACACGGTGCATCCCCTTGGTTTGGGGTAGATCCGATTGTAACCGCTTCGCAGATCGTCACAGGCCTACAAACCATCCTGTCTCGTAGCGTCAATGTCACCCAAAATCCTGCGGTAGTGACTGTAGGCGCCATTCATGGAGGCATTCGCCACAACATCATTCCTGAAAAAGTAGAGATGATCGGCACGATCCGCACCTTTGGAGAGCAGCAGCAAGAATTGGTCCACCGGCGCATCACCGAGATCGCAACGAACATCGCAGAGAGCGCGGGTGCGCGAGCAGAAGTAAACATTACCAAGCTTTATCCTTCTACGGTCAATGACCCTGCCTTAACAGCCAAGATGGTTTCCACGCTAGAAGCTGCTGCAGGCAAGGGCAATGTGCATGTCAATCCTCCGGTAACGGGAGCAGAAGACTTTAGCTTCTACCAGCGCGAGAAGCCCGGCTTTTTTATCGGTTTGGGCGGTATGAAAAAAGGAGCTGATCCTACCAAAACTCCTTCACACCACACCCCTGATTTCTACCTGGACGAAAGTGGATTCGTGTTGGGCGTACGCGTGATGAGCTACTTTGTGGTGGACTATATGGGAATGAAGAAGTAATTTTTTGTCAACTGTCTACAGACCACAGTCCACCCACATTACACCTCCCAAAGCCATTTGGGAGGTTTTTAATGCATTTACTTACCTGAAATGGAAGCTAGGAAAAACGTTGAGGTAGCAAGTTTGCCTACTGTTTGAAAGTACAAGCCAAATCCAATAATATACTCACAGCCAGCTTCAACTTTTTGCTCATCTTATCCTCTTAAACCAGGATCATGGTACTGGTAAAGTAATGAACCCATTTACCATTTTCCTTTTTGAACACAGAAAGATGAGATCCTTCTTCGGCCATGTATAAGAACGCATATCGGTAATCTTGTAAAAACACTGGTTTAGAAATCGTCTTATAGCTCATGTATTTCTTCAATTTCCTATCAAGTTCGATTCTTTCCGGCGCACCTATAGCAGTATAAAAAGCTTTTGATAAACTGTCGTACCGCCCCTTTTCAGAAGAGACTTTCACTCCCGCCGGAAACATATCCTGTTGGAATTGGAAAGCTTGCTTCCCTTCCCTGCAAATCTTTTCTGCGTCTGCTTCTGTGAACACATCCTTGAACAAAACTTTATAATGAAAGTCACTTTGCAAACTCAGTATGCCTTCTACCGAACAGGAGTCTAGCCAAGGGATTTGCCAATTCTCCTCTGCTTCCGCAAACACGATGACTTCTTCGCCTCGGCTGAGTTCCCATTCGAATACGGCATTCATCAACTCCTTGATCTCCTGCTCTTCTCTTGAGGCACAGCTGAAAAAGATGATGGAAGATATTATTAGAATTGAATGATTTAGTAGCTTAATCACAGGCTTTTTCTCCTTCAGGAACTGTTCCATAATAATTTCCATTGTATAGTTCTGCCCCAATTCTGTTGGTGATTCTTTCTCGATCTTCATCTGACAATTTCATAAACACTTCCGTTTTGAATAATCCTCCCCAAGCCAATGCTTTATAAAAATCTTTCGGAATACCTCATGGACCTCGTCCAAGCTAGTTATAAATAGCTATCTCCTAATTTTTCTCTATTAAATCATCACATGAACCAAAGACACTAATTTGAACACCTACACCCTTAATTATATTTTTCTTTGACTCCCATGCTATTTGGTCTACAAATAGTAAAGTTCTTGACTCAAGATTCGATTCATTTTTAAACCAAAAAATAAAATCATGATCTTTATCAAAAAGGATTTGGTAATCCTTTTTGACAACCTGCCTCTTATTTATCAAATATTCTTCATGCCCTTGATGAGGACCAGCCATGTGATAAAACTCCAACAAGACACATGAATCTAGATTTGGGTATTTACGGGAATATTTAAAATATCTAAAGTTATATTCATTCTTAAAATGGACATCTTCAATTAAGCTAGTCGAGGATTGATTAGTATCAAAAACTATTATAATTGTGTCATTAGAATATTCTTTTTGAAAATAGTTAGTTGTAAACTTTTCCTTTCGATTCTCAGATATCTTTTTTATGGATTGAGCGTTCGAAGAGAAACAAATACTTACATAAACTAAAATGATAATTAATTTATTTGACATAATTTAGTTCCCATTATTGCGTTATTAATATGCTTTAAAATTTCAACTTTCTCGATGGAGTCTTTATTTACCCACCCTCTCACATCTTCATCCATAAGTCCTTCCCAGGCAATAGCTCTGTAAAAATCCTTAGGCACCCCATTTGGGTAACCTTCTGAATAATTCATATAATTCTCAAAGCTTGATTTACCCAACTGAGGATGAATTAACTCAAGCATGTCTGCCATTTTATCAACCCAATAATCTGCCATATAACTATGATGAATATCCTCGTCTCCAAAAAATTGACGGGTATATTCTTCGAAAGTCTCTTTAAATGATAAATCAATGTCTGCTAGTCCTTGAGTATTGAGGGCTCTATACATTTCCGCATGGATCATTTCATGAACAATAGTTCTTGCTACTTCTATGGCCGATCTATTCATTCTATCTATATTAAAAGTAATCTCTATTGGCTGATTAGGCCCTTTATACGATGTTTGACCATTTGCTGTAACACTTTTTGTGGCCTCTATTTTTAATAGTACGTCAAATTCTGTTCCAAGGCCTTCAAACTTTGAGGCGAGATCCTTGAAGCCATTTATTGATAGTAGTTTTTCATAAATACAGTCTGCAGCTGTCTCTTTAAAACTAGGGTCTTTGATAATCTGAACTTCTTTCCCATCCCCTCCTGCCCCAACTCCATCATCCAAGCAGGCATCGTGGGCATTAGCACTTCTTGCGGAATCACAGCTCGCTGAGCCGCAAGTAGTATGGCTATAGACTTCGAACACGACCACCCCATTGAAACTATACACCCAATACCAGTCGATGCAAAATTCTGTTCGTAGCGCTTCAGCATCCAGGCGAGACTTGCCTTCACCTTCCCTTTGCAATGTCACTACCCGGCCATCGGCTTGTGTTCCATCCAAGGGTCGTGCCACAAAATCAGACCATAAATAGGTCAAGTCTTTCGATTTGACTCCTACCAAAAATCCCTCGACCAAGAGGACTTCGTTGCGGAGGAGAAATTCTAGTTCCTTACCTGCTAGTTCCAGCATCCCCCCACGGATTACCTGACCTCTCTCGTCCAACTCAAAGACAAATCGACGCAAATACCCGACCTCGTACCTCACCTGAACCTTTCGGTGCGCAGGTACAATCAGCATTCGCCCACCTGCATGGCTTTTGGCTCCCGCCCAAAAAGGAAAAATTTCTTGCTCCGTTTGGATTCGGAAAGAAGAAGTTACTTGCTTGGGCTTCTCCTGTGTGTAAAACTCCTTCGCCATAGGAATTGGATCCACCGCATTGATCGGCAGCACGGGTGCTGCATCGTCCAAACTACAAGACCAGAGGGAGATGACAACCAGCCCTGTTCCCAAAATGAATATGAAAAATCGGTACATAAAAAATGAGTTTAAAAACTTTGAATTTAAATATGACAATTAAAAATTAAATTAAGACTATTTTACTAAATTTATTTTTCTTTGATTTTAATATTTCATGCAATAGCTAATTTTTTGGAATTAAAGGGGATAAAAAGCACCACTTGGACCGAAAAAAATGCCGGAATTTCCTACCCTTCTTTTGGCCTAGACCCCTAACTTAGTTTAGCACCTAGTTCTTTCACGCTAGTAGTTTTTATCCAAAAAAACCTATTTTCGAATTTCCACACTTCGATCAGCACCTAACCCGCCCAATATACCCCATGAAAAAAATCATCCTTCCCCTCCTCTTTATTGCTACTACTGCCCTCGGTCAGTCCAAGCTTCGTCCCAGCATTGACCAGAAAGCCCAGGGAGTAGAATCCAAAGTCATCGAATGGAGACGGGATTTTCACCAGCATCCAGAACTAGGAAATCAGGAGGTTCGCACCGCCAAAATCGTAGCAGCTCACCTCCGCTCACTAGGAATGGAAGTAACTGAAAATGTAGCAGTAACTGGTGTAGTCGGTGTACTTCGTGGTGGCAAACCTGGACCCATGGTTGCCCTTCGTGCGGATATGGATGCTCTTCCTGTGACGGAGCGGGTAGACCTTCCCTTCAAATCCACCGTCACCGCCACCTACAATGGACAGCAAACCGGCGTGATGCATGCCTGCGGACACGATTCCCACACGGCCATCTTAATGGGTGTAGCCGAAGTATTGGCAGCACACAAAAATCAATTGGAAGGTTCGGTGAAGTTTATCTTCCAACCAGCCGAAGAGGGTGTTACCGAGGTGCCCATGGCCGGAGCTGAACTGATGGTAAAGGAAGGCGTCATGAAGGATGTGGACGCTATTTTTGGCCTACACATCTGGGCACAAGTAGAAGCGGGAAAAATCGGCTACAGACCTGGACCTGCCATGGCCGCGGTAGATATCCTGGGAATCAACGTACACGGCACCCAATCGCATGGAGCCTCTCCTTGGTCGGGTGTAGATCCCATCGTTACTTCAGCGCAGATCATCACCGGCCTGCAAACCATCCTATCCCGTAGTGTCAATGTTACCGAAAACCCAGCAGTAGTCACTGTAGGTGCCATTCATGGCGGTATCCGTCACAACATCATCCCTGAAAAAGTGGAACTCATCGGTACCATCCGCACCTTTGGTGAGGAGCAGCAAGCACTTGTGCACCGTAGAATCAACACGATCGCCACCAATATCGCGGAAAGCGCCGGAGCCAAAGCAGAGGTCACCATTACCAAACTTTATCCAGCCACGGTCAATGACGAGGCCCTAACTGCAACTATGCTTCCCTCACTTACAGCAGCAGCTGGTAAAGAAAATTTGATCTTGATGGATCCGATGACCGGTTCGGAAGATTTCAGCTTCTTCCAAAAGGAAAAGCCTGGTGTATTCGTGTTCTTGGGCGGAATGAAGCCAGGAGCTGATCCCCTCAAAACTCCCTCCCACCACACACCTGATTTCTATCTGGACGAAAGCGGATTTACCTTGGGTGTCCGCGCCTTGAGTTACCTGGTAGTAGATTACATAGGGATGAAGAAATAGGCAGAAAAGACCATCATTTAGAAAGTAACGAGTTCTCTGTGACAGATGGAGATTTTACTAATCTTAATGTATTTCACTAATTAGTTTTGCGTCGCCCCGAAGGGGCTATCCGAAAAATTCTTTTCCTAACCAAACTAACCAAGGGCTCAAGCCCATGGTTAAGCTTCGGCCGTCCGCTCATGCGGACTAGCGCTGCCAAAAGAAGAAAAGTTAGCAGCATTAGCGAAAGATCTAGAGCAAACTTTCCAACTGCCCGCAGAATAAGTCCCATTCTTTTAGTTCAAAATAAGCTAGTCCATCCTACGGACCAGTTCGAAGAGAATTTGACTCATTAGGGGTTCGGCTAAGGCAGCAGCTGCAATCACATCCTGGAGTGATACCTGATGGATTTTTCCAGGAACTCCTAGGTCAGTAATCGCAGAAAGGCCAAACACTTCCATCCCTGCATGACAGGCCACAAGGACTTCGGGTACAGTGCTCATACCTACCGCATCTCCACCGATCGTACGCAGGTAACTGTATTCGGCAGGAGTTTCCAAATTGGGCCCCTCCACACCACAATAGGTTCCTGTATGCAGCTTGATGCCTTTTTCTTTGGCGATCTGCGCCGCCAACTCAATCAACCGAGGGGAATAAGGCACGCTCATGTCCGGAAATCGTGGTCCCCATTCTTCGTAATTTTTTCCGCGCAATGGGTTTTCGGGAAACAAGTTGATGTGGTCCCGAATCACCATAACCTCTCCAACAGCTTGCTCAGGATTCAATCCTCCCGAAGCATTGGAGACGAGGAGTGTCTGCACACCCAACTGCTTCATCACGCGAATTGGAAAAGTCACTTCCTTCATGGAGTAGCCCTCGTAGTAGTGAAAACGCCCTTTCATGGCCAAGACTGGCTTGCCTCCCAAGGTGCCAAAAAGCAAGGTGCCGCTATGACTTTCAACCGTAGAAATAGGGAAGTGAGGGATGTCCTGATAGGGGATTTCAAGTTCTACCTGAATTTGGCTAGCCAAGTTTCCTAAACCCGTCCCTAGGATAATTCCGATTGCGACTGGATCAGAATGAATCCCTTGAATATAGGCCGTAGCCTGTTCCACTTGCTGCTTGTAGTCCATCTAAAAATTAGTTTATGCAGTTCAAAGATAGGGGTTTGAAAAATTGTTCGAACTTTTCAGGGTACTTGTGTGTATAAAGGAGATAAAATTCACCCCAATGATTCAGATTATTGTCAGTACCAACCGGTTAAATTCAGTTTCGAGCACTATCGCTAGCCAGTACCAGCAAATTTTAAAGGAAAAAGGAGCTACCTCCGAGATTCTTTATTTGTCCGATCTACCCGCAGATTTTACGGCTACTGCATTGTACGAAAACAATGGAAAAAATCCGGAGTTCAACGCCTTTCATGATCGTATCAAGCAAGGAAAAAAGTATGTGTTTATTGTTCCTGAATACAATGGGTCTTTTCCAGGAATCCTAAAAACATTCATTGACGGGATGACCTATCCCAATTCGTTCTTAAATAAAAAATGTGCCCTTGTCGGACTTTCTTCGGGAATTGGCGGGGGTGGCATCGCTATGAGCCACCTCACCGACATCTTCCATTACCTGGGTATGCATGTTCTTGCTCTCAAGCCTAAATTGGCTAAGATAGAGCAAAATATGTCAGATAACCTGCTCACCAACAGGCTGTATGTAGAACTACTACATACCCAGGCTGACATGCTGCTAGACTTCTAGGACTTAGTCCACGTTGTCGTGCAGAAACCGATTGTTACCTAAAATCTCGTTTTCCTCGTTTAGGTTAAACTTGCTAAGGCTAGACTCCGAGCTGTGCTGTGGCTCATTGAGAATCACATTTTTACGCTGGTAAGCAGGCACCCCCATTTGTTCAGACAAGTCATCTGAAGCAGTAGTTAGCGAACGACCTCCCTTTAGTTTCTCGAACCTTTCGTGTGCACGCTGAATGGCTTTCATCTTCATTTGCTCGTAGTAGTCATTCGCAAATACAGGAGGAATAGGTTGTTGCTGCGGTTCAACTGAAGCAGCACTAACAACTTGCTCTTGGTAGAGGTTGTGTACAATTTTTTCTTCTTCCATTGGCTCTTCCACAAAGAAAGTTTCAGCTACTGGTTGCGGATCAAAAGCGAACTCTTCTTCTTTTACTTCCTCGGTTACTTCTTCCTCTAGGATAGGAGTTGACACTGCTACTGGAGGCTTGGGAAAATTGAAAGTAAAGGTGGTTCCTTCAGCGATAGGCTCTTCGATAACTTGTGCTGATTTTCCAGAGTCCAGATCAATCACCGTTTTGATTTGCTCAGGAGCGGGTGCAGGAGCTACGGCTTGAACAGGAGCTTCTTGATTTCCAAAAGCTGAAATAGGGGCGGCATTTGGGCTTGCCAAAGGCACACTTGCAAGTCGATCCATCTCGAAGCCTGTAGCAATGACCGTAACGCGGATGGCTCTACCCAATTCAGGATCAATTCCCTGACCAAAGATGACCTCTGCATTGTCACCTGCTTTTTCCTGGATGTATTCAGTAATATCGCTCAACTCGTCCATTGAAAGTTCCTCTTCTTCGCCAGAAATAATGGATAGCAAGATTTTTTGAGCTCCTTTGATGTCCACATTGTTGAGCAAAGGAGAAGAAATAGCATGGCCAGCAGCACGGATGGCGCGACCCTCACCTTCTTCAGTTGCAGAACCCATCACGGCAGCACCGGCATTCTTCATGACGGTCTTGACATCTTCAAAATCTACGTTTACATCCTGGTGAATGGTAATAATTTCGGCAATGGATCGAGCAGCTGTACTTAAAATATCGTCAGCCTTGCTGAACGCAGTACGAATTGCCAAGTTTCCGTAGATCTCTCTAAGTTTATCGTTGAGGATAACCAGTACGGTATCGCAATTTTCACGAAGTGCTTCAATGCCAGCTTGAGCTACTGCCATTTTCTTTTTCCCTTCAAACATAAAGGGAGCTGTTACGATACCAACAGTTAGGATGTCTAGTTCCTTGGCAATACGTGCTACAATAGGAGCAGCACCTGTACCTGTACCTCCACCCATACCGGCAGTGATAAATAGCATTTTGGTATTGTCGGCAAGGAGCTCTCGGATTTCATCTTCTGTTTCTAATGCTGCGCGACGCCCTTGCTCTGGGTTAGCTCCAGCGCCAAGTCCCTCTGTCAAGTTGGCTCCTAGCTGGAGTCTCAAAGGTACAGGACTAGATTTCAAGGCCTGAGCATCGGTATTGACCACGACGAATTCCACATCCTTAATTCCTAAGCCATACATGTGGTTGACGGCATTACTACCGCCGCCACCGACACCAATGACTTTAATAATGGATTTTTGGTTTTTAGGGAGATCAAATCTGTAATCTTTCATGTTATCTGACATAATATAAGTGGTGAATTTATTTATAGGCTAGGGTACTCTTTAGGTAATGAATGATTTTTAACTTCCGTAGGCTGTATCATCGCCGATGTCGTCTGATATAATACCCTTCAAACGCTCTCCGATGTTTTTAAAGAAATCTTTGGAGATCCCCTCCCTTACTTGAATTTTTGGTTTTACTCCAGTGTTGGCCACTCGGTTTTTGTACATTTCTTCCCGCATATCTAGGGACTTGAAACCTGCCAATACCAGTCCGACTGTGGTGGCATACATCGGACTCTTAACTTCTTCCAAAACTGATTTTCCCAAATGCTCATTTGGAAATCCGATACGGGTATCCAAACCTGTCATGTATTCAAAGAGCTGGGAGATAAATTGCATTTGGGAACCTCCACCAGTGAGTACAATCCCTCCTGCCAACTTTTTGTAGTAGCCACTCTGCATGATTTCGTTTTGTACGATTTCGATGATCTCTTCCATTCGTGCTTGGATGATGGAAGCGAGGTTACGGATGGAGATTTCTTTAGGAGCACGATTCTTCAATCCAGGGATGGATACAATTTCATTTGGATTTGCCTCAGCAGCTATGGCCTTTCCAAAACGAGTCTTTAGGAGCTCGGCTTGGTTTTGCATGAGCATACAGCCCTCCTTGATGTCGGCAGTAATGATGTTGCCCCCCAAAGGAATCACTGCCGTATGGCGAATAATGTTTTCATAGAAAATGGCGATATCGGTCGTTCCTCCTCCGATATCGATCAAACAAACACCTGCTTCTTTTTCTTCCTCACTCAAAACAGATAGGGAGCTCGCAAGGGGCTCAAGAATCAATTGCTTTGAGGTCAGCTGGGCACGCTTGACACATTTGTTAATGTTGTTGATGGCCGTAGTCTGGGCGGTGATGACATGGAAATCTGCCTCCAGACGATTGCCTGACATCCCTACGGGATCTTTGATGCCTCCTTCGTAGTCGACAGTATAATCCTGAGGCATCACGTGAATGATACTATTCCCTGGAGGAACGACAATATTGTGCATGTCTGCGGTCAGTCGCTGCACATCTTCAACGGTGATTTCATCCTCCGTAGGTTGACGCATGATGCTTCCATGCATGATTTTACTTTGAATGTGCTGACCAGCAATACCTACAATCACCTCTGCAATGTCCACCTCGGCCATGTTGGAACATTCTTCCACTGCCTTTACAATAGCATTTACAGTTTTTTCGATATTGGTCACGATTCCTCGCTCAACCCCATCCGAAACGGACTTGCCCATGCCAAGGACTTCTAGCTTGCCAAATTCATTTTTTCGGCCAATGATGGCGCAGATTTTGGTCGTCCCAATGTCCAGACCTACAATAAGTTTGTCGTTTTCCATATCCAAGCGTTATTCACAAACAATTTGATTTTTATATTTTACACTGATCCGCGTGTAAGCGTCCCAGCCTTTTCGAGGCAATATTTCTTTGTATAGTAATGCGATTCGTTCAAACTTGCTCTCATAGTCGTGAGCATCTCCAAATTCAATCACTTGCTTTCCTACTTGCTGGTGAATGCGAATATCATTTCTCCCATTAATCTCCAACTCGGTCACTTGAGCATTCCAAAATTTGTCCTGTGAAATGAATCGAATCAAAGGAATCAACTCAGGGATCGCATCAATTCTCCCTTGGTCCATCAAAGATTCGATGTACACTCCCTGTATTATTAAAACTCTACTCGTATAGCTAGGAGAGGTTGCAATCAGCAATCCTTCCTTGGTAATGTACCCATCTGCAGTCTCCGCCCTTGCTATTCGGGCCATCGGTTCGTGCTGGGTCAAACTCAATTTCAAGATTCCTTGCTGATCTACTGAAGCCTCCACCGTTCGAATAAAGGGGTGCCCCAACAAACGCTTTTCGATATTCTTTAAGGGCAACTCACTTATTGGAAGACCCTTTTTCATCTCTGGGAAGGAAGAAGAAAGAATGGTTAAGATTTCTTTTTCTTCCACGAAATAGACTCCACTAACTGCCTCCAAGTCTATCTCTATAGTGCTGAAAGCTTTACTTAGATTTTGCTTTTCTACAAAACCAATGTATCCCCCTGCCACAAGGCAGAGCAACACGATTCCAAGTACCTTTTTCACCTTTGCCTTATTCATCTTTGCGTAGGATTAGGTCTAGAATTGGTCCATTCGGCAATA
>Ga0114975_10003009_pt1 | contig 11403 bp, 10 predicted proteins | sample S_130626_EF_Meta_FD_87031 | JGI IMG/M metagenome (GOLD analysis project Ga0114975, IMG submission 87031) | Freshwater microbial communities from Lake Simoncouche, Canada to study carbon cycling - S_130626_EF_MetaG | ecosystem: Environmental > Aquatic > Freshwater > Lake | place: Lake...
CAGATTCTTTCCGTAGTCAGAATTAATTCCAGTTTTTCCCCCTACTGAGGCATCGACCATTCCTGCTAATGAAGTCGGCACCGCCACCCAATCCAAACCACGCAGCCATGAAGCGGCCGCAAATCCTGCTAAATCGGTGATCGCTCCCCCACCAATACCAATCACTAAATCTGAACGAGTAAATCCTGCTGCGCCAAGCCAATCCCACAACTTTATAAGTGTTGCGAAGTTTTTACCGTCCTCTCCATCTGGAACTTCAAATACATGGAGCTCTGAATCCAAATTCTTAAGGGTAGATAGATCGGGTGCAAAACTCTTGGAGACTATAACGGCAACACGCGTTCGGCCCTCGCATTTTTTTGCCAGATCACTTGCCCAAGAATTAGTTAGGGTCACGTCGTAGGAATGCTCAGCCTGCACCGAAATAATTGTCATGACACAATCGATTCGATGATTGCGACTATTTCATCTACGGTCATGTCATCAACTTTAATTGATTGGGTGGCTAGTTTCTCGTATATCGGCCTTCTTTGATCGGAAAGTGCCTGCCATTGGGCGCGCGGATTACCAAGCAGCAACGGACGATCACGATTGAATCCAACACGAGGAGCTGCCGTCGCTAATGAAACATCTAAAAATACAATTATCGATTCTGACGCAAGCAACGCATCTTGGGCCAGTTGCGATATTGGTGCCCCGCCCCCAAGACTTATCACAGCAGAAGGCTCTAATAGAACCTGTTGTAGTGTTTCAAATTCAATACCCCGAAAATACTCTTCACCGTCTTCTACAAAAATGTCAGTGATCTTTTTTAACTGTTTCAACTCTATCAATGCATCCGTATCAACAAATGGCCACTGCAGATGTGAAGCCAGTGCAACACCAACCGTACTTTTTCCACTGCCAGGTGCACCAATTAATACAATGCGTGTCATTGCGTCGGGTTACTTAAAGTTCAAATTGGCGATGTAGGACTCAAAATTACGCCGGGTCTCAGTAACTGAATCTCCCCCAAATTTTTCGAGAACAACCTCAGCTAATACAAGTGCAACCATTGCTTCAGCAACTACTCCTGCCGCCGGAACTGCGCAAACATCGGATCTTTGATTAATCGCCTTTGCTGCCTCACCTGTTGCAACATCAATGGTATCTAGTGCTTTTGGTACGGTGGAAATTGGCTTCATCGCCGCGCGTACGCGCAAAATTTCACCGTTAGACATTCCACCTTCTGTGCCACCTGCGCGATCAGTGCGTCGAACTATCTTTCCTGTTGAATCCTTTTCGATTTCATCATGTGCGACAGATCCACGACGAGTGGCAGTTCTGAAACCATCTCCGATTTCAACGCCTTTTATTGCCTGGATACCCATGACAGCACCGGCCAATTTAGAGTCCAGGCGTCGATCCCAATGAACATGTGAGCCCAATCCAGGCGGCATATTAAAAGCTAAAACTTCTACAACCCCACCTAAAGTATCGCCATCGCGATGAGCATTTTCTATTTCGGTAATCATCAGTTCACTTGTTGCTCTGTCAGCACATCTAACTGGATCTTCATCAATCGTCGTCATATCACCGGCTTGAGGCAAGGGGGCACCATCGGCTACGCGAATAGAACCAATAGAAAGAACATGACTAAGAATTGTTATCCCCACTGTTTGTTGCAAGAAATTTCGAGCAACAGCGCCTAGTGCAACACGTGCAGCAGTCTCACGCGCGCTTGCACGTTCTAAGATCGCTCGAGCATCATCTAGATCATATTTCTGCATTCCAACTAAATCTGCATGCCCGGGACGCGGACGAGTTAATGGTGCATTGCGTGCTAAATCTTTGATTTCATCCTCTGGCACGGGATCGGCTGACATTACCTTTTCCCACTTTGGCCACTCTGAATTAGCGACTTGAATAGCAATTGGCCCACCCTGTGTTAATCCAAGGCGAACGCCTCCAAGAATTGTTACCTTGTCCGCTTCAAAATTTTGACGTGCCCCTCGACCAACGCCTAAACGTCGACGCTGTAAATGAAAATCAATATCTGCCGTTGTGATTGAAACAGATGCTGGAATTCCCTCGACAATGGCGCTAAGAGCCTGACCATGAGATTCACCAGCTGTTAACCAACGCATGTGCGTATTCTTGCAGATAACTTCACTATCTCGTTGCCAAATAAGTTGCCAGGCCTATGAAAATACTGGGTGCTAAGGCTATTTTCGAGGGAATTGCTCGATCAATCGCAGTCAGAATCACTATGTGAACCATGCCCATCAGAAATACATATGCAATGTATTCGGTTGTATTAAAACTGTGTGTCAACAGGATTGAAGCCAAAAGCTTCACATCGCCCATACCAATACCTATCAAGACCAGCAGCAAAAGCGCCGCTAGAGAGACGACAACATCTCTCAACTGACCAAATCCGAAAAGAGAGAGATGAATAAGCGTGAGGTAGAAAAGGATCTTGGTGTAGATGTTTGGAATGACGAAGGTGCTTAAATCGGCGATACAGATTGGTAATACAAGTGCAAAGAGCGCAACATTCATTTACCCACGCTACAAGCCAAGTCACCCTAGAAAACCTCCTGTGGATTAGCCCAGAGCTTTTTCACCAACCTGACGAAGCATCTTCGCTACGCTCACTCGATCGATGGAGGATGACGTGAATATTTCAATCTGGGAAATAGCCTGATGAATCAATAAATCTAAACCATCAATTCCATAGCCGCCCGACTCTCGCCACTTAGATAGCAACAAGGTTGGCCAAGGGCTGTAAAGAACTTCAAAGAATGTTGCACTTGTTGCCGTTACTTGATCGACAAAGAGCGCAGCCGTTTCACCTGGAGTCGTATTAACTACTAAATCGTATTTGTTGAAATTGATCGATGATCCCCAGGAAAGAAAATCAACAACCAAGTGAGGGGACGAGTTTCTAATAGTAATCTCACGATCCGGACTTCGATTGATCACAGAGACACTACGACTCACCCCATCGCATGCAGCAATGACAGCTCGGGCAGTTGCTCCTGCCCCGATAATCAAAACATCGCCCATGGCAGTCCGATTGTGGGATTCCAGTGCAAAGGTGAAACCTGCAACATCAGTACTGGTTAAATTCCAAAGGCCGTCCTTTTTGGACAAGGTATTCCCACTTTGAATCTGCTGCGCGAGATCTGAGACCGTATCTGCAATTGATAAAGCCTCCTCTTTGAGGGGCATTGTTAGAGAAACATTATTGAGCGCTGAGCCTTCGTTATTTAGAAAGTGTTGCAACTGCCCTGATTGAACTTCAAAGGCTGAATACGATCCTTCAATCCCTAAAAAATCATAAGCGGTCTTGTGCAATAGAGGACTTAGAGAATGAGAGATTGGCGAACCCAAAACACCCGCGAGAATCACTTGAAGGCACCCGCCTTTCGATTCTTCACATATAGCGCTTTCCATGTGTTGAATTCATCAAAGGATTTTGTGAAGCGGGTATCACCTGGTGCGACTGTCACGAAATACAACCATTCTCCAGGAGCAGGTTCTAAAGCAGCTGTCATAGCAGCTACGCCAGGACTTCCGATAGGACCTGGTGGAAGTCCATACTTCTTATAGGTGTTATACGGTGAATTAATTAGAGTTGATTTGGAACTTAAGAAAATTTCGCCACGCAATTTTTCGATAAAATGAACGGTTGCGTCCATCTGTAGGGGCATTCCAACTTTCAAGCGATTTCGAATCACTCGTGAAACCTTGGCAAAATCACTTGCACCGCCTTCAGCCTGAATTATTGAGGCGATAGTCAGGATCTGCCCTCCGGTAAACTCGTTATCTCCTGACATTAGTCGCTGTGCGATTGGTTCTGCACTAAATCGATCAATCATTGACTGAACAGCCTGTACGGACGAAGTTCCTTTTGCAAAAGTGTATTGGGCTGGGAAGAGCAGCCCTTCAGTGTCTTTAAATCCTTTCGGCAAAACCACTGATGTTAGAGCTTTGTTAATCTCTGCTTTAGTAAAACCATAATCGATAAGTGCGGTAACGACCTCGCTCTTCCAGCCGCCTTCATAAATTCTGATTAGGTTTGGAATACGATCGGCATCTAGTAACTGTTCGAGAGCTTGTTGGGCTGAGATATTTTGCGAAACTCGATGGTTGCCAGGTGCAATTCTCTCAGATCGCTTATCCCCTACCGCAACCCTAAAAAAGGCTTCCGAGGATTTAACCACGCCTTTCGCAAAAAGTAACTGAGCTATTTCCGAGCCTGAAGAACCATTAGGGATATCGATAACAACCTCTGACTGATCTGCAATCATTTCATTAGTCGGAAAATCCGGTGCAACACTAGGTCCTGATCTGGCGTAAAAGGCAGCCCCCAGGAGTGCGATGCTGATCAAAGCAACAAGGAGACGTAGTTTCATTTGCGTTTCTCTAATTCAAGAGCAAATTCCAAAATTGCAACTGCTGCGGCCATGTCGATCGCATCCTTTGAATCCCTGGCATTGCGACCTGCATCCCGTAAATTTCGGGCCGCACTTACTGTGCTCATGCGTTCATCAATGAGTTCAATAGGCACCTGTGTGATCGTGCGCAGAACTTCAACAAAATCGAGTGCTTTTTCAGTTGCAGCCCCGTCATTTCCACTCAGCAGGGCAGGGCGTCCAACATAAATAGCTACTGGCTCGATCTCGGCCAATATCTGCGCGATCTGTTTAACAAGAGACTTATCGGTTGCTTTCAATGTTGTTAATGGAGAAGAGAGAATCGAATCCGGATCACTTACTGCCACGCCTATTCGAACATCACCGTAATCAAATGCGATTCGACGTCCGCGCTCCATCATTTAACCAGCAAGCGCGTTTGAGATCGCAGTCAAAGCATCCTGTGATTTTGACGAATCAATTCCGCCGCCTTGTGCGAAATCATCCTTGCCGCCACCGCCACCACCCAGAACCGTTGAACCAATCTTTACTAGCGCTCCAGCCTTAACCCCAGTTGATCGCGCCTCTTCACTAGTTGCGACTACCAAAACTGGCTTACCATCATTTGAACTGATCAGAGCGACCACAGATTTTTCTTGGCCTGATCGTAGATCTAAGGCGATTTTTCGTAGGTCATCGCCTGAAACACCATCAGCCATTACTGATCCAATAAATGAAATTCCGTTGATCACTTTGGCGTTTTTGGTAAGTTCGCCTACTTGAGAAAGAGCTTGTGCTGAACGAACAGCTGCTAGTTCCTTTTCAATTTCCTTCATCTTGTTAAGTAGCTCTGAAATTCGCTCGGGTAACTCTTCCGTGCGAGCACCCTTAATTAAATCAGTCAGCGAGTTGAGTAAAACATGTTCACGAGCTAAAAACTTATAAGCATCGACCCCAACAAGTGCTTCAACACGACGAACACCCGCTCCAATTGAAGATTCACCCAATAACTTAATCACACCTAACTGCCCGGACCTTTCAACATGTGTGCCACCGCATAATTCACGGGCCCAGTCCCCCACACTGACTACGCGGACAACATCACCATATTTTTCTCCAAACAAGGCCATAGCACCAAGTTCTTTCGCCTTTGCTTGACTCATACTTTCGGCAGTAACTTCAAGATTATCTAGCAATAAAGCATTGACCCGTGATTCAACATCATTTAAAACACTGACTGGAACAGAACCGGTAGATGGAAAATCGAAACGGAAACGACCTGGTGAATTCTCAGATCCAGCTTGTGTCGCAGTTTCGCCCAGAATTTCACGGAAGGCTTTGTGGACCATGTGAGTTGCCGTATGGGCCCTCGAAATAGCATGACGACGTTGAATATCTATCTCAGCAAGTGCGTCACTACCCACTTCAATTGAACCGCTGATAACCCGGCCCCGGTGTACTGACAAGCCAGGAACTGGTGATTGAACATCTACGATTTCAACAATGGCACCGTTACTCAAGGTAATGCGTCCGCCATCAGCCAACTGACCGCCGCCTTCAGCATAGAACGGTGTTCGGTTTAAGGTCAGTTCTATATCTTCGCCTTCTGATGCACTTGCAACACCAATTCCATCCACAACAATCCCAGTTAGCTTTGACTCTGAAATCTGCTGGGCATAACCAACGAATTCACTTTTGCCACTTTTATCAGCTATAGCCTTATAGACAGAAACGTCCGTGTGACCCGATTTCTTCGCCTTCGCATCAGCCTTTGCCCGATCCTTTTGCTCCTTCATCAAGCGACGAAAACCATCTTCATCAACTTCAAGGCCCTCTTCGCGCGCCATTTCCAAGGTTAAATCAAAGGGGAACCCATAAGTATCATGAAGTTTAAAGACTTCATCACCGGGCAAGATGCTGACCTTCGATTTTTTCAAAGCAACTGATGCAAGATCAAAGATTGCCGTACCACTTTTGAGTGTTTGCAGGAAACTTTCTTCTTCGGAAACGCTGACAGATAAAATACGTTTCTTATCAGCTATCAACTCTGGATACTGTGACCCCATCGCACCGATTGCGGCGACAGTGAGTTCAGACATGATTGGATCCATCGATCCCAAAAGACGCATATTGCGAATAGTTCTACGCATCATTCGGCGCAGCACGTACCCACGGCCTTCATTGCCGGGCGTGACTCCATCACCGATCAACATGGCAGACGTTCGAGCATGATCGGCGATCACGCGCAATGCAATATCTGATTTTTCTGATGATCCGTACTTAACTCCCGTTAACTCAGAGGCACGATTCAAAATCATTATTGTTGTGTCAATCTCATAAATGTTTTCTACACCCTGCAGCAACGCCGCCGTACGCTCTAAGCCAAGACCGGTATCAATACTCTTTGCTGGCAATTCGCCAAGGATCGGATAACTGTCTTTTCCGCCACCAGCACCACGTTCATTTTGCATGAAAACAAGATTCCAAATTTCTAGGTATCTATTTTCATCTGCAATAGGTCCACCTTCAGCACCATATGCAGGACCTCGGTCATAGTAAATTTCAGAACATGGTCCGCATGGTCCTGGCACTCCCATCGACCAGAAATTATCTGCCATGTCACGGCGCTGGATCCGCTCCTTGGGAACCCCAATTTTCTTGTGCCAAATATCTGCGGCCTCATCATCATCTAAGTAAACAGTCACCCACAATTTATCTTCAGGAAAACCGTACCCACCATCTGCGATAGGACGTGTTAGAAGTTCCCATGCAAGTGCGATTGCACCCTCTTTGAAGTAATCACCAAATGAGAAATTGCCACACATCTGAAAAAATGATGCGTGACGAGTTGTTTTACCAACTTCATCAATATCTAATGTGCGCACACACTTTTGCACTGAAGTAGCTCTCTTATAAGGCGGTGTTACCTCACCCAGAAAGAACGGCTTGAACGGGACCATGCCGGCATTTACTAATAAGAGATTTGGATCATCAGCAATCAAAGATGCTGAAGGCACAACAGTGTGGGTTAAACCCTGTCGGTTATCTGATTCAAAGAAGCGCAGCCAGCGCGAACGGATCTCGGCGGATTCCACTAGCTAGGATCACTCCGCCTTCTTCTTCTTTGAGCGGCCCTTGTTCATTTGCGCTGCAGATATAAGAGCTCCTGCCACCTTTACCGCCGAACCATTTTTGTTCATAAAAGTTGATGCTGCTTCATTGACCTTATCTGACATCTCTTCGATGTTCTTGGTGACGCGGTTGATACTGTGAAGAGGACCATTTACAAGAGTTACCGTTGTATTCAACTCGTCAATGAGTGGGGCGGTCTCCTCTGTAAGAACCTTGAGTGAGGTGCTTGCCTCGTCAACTAAGCGACCGACTCGGATAACAACATATGCGATCGCCAAAGCGATCACAGCAAGAGATGATGCTGCGATTATCGTTGCAATTCCGCCTGGACCCATATCGTTAGCCTACCTGACCCTTACTTGTCTTCGCTGGTTTTTGCTTGTGGAACCCAATCGATTCCGCTCTCTTTGCGTTGAGCGGGAGTAATGGGAGTTGGAGCACCCGTTAGAGGATCTCCTCCACTAGCTGTCTTTGGGAAAGCAATAACTTCACGAATCGAGTCTGAACCAGTCAGCAATGCACATACGCGATCTAAACCAAGTGCAATTCCGCCATGCGGAGGCGGCCCATAATTGAAAGCCTCTAACAAGAAACCAAACTTACTGTTTGCCTCTTCATCGCTTAAGCCAATGACAGAGAAAACATCCTTTTGCATAGTTCGATCATGGATACGAATCGATCCACCGCCTAACTCTGTTCCATTCAAAACAATGTCATAGGCGTAGGCAAGAGCTAAGGCGGGATCTGACTTAAATGTTGCTGCAAACTCTGGCTTGGGTCCTGTAAATGGATGGTGAACAGCTGTCCAGCCACCGTTGTCTGTCGGTTCAAACATAGGAGCATCCACAACCCACAAAAATTCCCACTTACCTTCAGGGATTAGACCGCAGCGCTTTCCAATTTCCAATCGAACAGCGCCCAATAGATTTAAAGATGCTGTTCGTTCTCCTGCTGCAAAGAAGATCGCATCTCCAACTTTAGCGCCAGCTGCTTGAACAATTCCTGCTGTTTCCTTCTCAGAAATGTTCTTCGACACTGGACCACCCAAAGTACCGTCTTCATTCACCAGAATGTATGCCAGTCCCTTTGCGCCACGTGCCTTTGCCCAGTCCTGCCAAGCATCTAACTCGCGACGTGCAGAGGCTGCTCCCCCAGGCATAACAACCGCGCCCACATAGGGAGCTTGAAAAACTCTAAAAGGTGTCTCACCAAAAAATGAGGTGAGATCAACCAACTGATTAGCAAATCGAAGATCAGGTTTGTCAGATCCGTACTGTGTCATCGCATCTGCATATGTCATACGCTGCAAAGGAAGAGGAATATCGTAGTTAACAGTTTCCTTCCAAATGCGAGCAACAATCTTTTCAGCCACAGCCAAAATATCTTCTTGATCAATAAATGACATTTCAATATCTAGTTGCGTGAACTCTGGCTGGCGATCTGCACGAAAATCTTCGTCACGGAAGCAGCGTGCGATTTGATAGTACTTTTCCATACCAGCAACCATCAAAAGTTGCTTAAAGAGCTGCGGTGACTGAGGCAGGGCATACCAACTACCTGGTTGCAGGCGAACTGGAACTAGAAAGTCGCGCGCTCCTTCTGGTGTTGACCTGGTCAAGTATGGTGTTTCAATCTCAAGAAACGTTTCTTCTTCCATCACACGACGAATCGTTGAAGTAACTTTTGAACGCAAGCGCAGATTATGTGCCGGCTTTTCACGGCGCAAGTCTAAGTATCGGTAACGCAGTCGAACCTCTTCGTTAATGTCAGTGTCATCCCCACTATCTACAGGGAATGGAAGAGGAGCAGATTCTGACAAGACAACAACGGTATCGCCCATAACTTCAATTTCACCGGTTGCAATGTTTGTATTCTGATTTCCATCAGGTCGAGCAACAACCTCACCGGTAATAAGCAAACACCACTCTGCGCGTAATGATCCGGCAACTTTTTCGTCGCGAATAACCACTTGAACTGAACCAGATGCGTCACGAAGGTCAATAAAGGCAACCCCACCATGATCTCGGCGACGCGAAACCCATCCTGCAAGGGTTACTGTCTGACCCGCATGGGATTTACGAAGTGAGCCTGCCTCATGTGTACGCAACATTAATTAGTCCAATTTTTCCGTTTTAGAGAGCTTCGAGCAATGAGTCAATCTTAACGGAAGATGTGTGCCCAGATTTCATCTCTTTCAATTCAACTGTTCCGCTAGAAATCTCTGATTCACCAAGTACCACGACATATTTCGCACCGCTCTTATCAGCACCTTTCATAGCCCCTTTGAGGGCGCGATCGCCAAAAGCAATTTCAACGCTCTTTCCATGGGTTCGTAAATCAGCGGCAATAGTTAAGGCTTTAACTCTGGCTGACTCCCCTAGCGGAATGATGAATAGATCTGAAACAAAAGCATCGTTTCCTATTACTCCTTCTGCCTCAGCAGCTAAGAGTGCACGATCGACGCCTAATCCAAATCCAATCCCAGAGAGAGACTGGCCTCCGAGTTGCTCCATCAAACCGTCATATCGTCCGCCACCTCCAATACCTGATTGTGCTCCCAACAGTTCGTGAACAAACTCGAAGGTGGTGCCTGTGTAGTAATCAAGCCCACGCACCATTCGGGGATTGAGTACATATGAAATCCCCAAAGCATCCAAATACTTTTGCACTTGTTCAAATTGAAGGCGGGAATCTTCATTTAGATAATTGATCAATAGCGGAGCATCAGCCATCGCCTTGCGCATTTCCTCGCGTTTATCATCAAAGAGGCGGAGTGGATTAATCAGCGCCCGCGCTGCAGTTGCTTCATCCAGGGTGAGCGTTGAAATGAATTTTACGAGATCAACCCTATGAGCTGCCCGAGATTCGGCATCTCCTAATGAAGTGATCTCTAAACGGTACTTACTCAGGCCAATAGCTCTAAATCCAGCATCGGCAATTGCGATTACTTCCGCATCAATTGCAGGATCATCTAGACCAATCGCTTCGATTCCAACTTGATAGAACTGTCGATAGCGTCCTGCTTGTGGACGCTCTGCGCGAAAAAACTGGCCTGAGTACCAAACTTTAACTGGCAACTGTCCACGATCTAATCCGTGTTCGATGACAGCGCGCATCACACCGGCGGTTCCCTCGGGACGAAGTGTTATTGATCGACCACCACGATCCTCGAATGTGTACATCTCTTTAGATACAACATCGGTAGATTCGCCAACACCGCGTGTGAATAATTCAGTATCTTCAAAAACAGGTAACTCTATTAATTGATACCCCGCACGTTTGGCAGGTGCAATTAAGTTCTCACGAACAAATTCAAATGCCCTTGATCTGCTTGGCACATACTCACTCACACCCTTTGGCGCAGAAATTTTTTGACCTGCCATTAGTAGCAACCTACCAAACTCTTAAGATAAGAATTACTCTTTTTTTCATGTGCCATAGTTGTTTCTGGGCCGTGTCCAGGTAACACTCGTAGGTGATCGGCTAATGGCAATACTTTCTTGCGCAAGGTCTCTTCCATATCTTTAGCAGAACCAGTGGGTAAATCGGTACGCCCAATTGAACCAGCAAACAGGACATCCCCGCTGACTAATACCTCATTGGAAACTTCAAACATTAAAGAGCCTCGAGTATGACCGGGAGCGTGGATTGTCTTAAAGGAAAGACCAACTAGTTCAATTACATCGCCATTTCGAAGCTCGCGAACATCCTTTGCTTCTGAAAAATTCATTCCAGCCAAGGTGCTTTGAAACTCTGAACTAACAAGCTTTTCTGGGTTCGACAGAGCCGCCCGATCTTCACTATGGATGTATGAAGGGATGCTGTACCCGTCAGCGATTGCTTGGATAGAAAAGGTATGGTCCAAGTGACC
>Ga0114975_10003010_pt1 | contig 11401 bp, 8 predicted proteins | sample S_130626_EF_Meta_FD_87031 | JGI IMG/M metagenome (GOLD analysis project Ga0114975, IMG submission 87031) | Freshwater microbial communities from Lake Simoncouche, Canada to study carbon cycling - S_130626_EF_MetaG | ecosystem: Environmental > Aquatic > Freshwater > Lake | place: Lake...
AAAAGGGGTCAGACTACGCCGGCGTAGTCTGACCCCTTAAGCGTAGTCTGACCCTGTTTATAGGGTCAGGCACCATCAGCGTAGTCTGACCCCTTTTGGGGGCTTGGGGCGCGGGGCGCGAGCGGGAACCAGTTCAGGGGGCGGGTTAGCAAGTTGGCATGTTGGCGAGGGGAGAGGCATACGAACAGAGAGATACAGGGGCGCGAAGAGGCAGGGAGGCAAAATACAGATCCAAAAATTCAGGGTGGGGTGGGACCGTCGGGAATTTAAGTCGGTAAATTATAATTATTTAAACACATTATAAAATTTGCCCCTCTGAAAAAGCTAGCTTCGGCCCTCCACTATTTTCATATTAAAAATATGAAACTCAGGGGTGCATATAGATGAGTACCACGGATATCATTAAAGAGATCTGTGAACTACAGCCAAAGTGGACATCTGTAAACACACCCGAAATGAAGCGTCGTGGTGAGCTTATACGGAAAGACCTTGTTCAATCGTTACGATCTCAAGAGGCTGAATTCAAAAAAGCTTTAGGGAAATATTCAAGTGACTGGGGTATAGAAGGAAGCGACGGAATCGGACGCAAAGGCCAAGCACCATGGGTTCGCATATTCTCAGAAAGTATGTCTCCTCTTCCAACTGAGGGGTACTACATGGTCATACATTTTAGCGCAGATGGATCCGCAGTATTTGTGACGATCGGCCATGGCTCAAATAATTGGAGTTCTGACGGATCATTAGTACCTTTTGACGATAAAGATCTCGACCAAATCACTGAACGCGGACGCAAAATATTAATGAACTATTATGGGTCGTTGAATGGATTCATTGATCCTATTAGTCTTGGTGGAAAATTAAAAGGCCCAAGAACTTATGAAAAAGCTACTGTAGTTTCCAAAAAGATATCTATAAATGAATTTAGTGAAGAATTATTTATTTCAGCAGTTACGAAAGCTCTAGAGATGCTTGCGGTTATATATGACGCAGTTGCACTGGGGGTGGATGAAAATGCAGCTTCAATATCGCAAACCGAAATTGATAGTATAATTAACCCTTTAAGTAGAAGGTCTACTGGCCAAGGATATGGTTTAAGTGCTGCAGAACGTAGGGCGATTGAGTTGTGTGCAATGGACCAAGCCTCTCAATGGCTCTCAGAGAATAAATTTAGTGAGATTAAAGATTGTTCAAAAAATAAACCCTATGATTTTACAGCGCTACGTGATGGCAAAACCTGGAAAATAGAAGTAAAAGGTACAACGGCAGAGAAAGGTGATGTTATTTTAATGACAGCGAATGAGGTTAAATTACATCGATCTGAGAGTGGCTCGACAGTGATTATAATTGTTACTGCGATTAAATTAGATCGTTCAGAGAAAGAGCCCCAAGCTGCCGGTGGAATCGTCTGGGCTGAAGTAGGCTGGAGAATTGATGACTGGATCCAGGACCCAATTTCATTTAGAATACTAAGAAAAAATTAGTTCAGTTCCTAAAATTAGTCTTTTTTAGGAAAGAAATGTTCCTGTATTAATTTAAAAATAATTTGAACAGTAGGTACGACTACGCTGTTTCCAAATTGTTTATAAAGTTGGCTTTCAGAGACTCCTATTTTTATTAACTCATCAGTTTTCATAATAGTTTTACCGCGTTTAAACCCCATTATTTTTGCACATTCAGTAGGGGTTAGTTTTCTAACAATTCCGTCAATTAAGTAAGCCCCAGTTTTAGCGGCTAATCCACCCCCATTTGCCGAGAACGTTGTAGCTTGTCCATAAATGCTATAAATACGTTCACCTTGGCGACCTTTACGTGAATCACCTCTCTTGCCAATTTTACCTATTTGGACGGGCTTTAGGGGCCTTTTCTCTTTAGCTTCTATATCCAGCGCATTAAGAACATTGAGGCTGGTTACTATCCTGTTTTCAGGAATTTCGTAGTTAATGATTTCATCCTTAGTTAGTAACTCCAGATTCATTAAAACACTTTTTCCTTTCGGTTTTCGATTTTTTAGTTCTTCAAGTACGTGGTTAAATTTTTGTATTTTTCCTTGGTCGGGAAATGATTCATCGTGTACGGCTATGAGATAAATTCGTTCACGTTTAGTGGCCGCACCGTGGAAGCCTGAGTTCAAAACAATAGTCGATAAAGTATAACCAATAGCTCTAAATTCATTATTAATTATCTGTAATGTTTGTCCTTCTGTTTCACCATGCTTTTTTAAGTTTTTAACGTTCTCTAGAAAAACTATTTTGACTGGTTTTTTTTGCTTAATTTTGTTTTTAAGGATATCAATTATTCTGTAGAAAAGTATCCCTCTCGAGTCTGCAAAACCTAGTCTTTTTCCTGATATACTAAAAGCTTGGCAGGGAAATCCGCCGCAAAGCACATCATGATCAGGCACTTTACTTATTTGTGACTGGTGTGTGATTGTGTTGATATCTCCAAATGGAATTTTACCAAAATTGTAATAATAACTTATCCGGGCATACTTATCTTTTTCGCAGCTGAATGTACATGTTCCGCTAGAATTTTCACCGGCGAGCCTGAACCCTCCAATGCCAGCAAATAAATCAATAAAGCTAAATTTTGTGGATTTTGTTTTTTTTCTTAAAACACCCGCTATTTTCTTCGTATCTTTAAGTATTTTAGTATAATTATTAATTTGCCCCGACGTAGTAGCTTTGTTATCTATTTTGTGATTGTATCCACTATGCGTCAAAGTAGCCAATTCATCCAAGTCATCATCAGATAAATTAACTAACAAATTCTTATTTTTTGGCTGCATGTAGTAATTCAACTATTGGTGTCGTACGTCAATTCGTCAAGTGTTCCAATCTGACCTAATTACTTCATATAATTGATTTAAACTTCTTTAAAATGTCATCAAAATCAGATACTCAAAAACTCAAATTATATTTTCCAGGCGCCAACGGTGGTCAAAATGTTGGACCAAGCGATGCTGGAGCCGAATTCTTTGCAGGTAACTTAATGGGGCACCTTGCAAGGGAATGTGCACAGAATGCTATAGACGCACGCAAGGGAAGCGAGCCAATACGGCTCAGTTTTAAACTCCAGCAAATGGAAGCTGATCAGATTCCCGAGTATGCTCACGGTTTAACAGATGCTTGGGACGCTGCCTCTAAACGCTGGGGAAATAGCGGTAAGGATAGCCAAGAAATTTTTGCAAAGGCTAAATCTATGTTAGCCATCCCAAAGGTTCCTGTACTTGTAATCTCAGATTACAATACGAATGGATTAGAAGGGATTACAGATAGTGATGATGACAGTAATGAGTCTTGGACTCGTCTAGTGAAGTCTACGGGTGTTGCGAATGGTAGCAAAGGTGCTGGCGGTGCTTTCGGTATCGGAAAAATGGCTCCATTCGTCTGCTCCGCCCTACGAACTGTTTTTTATCAAACTTATTCCAAAGATGGATGGGGTTATCAGGGAGTGGTGCGTTTAATGACGCACCGGGACACAAAAAGTCAGCGCAAATTACAAGCTTTTGGTATGATTGGATTAAAAGGTGAAGATAAGCATGAAAAGTGTGAAATTTCTCTGCCGATAACTTCTCGAGAAAAAGTTCCTGATTTATTTCGTGCCCATCGCAAACCTAATGAATTTGGGACTGATATATTTGTCGTCGGTTTTGTCGGCAGCGATGACTGGAAACTGCATGTTAAAGCTGCATTAATCACCAATTTTTTTCCTGCTATTTATCAAAATATTGCTGAGTTTGAAGTTAGTGGTGAAGAGATTAACCAAAAGAATATTTCATCTCAGCTCGCAGCTCTAAAGAAAGAAGCTATTGATCGAGGAAAAGACGATTTAGTTAAGGAGCTTGAGTCCACCTATTGGTACATCAAAGCCAGCGAGGCTTGTGATTCTCGTAATCCAGAATGGGTTTTGTCAAAAAATTTAAAGCATTTCGGCCAAGTTCGCATTGGTATTGTTCTAGCGTCTAAGGATGAAATTCGTCTGCACGGTCAACTTCCTGGGCGTTGTTTCATGTGTCGAAGTAACCGCATGAAAATTTTTTCTAAGTTATACCAGGTGTCATTCCCATTTGCGGCATTTATGATTTGCGATGACGAATCTGGCAATGAGGCACTACGCCGGCTTGAACCGCCCACTCATACGGCATGGGAGGAAGAAAGAGATAAATCTCCAGAGCGCCAGGTTTATAAAGAACTCAAAGAAATTTATTTATGGATTCGAAATGAAGTGTCTAAGCTTGCCCCTCCACTCAGTGAAGAGTCGTTGACCTTAGAGTCTGTTGCTAAAGCAATCAGAGGACTAAATCTACCAGAAGAGAAGGGCAGTGATGTTGATGGAAATGAACCTGACAGTTTGATTAAAAAAGGGATCAAGAGATCGCCCTTCGTACGTGTTGCCTACGGTGATGATACAGCCAAATTGCCAAAACCTAGCCCAACTGATAAACCGAAAATAACGAAAAAATATAAATCTATCGATATTGATTCTACTTTTACTTACCGCGGGCACGGCAGGTATGTCGCATGCATTGTACCCAAGATAAAAGAGGCTCTAAGTGGTGACGAAGTTTTACGTATATTTGCTTTTAATTTTAACGGCTCTACCGATGCAATCGCTTTCTCGGTCGTCGATTCTGAGACCAATGATAATGTTAATGTTGTAAAGATTTCTCGCACATCAAATGAAAAGTATGCAGATATAAGTCTTCCTAGTGGCCACTGCGGTGAAATTAATTTTGTTATCAAAACCGAAATTAATCTTCTAACTCTCACCGCTCAACTACTTAAGCCTATAGAAATTAATAAAGAAGATAGTCTTCTAGAAGTTAAACCTAAGAAAAAATAATTTATGACTAGTTTGCCATATCCTACACTTTGCCCAGTTAATCTCATAGACACTGAAAAGGAATCCAAGCTTGGTAGTGAATCAAGGTTTGACCCAATTTTATATGGTAAAATTGACCTAGACGGCAGCCCGGATACCGCTTCACGGAATTTTACTTTTTCAATTACATTTCAAAATAATCAAATCGCGAGGTACATATTAGAAGGTAAGGCCAAGATGTCTTTGATTATTGAAGCTAAAACAAGTTTGGTTAGGAAATCTTTTCAAATTGATTTAACAAACGAGAAAATAGAGCTCGGTACATTTACAATTGATCCCATTAATCTCGACGAGTGGGGTATTGCTTTACCTGCTGAAGCTACTATTTATATTGTTAGTGTTTCGGAGATTTTAGAGTATATTTTGCCCGGTGCACCTTCCATAATGGGCAGGAATGATGGTGTGACTTTACCTAAAGGTGCTATTTTGGGATATTCACTAGTTTTGCCTTTATTGCCTAGGTTAGAGGAATCCTCATCAATAATAGAGCCCAAACTAAATGAAAAACTTGAGCCTCAAGATTCTCCCAAAATAAGTTATACTGGAAGCGATAAAATTTACATTGAACTGGACAGTCGATCCTATGCCATGTTCGCATCTTTAAAAGATGACTCAGCTAGTGGACCTGCGCTGACTTACTCTTTAGTTATGCCTGCACTGATTCAGGCTGTTTCCGTTGTTATGAGTCAGAAAAACCAAGAAAGCGATGAATCTATTTCTTTACTTGCTTGGTACCAGAGCCTGGAAGTCATGATTAAGGCTCTCAAGGATGACGGTTTAATTTCAGATCAATCACACGCGTATGAGGTTGCACATTTAATAATGAAAAAGCACCTTAATCTCGCAGACGCAATTTCTAAGATTCCAATCTCACACTCTGAAAACGAATGAAAATCCTAACCAAAGATGGGCACCTATCAGTAACGGGTTACTTGGTCGACTATTGTAAATATATAAGCCTAGAAATCAAAAAAGCTGGTCCGTCCAATATTTCGGAGGACAAGCTAAATTTGATTTCAAGTGAATCACTCCTCGTTAAGGTGGAGTCTTGTAATAACTGGAAGCGATCAGCTGAAAGTGTAATTAAGCCTCTCAAATTTAACCTTAATGATGCTAATGATAAACTGTCTAGCATGGCTGTAATTTGTGACACTGGCGATAAAATTGACAAAAACTTGAGTGATTTTAAATCATCATTAATAATCTATGAAGCACTTAAGGATTTACCTGCTGCAGCATCAGTTGATTGGACGCTTTGGTCTGGTTTAGCCTTTGGCCCATGTTCTGAATACATGAAACAGCGCTGGAATGTCCTACCACCAGTACTCTTTCAAGTTGGTCAGCAGACTAATCAAGATGAAGATAATTCGGAGAATGAGGCAGAAGGTAAGCCACAAAGGAAGACCGATCCCATCAACAGAGCACGCGGTATTCTTTTACAGCGTTGGATTGGACGTGGTGCAGGTACTACCGCACTCACGCGACATGGCATTGCCCGATTATGGTGGATTGCACGTGTTGCTGATATGGCATCGAAAGAGCCTGAAGCTAAAGGTAAGTCGATGGAACATTACCTTAGAATCCTATATGCTGATCAAAATATTCAGTGGAGTATAGTCCTTCGTCGTTATGGAGCGATGTCGAGGTTAGTAAGCGTTTTACTCGATAAAATTTATAATGATTATTTAGAGTCAGATAGTTCCGACGACATACCTTATAAATTGAAACAAAGTAGTACTATTAATGATGTTAAACAGTTTACAAAACTTCTTAATACTTCCGCTGGTGGATCCTTATATGATCTTAAAGACTATCAAGAAATGACCGATGATGTTAATTATTTCGACCAGTTAGCAAAACAGGCCTAGGCATAATGGATAAATTTGAAAACACTTATTTCATTTTATGAGTTCCATTCCAGTTTTAATTAAAATTCTTTAAAATGGTAATTCGAAAATTAGTTTTTTTCTTGTAAAATGATTGTACGTGTGGTAGAAGTATTTCAACTATGGCTGCTAAAAAAAGTTCTCGTACTTGGTTCCCACGCGTTGATGGAGGCGTCCACCAGAGAATCTGGTTCGCGAAGGCTGGAAAGGGTACCCAGAACGATACCGGAATAGCCCCTCCCGCCGATCAACAGATCAAAAATGGTACCTATTCCTTCAATTTAGCTATTTTCGACCCCACTACCATGACTCAGAAGGAGGCGGCTGAGGCGGGTAAGGAAGGGTCTATGTACCCAGGATATGGCGCCCAGTTTGGTGCTCAGATTTGGCGCATGGCCCATGAAGCTGAGGTAGGTGATATCATCTTTTTAGAGTCAGAAAACCACCACCTGCATGCCGTTGGTATAATTTCAGGAGAGTTTCTTCCTTTTGATGATATCGACTACACTTTAGAGATGTTAAACACGAGGGGTGTTCACCGTATTCCAGTGAAGTGGATTCCGGTTAAAGAAGGCAAAGACTTCATTCAGTTAGGACGACTCGATAATGCCATCTTTAGGGACATTGCTGAAAAGGAAGAACTCGCATCACTTCTGATTTTTGGAACTCAAAAGTTAGTGGCCGAAGCTATGGGTATTGATTATAAGGAATTTGAAGATCGGATGGAAAAAGTCGCAGCTGCAGCGGGCACGGAAGAGACTGAAGAAGAAGAGGCTGAAGATGATATCGTCGTAACTATTGAAGAGCCCGCGAAGCCAGTAGCACCGGTTGTGGAAGCACCTAAGCCCGTGTTTGCACACGTAGCGCGTAACGGGGCGTACATACACCAGAAAATAACCGAGGAAGCCCTCCACGACCTCATTAAATCATCCCAGGTACTGCCGACCGATCACGTTTACCACCCCATATCCATTAGCTGGATGACCATCGCTGAATACCGCAAACTACGCGGCCTCAGCTAGGGTGTTTTAATTGGTCGGTGGATTCAGAAATATAATTCCAGAAGAGTTTTCAAAATGAATAACGAAAATAACATTTCTGGTGACTTTGAATCTAATAAAATATTAACAAATCTCCGGGGTGAACACCTGTACAGTTGGTGCTTTTCATTTACATGTTTCTGTGTAAGGGTGGGGTATGGCAAAAAAGCCTACTTATAAATTCATAGATCTATTTGCAGGGATAGGCGGATTCCACGTCGCATTTAACAATACTGGAAGAGCTCAATGTGAATTTGCCAGTGAATGGGATCCACATGCGCGTAAAACCTATCGTCACTGGTTTAACAAAAGATCGGATAAAGAACTATTTAAGGATAACGATAGACGATTCGCTGGTGATATTACCAAAGTAAATATTAACGATGACATTCCCGATTTTGACATCCTTTGCGGAGGGTTTCCCTGTCAGCCATTTAGTCAAGTGGGCCAGAAAAAAGGTTTTTCAGACACTCGCGGTACTTTGTTTTTCAACATCGAGGAAATTATTAAAATAAAAAAACCACGTGCTTTCTTTTTGGAAAATGTACGCGGTTTAATTAATCACGGTGGTGATAGTTCCACTCCTGGAATAGGAAAGACTATGGAGACAATTCTACACCACTTGTACGGAGAAAAGTCGAAGGGCGGACTCGGCTATCATCCTCCAGTCGGACATGCAGGATATTTCTATGTAAAAGCCAGTGATCACGGCCTACCCCAACACCGTCCTAGGGTCTTCATTATTGGCTTTAGGGATAAAAAAGATGCTGCAGCCTTTACACTACCTCAAAAAACAGCGCCCGACGACAAATTACTCGGAAGAATTTTAGGTGGTAGGGGCTGTGAAGTCTTTTTCGATTCAGCAGGGAAAAAACCACGAAACATTGGCTTTACTCTTAGATGTGGCGGAAAAGGCTCGCACATTGAAGACCGACGGAACTGGGAGCACTACTACGTCAAAAGCTCCAAAGATTCTAAACCTAAGATTCTTAAGATTAATGAAGATCATGGTTTGTTGCTCAATGGCTTTCCTGAAGACTTCCAGTTTCCAGCCGAAGTAGGTAAAACACAACGGATGAAGCAGTTAGGCAATAGCGTAGCTGTTAATGCAATACAGGCGTGGGCAGAGTCCATTATTGATGCGCTAGATGGACAGACCGTCTCACAGACTAAAGGACTAGAACTCTGGGAACGGCTTTAGTTTGTTCTTACATGCAGTCTGCCACGCAGCTTGCCATTGATTTTTCTAGCCCATGTTTTGTTCTCAGCCGACAGCGTGGAGTCTGTTTCAATTTTTTTTCCATGATGTCTAATGCTAAAAACTAAATTATCCCAGCAGACATTATAAAAATTATCTTTATCGATAATCTTCCAGGTTTTCGGATCTAGTGGATCGTCAAATTCTAGAATATACTTTGCTGGCATAGGTGATAGCCCAGCCCCTGTTCCTTCGAAGGCGAAGTAATTAAAAATCGGTCCAAACCCTTCTTTGAATTTACTAGACCAAAAAAGATTAAACTTCTTTCTAGAATTTCCATTAACATCTTCACCAATTAACCCCGGGATTCTATTTTCCCAATACCTTAATATTTCATAATCTAGAAAGTCTATATTCACATTTGCGTGTATAGCCGCAACGCCAAAGCCATCTCTGAAAGTATGATTAATAATAGCTGGTCTAACTGCAGATGACTTTATTGAGTAATTAGTTTTATTAATAGATACATCAGCCTTCATTCTGGAGCCTGCTTTTACGATATGTAGCGGCGCAAGAATATCCCTGATTTTAGAGTAGTCATACTTAGCTCCTGACTCACATACTTCGTCAATTTCAGTTTCATCAATATCTTGATTGTAAGTATAACTGCCGTCCTTCGACTTAAAGTCACCCGCATCGATTTGTTTGATTTTTGATCCGTCTAGGAACTTTTCACCATCTATCATCATTCGTATTAATTTTGCCTTAACTAAAAGTTCACCCGACTCACCAGTGTTTTTGTTGGGAATATTCATATTTAGATAACCTTATATTAAAAGCACTCAGTACTTAAGTTACGACTTTACAATACGTCTGATAATTTATAGTAAATTTACAATAAACAAGTACTAAATTCAAAGAAAATCAAAACAATTTATGCTACCAATACACATATACGAAACGATCAAATTTACTGTTCTTTTGCCTAGTAACAGGGAGAAAAGTTATGAGTGGTTTTTTACTGCACTTGAAGCTCATATTATTGGCCTAGTTAGACTAGATTCAAATTTAATTCAAACAGATGATGAAATCAGATCAGACCTTAAAGCCGAAATTATTTCTCTGATGACGCCAATAAGGGGGATGTTAACCGATCCCTCGGCTAACTTTGATCCGGATTGGACGAAAAAAATTGATAGAACTAAATGGGAGTATTGGCCTGCGCTTTACCGTTATCTTGGAGAATATAAAAAGCCAGTGCGGTCTTTATCAACTTTATCGTCACTAGATAAGACAAGCGATTATGTATTATCTCAAATTGGATCACCAGAAGTTGTAGGGCAAAGATTTGGACTGGTAATAGGATACGTTCAAAGTGGAAAAACAGAAAATTTCACTGCCTTAATCTCTAAAGCGGCCGACTCTGGTTATAAACTTATAATTGTCTTGTCGGGTGTAGATGATGAAATACGCGAGCAAACACAAGAGCGCATCGGCACCCATGTATTTGGAATAGCCAGTGAATTTAGTCTCCATGGTGTGAAATTTCCTAACAGACGCTGGCATGAGTTAACCAGCAGGAAAGATGATTTTAAAACTCCCTCTGCAGTTGCGAGCAATATGCTTTCTGATGACCGTCCTACTTGCTTAGTAATCAAGAAAAACGGCAAAATTCTTTTACGTGTTCACGAGTGGCTAAAAACTGTTAATGCAAACATCAAACAAAATTTACCAGTACTAATTATTGATGATGAAGCAGATCAAGCATCTCCTAACGTAGCTGTAAATGATCCTGACAATCGTCCGACAGTTATAAATAAGCGAATACGTGAAATCTTAGGTCTATTCAGTAAATCACGTTATGTTGCTTATACCGCGACGCCTTTTGCTAACTTCTTTATAAACGCCGAAACAAATATTGGTACAGGTGCATTTGGTAATGATTTATACCCTCGTGATTTCATATTTTCTCTACCGTCTCCCCCAGAATATATGGGCGCCGCAGATATTTATGGATTACCTCCTGGGACTCTTCGCGATGGTGTCGAAGTAAATAGATTTGAGGGTATTTGCCAGCCCTGCGTTGATCCTAGTCAGCAAATTAATTTATCAAATATTGGTAATCTATCAGGTCTCAAAGACGCAATTTATAGTTTTATACTTGGTACTGCTATACTGAGCTTGAATAAAGGAAATGACGACTTTCCATCGTCTATGATTGTTCATGCATCACACTTGAATATAAATCATGAAAAGCATAAAAAGGTAATAGAGCAAATAATCTCTGACGCTAGAGAGTTAGCTAAAATTACAACTTCAGACACTTTGAAAAATAGGTTTATAGGTCTTTATTCAGATCCTGCATATTCAGGTAATGTCATTGGAAAGTTTAACTA
>Ga0114975_10003011_pt1 | contig 11400 bp, 6 predicted proteins | sample S_130626_EF_Meta_FD_87031 | JGI IMG/M metagenome (GOLD analysis project Ga0114975, IMG submission 87031) | Freshwater microbial communities from Lake Simoncouche, Canada to study carbon cycling - S_130626_EF_MetaG | ecosystem: Environmental > Aquatic > Freshwater > Lake | place: Lake...
ATGCCACTGTAGATCTAGCAGATCAGATGGTGGTTGTTGAGCAATCACAAAATATAGAAAATGGTATTAATGCCACTGTAGATCTAGCAGATCAGATGGTGGTTGTTGAGCAATCACAAAATACTAATCAGCAATTACGAGATATAGAAAATGGTATTAATGCCACTGTAGGTCTAGCAGATCAGATAGGGGTTGTTGAGCAAATACAAGATATAGAAAATGGTATTAATACCTCTCTCGAAGTCGTAGAAGATATACTGGATATAGAGGACTTAGAAAAAGAAAGGCTAAATGCCGAGGAAATTGAACAATTAAAAAATGACACTGAATCTGGTATAAATACCGCGATTGCTGTTGCTGACGAAATCACGGTTTTACCAGAAATAAAACCAACAAGGAAGGAAAGGGTAAATGAATACGACGAAATGAGATTAAGAGCATTGTTCTTGGGAAAGCCTCCCGAATATTATCAAAATATTCACGAGTCAGACATAAATGATATAAGGGAGATCCAAAAAGAGCAAAAACAACAGGCTAAGGTGAGATCCGATGCGATCGGTAATTTATCCAATGTGATAGATAATTATAACGAAGGAAACGCAAATAGCGAGCGCAGTGCATATCGCCAAGGAGGCGGATATTATGTAGGCGGATACACTGGTGGATACACTGGTGGATATTATAACGCTGAAGATGTATTAAAGAAAATTAATAAGTTTGAAAACGATATCAATAATCCGATAGAGGCATTCGAGATACGGTTTGAAGATCGCCTCGTTTTCATTATCGCCACATTTTTTATACGATATGTCACAATATCTATCATACAACGCGGGATTGATAGTAATATGGTGAAGTCGTTCTACGAAGGATTTATATACTACGGAGGAATATATATCCTTTTATTCTGGTTCATTGTCTTCTTTATCAATGTTGATAATAATTATACAATAAATTACCTTGATCTTAACAATCTGGCGATTTATATACGCACTATATTTTATTACTTTTATATGGGGACAAACGGGATATCGCGATTGATTATTCATTCATTATTGATTATTATCATTATCATCATCCCTATCTTACTGAATACAAAGAATCGCAAGGCGACGGATACCTTAAATGACGACGACGAAGACAATATGAAACTTCTGTCCTTGGAAGAACGAACCAAGTTGTCCAAGGCGTTATCCTTATTTACTTTATTTATATGGATATTGACAAGTATAATTGCTACAAAATTTTAAATTATATATTATATATAATAGATAATAGTATAAAAATGACTGGAAAGGCGAAACCTACCGCTACCGCAAAGAAACCTACCGCTGCCGCAAAGAAACCTACCGCTGCCGCAAAGAAACCTACACCTACCGCAAAGAAACCTACTGCTGCCGCAAAGAAACCTACACCTACCGCAAAGAAACCTACACCTACCGCAAAGAAACCTACCGCGAAGTTTAATCTCAATAAACTAATAATGCTAATTGGACGTAATCCTCAAAAAAAAGGAAAGAAGATGATGGGCGGGGCACCTTATGCGAATACTCTTCTTGATGGAATAAAAAATATTATACACGCATTTTTATTAACTAATAAAAATAAATTAATAAAAATTATACGTGATTTTTATATAGATAGTGGTCCGACAGCAGGACAAGGACACGCGTTTGCTACTAAAAATCACACAAGAAGTATAGCCTTTAATTTATTAAATTTAGCAGATTTTTCTGATATACCAAGAAGGAATATAATTATAGGAGGTATTGCTGGTAATATGTCTACTGAAATTTTTGATGGTTGTAATAGTCCAAATTTTGAAACCAAACATATATTTAATAGTAATTATATGATTATAGCACAAGTATTATGCAAAGTTTATATAAGTTTACATAATAATTCTGATGATAATCAAGGTAATCAAATTGATATATTAAATATACCCGACAATCCCAGTGTAGTTGCATTAGATGCCAGCTATGATGCTATAAATGCTATAAATTAATTCAAAAGGTCGACACATAATAAAATCATTTACACCTTCGCACTATTTTTTATTAAATCTCTTATATTCGCCAACTGTATCTTGTAATGATCGGATGGTTCTTGTAATTGAAGCAATTTTAGCAAAAGATCTATGATCTCTTCGTATATCTGTGTATCCATTTTGACGCATATGTCATCCTTGTTTGTCTTCGCAAAATGGTGCATCATACGCGTTTTGTCTTTTACTAGTTCCTGAACTAGATTATTTATACTCCTGTATATATACTCGCCTTCTATTTTTACAAGCGGGTAATCGGTATCAATCTTGTTATGTATGATATTATTATTCTCTGGAAACTCTTTGTTGAAATGTATATACTTAGTCAACACGCTTGGTATATTATAAGCGGTCTTGAATATTTCTAGCATCTTATCATAATCTAGGTAATCCGTCCTTTCATTACCGTAGTTGTTAATAATAATCGTATTATTGTTATTGTTCTGTGTTTGTATATTGTTCTGTGTATCTATGTTATTTTGAGTATTTATATTCGCTATATTATCAGCGTTTGGTGTTCTAGCGTACATGATACTTCGCGGTTTGCATTTATTATTTAGTATATGTCTTGATTTATGTTGCCTTGATGAAAATGATATCATACATCTCGGGCAAGTCAATTCATCTACACCATTACATTTTACTTCGTGACTTTCAAATGATCCCTTTGTTTTGTAAATCTTATTACATTTCTTACAAATAAGTTCAGGGTTTACAAATTTTTCATTTGGGTTTACATTTTTTTCATTTGGGGTTACATTTTTTTCAAGTATCACATATTCACATACGGGCGTAATTGACGATATATGCTTAGCGTTATGGTGTCTTTTTAAGTCCGATTTACGGGATGTAGCATATTCACACTGTGTGCATTTATGCTTCTTTACTGCGTCGTTTTTATTCATTACTATAATAGGGATAGAAAATTCTTATTTATATACTTTTTATTACCAGTTTTTTCACAATGACGCAATTACGCATTTTCTTTTTTGAAAAGTTTTTTAGAATTTTGTAAAAAGTTTATATATATCAATATAAAAAATACATCCACCCACTCATCACTCATCTACTATCAGCATTCTTCGACTTTGATGTCTTCGCTCCTTTTTGATTTTTAAGGTAATATAATAATATATAATAAATAATAATAGAGGATAAGAAAAATTTTAGAATGATTCCAAAATGTTCCTTGAATGGTTATAACTCATCTATGAAAATACTCGGTTTGTTATTTTTGGCATTCATTTTGGTTGCCGTTGTGATATTTTATTTGCGAACATCCCACAATAATATTACAGAGAATTACATTGATAAGTCTGGTGAAGTAGATCAAAAAACCATCGTATACAAGAGTCCTATCAACCCCGGAAACCGAAGCACCTTTCCACAAGACAAGTATCCTGGAGCAAATTACGAGTTGATTGGTAGTGGTAGAAAATCCCAAGGCGTCCTGTCATCCGCCGGAGAATCCGATCCATCCAATGTAGAAGCATCAACAGGAAAACCAGCAACGCCACGAACTACGGACATATACAAATTAAGAGATTGTAAAGTATATTTTACGGATAATATAGAATCGTGCGACGCACAAGGGAATAACGCAGATAACCCTGAGAAGACGTGTGGTTATACATTTAACGGATGGAAAGAGTTCGACACCTATACTGATAATAACGGCAATGTACTAACCTATCCTAAAAAAATATATAAACCCGACGCTTCAAATACGAAGGATTTAATAAACGCGCATTTCACGAGCAAATGTTTCAAGGAGTTTGATAACAACGGCAAAGGAGGTTCGCTGCGTTTTGAATACAAAGAGAACAAGATTATAAAATATGACTCAAAAGGTATTCAGGATAATACAGAGATTGACACGAATATATTCGGTGGCAAAAAATACACGTCAATACAGTTTATGAACGGTGAAGATCCGAAAGACAATTTGTCCAACGTGATTGATAGCATTTGCTCGGTAAAGTATAACAAAATACAGATGTTAAACGGCAAGACGTTTTATAAGTTCATATTAGAAGGTGGAAACCGCAATATTAAGTCGATCCATAAATTATCATTAAAGGACGATCAAACGGAGTTTGATAGCGTCCCGGTTGTTGCGATCAAAGACTTCGCGATTTTAGGTTCCCATGGACTACGCTTTGACAATAGAGATAGATTACAGATATTTATTAATAAGAGTGCGATTACAGCGGAGATGAATATATTTAAATTTACATACGTGTCTAATCTATGTAAAAGATCGCAAATCAAGCAGTATGCGATGAATACTGTAAATTTGACAATTACCGATTTCCTAAAATTTGGCACAGTTACTGCGGGCGCTTTAACCGAAAGAGTAATTCAAAATATAGACACGAGCCTTATAACAAACAAACGCAGTTATAAAGGAATGAACGGGACAGAATACATTGACTATAAAAAACAGATCTTAGATGACTTGGAAGGACAGCGACAATCGGAAGTTAGCGCATTGAATAATGCGTCAGAAGACCGCAAAACAGGGTATCGGGCGAATATCAATTCCATTGAAGGGAGACTCACAGACGCATATAGCCGAAAAGAGAATTTTACGGTTCCAAACAACGCATTCCTAAATGTTTTACAATTGGAGCGAACCGATCGGCAATACAATAGTAGGTTCCGAATATTTGACTACGCATCCGGTTACAAAAATAACCGTATTGGTGATAGTATTATGATCCCTGAAGGTGCCGAAGTTATCTTCATCAATGACACAGATATCTGCCTTGTATTTAAGAATAACGGAGGTCAAACACAACAACAATATAACTTCACAGTCCCTGACGGTGAATCTTACGAATGCGATATATTACTAGCAGCCGGCGGTGGTTCAGGTGGAACGTGGCATGGTGGAGGCGGCGGCGGTGGCGATGTCAAACGACAGAATAATGTTACGTTTGGATCTGGAACGCATCGGATCTACGTAGGACGCGGTGGTCAGCACCAATGGTGGTCAATCGGGCAAAACGGGTTTAACTCAAGTATAATTCTAAGTAATGGCACCACATATACTGTAGTTGGAGGGGGAGGTGGTGGTTCGTGGTATCAAGTTCCTCCATCCGTTAATGTAGTGAATTCCGCATGGGGTTCGAGTAGTGGTGGAGGCGGTGGAGCAAACGAAATTTTCTCTTGGTCATCTACCGATTGGAGGGGTGCAAGTGGCAACAACATAAGTGGAAACGGTGGGCGTAGTTGGATCTATTATCATTGGCGCGGAGGAGGCGGTGGCGGAGGAGGAGGCAGATCCAGTGGAGGAGATGGAGGGGAAGGCAACTATACGCGTGGAGGTAATGGTGGTAAAGGAACAGCAATAGACTTCTTTGGAACAGGGGAAATTAATTATGGACAAGGTGGAGGTGGAGGCATGGTTTATTGTTATAATAGTGGCAACTCTATAACGAGTGAAGGTGATGTAGATGGGTCTGGGAGTGGCGGTAGTTCGTGGCACTCGTATATTCCGGCGGCGGACGGTGCCGATTCGAGAGGTGGTGGTGGCGGTGGTGGAGGATATGACGGGCATTATCGCGGTGGTCGCGGAGGCACAGGGGTTGTGATTATAAAAATCAAAAAGAAAATAACGATGCGTGCTATTACTACGGTGATCGCAGAATATTACAAAGAATCTCCGGTATCGACGATATCAATGCCTCCACTGCGAATTCAATGCAACGTGCTGACATCCTTTGTATATTTACAAAAGGGCTTTTACAGATTCCGCGCGGAACTTGGAAATCGTTCCAAGACGAACGCAAATATCATATATGCTGAACTTGTCGTATACGACGAAAGCAATCTCAAAGGTAGCGAATACAAATGTAAAAAGGTATTTAAATACAATCAATATAACGGACGCTACAGACCATCCTATTTACGGCAATACCTTCAAATCCCAACCAACAAGTTTTACAAGATTGCCTATACATACCATTATTACAACAATAAACCTTGGCACGTGAACGAATATTTCCAGTTATATTATAGTTATTTAACAACCGCTCCTGAGAGTTTAGAAGGTTCCGTCCCAAGCGATTTAATCGCGTGGTATCGCTTTGACGGCAGTATCGACGACATTAACCCAAGCACGTCGAAGAAAAAGTATCACTTAGTAGAAACAAAGAACAGGGTGCCAAATTACCCGGACGATAACTTTAATGACCTCAGCTATCTAAACACAAATTATGGTGCTGTAAAATCGCGAGAAAATATAGATCTGGCAAAAAAATCGTTCAGTATCGCCGTATGGATGCGAACGAAGGACAACAGTCATTGCTATTTCATTTGCCAAGGCAAGCAATATTATCCCGAGTATCGATATTACTACAACGGATATTTACACGTCGGGAGCAGAGGGAGCGGAAATTACGTGCTGGGTTTCTGGGGAAATGACCTCGAACACAATTCGTCGGGTGGCAGAGCATACCCCGAAGACGCGAATCAATGGGTTCATATGGTGTTTGTGGTAGATGTCGCACTCAATAAGCAATCGTGCGGAAGACGAATGTATCGTAATGGTGCGTTAATCGCCGAAGACAAAGGGCGATCATTATATGAAGGCGAAGGAAAATTATACATCGGACAGTTGCCAGTATGGGGCGAACAGCATTACAACTACAATATGGATATTAGCGATTTTATGTTGTTTGAAAAGGCACTTACGGGCAAGGAAGCAGAAGATTTATTTAAAAATGTTCCAAGTCCATCTGAGGCAAAACTAGATTCTACTTACGTTTCCTTAAGTAGCGCGAACAACGACAGCTATTTTAGTCCAAATTTTATACGAAAAATAAATACGTCAATGGACAGTTATCTATTCAACGGCGAAACAATAAACGCGGGGTATAATAATGCGACAATCAAAGAGCTATTCTCATCCATCACATATAATAACAATAATTACAAGAGTTTCCAGACATTAGCATCGTATATTGATACAGACAGAATAGATTATTTCGGCATTCGCATTTTGAAAAACGAGAAAAACGTTCAGCAATCTTTAATTGATGGTGAAGGCGCGCGACTGACAAGAGAAATTAAAGATAGCAATCGTATCAGGGATCTTAATAAACTAACAAAGGATATCAAAGGTATTGACTATAAGGGACTACTCCCGATCGGCGACCCGATATTGATTGAAGGAAAATCCTTCGCAAGTATCTTCGGATCGGGCAATGAAAGGAATTACATTACCCGCGACAAGGTTCAAGATGATTTTAATAATCTGACGAACCCAGGACTAACCGAAGCAGTCTATGTTGAGGCACTGAATTAGTGTCGTAGATAGCCCTAGGATCCAATCATACTTTTTTTTATATATACATTATAATAATGAATAATGATTACACTCAATGATAGTAATATTGATTTTGATATTAATTCGAGCAACTCAATATTATTAACCGAAGCAAACAATATTGTTATTCGCACAAAAACATACGATCGTATAACAATACTTGAAGATGGCAATGTCGGCATTGGAACTGCTACGAATTTGACAAAAAAATTACATGTTGAAGGGGAAATGTTAGTATCCGAATTAATTACCGCAAATAATATAACCGCTTCTGGATTAATTACCGGAAATGCGGGTATAACAGTTCCATTTGGAAAAACCATAACATCATTCGGGAACATTTACGCAAATACGATGACCACTACCGGATTAATTACTGCGAATACTATAACCACTTCGGGACTTATAATCGGAAATGCGGGTATAAAAGTTCCATTTGGACAAACCATAACATCATTAGGAAACATATACGCAAATACGATGACCACTACAGGATTAATCACTGCGAATAATATAACCGCATCGGGACTTATAACCGGAAACGCGGGTATAACAGTTCCAGTAGGGCAAACATTAATAAGTGAAGACATTATTACCGCAAATATAATAAACGCTTCTGGACTTATAACCGGAAACGCTGGTATAACTGTGCCCGCTGGTCAAATATTAACAAGCGCTGGAGGTATTACAGCAAACACAATAACCGCGTCAGGACTTATAACAGGAAACGCAGGTATAACAGTACCTGTTGGGAAAACTATAACATCATTTGGCAATATATTAGCAAACACTATGACCACGTTGGGATTAATAAACGCAAACGCAGGTATAACTGTGCCAGATGGTCAAACCATAACAAGTGGTGGAACGATCACCGCAAATGTAATCAACGCATCGGGACTTATAAGTTTATATAAGGATACTACTAATACGAGTACATTGTCTATTATTAATAATAATATTACAGGTGGTAACGTTGTAGGTATTCCATCTATTGAATTCATTAGAGGCATCGCAGGCGATGCTTATGTAGATTACAAAATAGGCAATTATAATGGAGATTTTAAAGTGATATCTTCAGTATCTGGTGTTAATACGGACCGATTCGCAATACAAAATAGCGGGAACACACAATTTAACAATACGAGCGGAGTTTCTATTGCGACGATATTAAACAACGGGAATCTTAGGGTGGCGGGATCGCTAATAACAGACAGTGATATTCGTATCAAGAAAGACGTTGAGGATATTGATCTTGGGAGCGCTCTACAGATGATACTGGCGGTTCAACCGAAAACTTATCGGTATATTGATGATGATAGGAGACGTGGAAGCGGTAGCAACGGTAGCGGATGCGTTTATGGGTTTATTGCGCAACAGATTAAGGATGTGATTCCGGAAGCAACGCTGATTCAGAAGGAATTTCTACCGAATATAATGAAGTGGGTGATTCAGGATAAGAATCGGGTCTATTTGGATTTAACAGGATATGGGGATTTACGGTTGAATGAAGGAGCATACAATAGAAAAATAAATATTCGGTTTAAGAATGGTGGAGGATATAACTTTGATATCCTTGAAGTGAATGAAGAATACTTTGTAATTGATACAGTGGATAAACACAATGAAGAGGTATTCGTATATGGATACGAGGTCAGTGATTTTCACAAACTGACGAAAGATTACATATATACTCTGAATGTATCTGCGACACAGGAACTTCATAGGAAGATCGCATTACAAGAGGAACGTATAAAAGCGTTGGAAGAGAAGCTGGATAGGGTGATTGGGTTAAATAATTACCAGCATTAGGAAGTTATATTTTTGGAAAATACGATGATATTAAATCGTCATTCGTAATTGCTAATATATGTACACGTTTATCATATATACCATTTACTATTTTATTTGGGAAATCTCGCAACTCTTGCCTATATTTAATGATTTTATCATCAATTACTACGTCCGGAACTAGAAACATATAATCGCTTTTCGCTAATAATTCATCGCGCTTAGCTCTTATAATAGCAAGTTTCTCATTAACCGATTTTATAATTCCTTTCTTTGCGAATTCTATCTCTTTTTCTCTACGTTGTCTATCTTCATCACTTAGTAGCGCCATTTGCTTATTATGTTTTATTTGTAAATCTTCCATAGTTGTATTATTCAATTCTTCAAGAGTAAAATTCCTCACATCTATTACATTTGAAGAATTCGTAAATAATATATTTGGAGGAGGTCCCTTAAATCCTTGAAAATCTTGTAATTCTTGTAATTCTTGTATATTCATATCCTTAATCTTTATCTATTATAATAAAAGATTTTTAAGGCGGCTGACTATACACAATATTTACGAAGTATTCACCACTTCTAGTATTAGTATATGTATATCGGTGTCTATTCGATCCTAAATACTCTATTGTTCCTTCATTAACATTCTTTGTAACCGAAAATTGAGCATAATTATTAGCATATATTATTGATGTTGAAAGTAAAGCTTCATGATTTACGTCTGCGTATACGTCCTCGTAATATGTTTGGTCAGAAGTAGTTGTTACTTGAACTTGATACGTTTCATCATATGCGTCTCGCCATTTTAATACGGGGACCAGAATTCCCCCTGCATTAAAATATTCCGTATAAGTATAACCTGCTATTCGTCTTGTACGATTCTCTGTAGTAGTAGTTGACACTGTGCGTGTTTTAGTATCTGTGCGTATTTTATCATTAGAAGTCCATTTAATATTTATCTTTATCGTCTGTGTCCAATAAGTATCTGTATAGATATTAATTTCTTTTGTTGCATCTTTGCCTGCGCTATATGTTGTCTCAGCAGGTACGGATGCTTTAGAAGCACCTCTGAAATGACTCATAGATATTGAATTCCCTGTTTTTGGGACTGCTGTAACAGCATAAGCATATTTACTTGAATTGTCGCGAAAATATTCATTTAAACTAATAGGGTTAGAACCGCCCATTTCATTCTGTATATCATTAAATGAAATACTTCCTGTTGAAAGAACCATATACTTTTATACATACAGTAGAAAAATATTTTCGTATATTTATTTTATTTTTTCTTTTATCAAAGCGATCTCTCGTGTTAGTTCTATATTTTTCCTTTCTAACTCTTTGATCGCTTCTACAAATACTGGTATCAATCGCTCATATGACAATGTTAAATAATTTTCTCCAGATTTTGATACGATAACGTCATCTTTATTTCGCTCTGAATCAAATGGGGCTATTTTAACGATTTCTGGAAGTACCTTTTGTACTTCTTGGGCGCTTAATCCAATTTCAATACTCGTATTCTTGATACCGTTCTTACGCGCTAAGTCATTTGGTGTATAATAAAAACCATTCAACTTATTAATGATTTCAAGGGGATCTTTTATATTTGATATTTTGGTTTTTAATCGTTCGTCAGAGTAATATGCTGTTATATTTCCAGTTGCGGATATTTCGCCATTTACATAGAAGGTACCCCCGTTCCATGTTAAATTCCCCGATTGTGTTAAACTACCTACTAATATTTGATTATCATTAAATGATGTTCTTCCAGTTCCTCCTCTAGCAACCGCTAAAGTGCCATCACTTATATATCCAGCATTTAATGATGATAGCCCGCCTCCATTTCCCGAATAATAATTAGCACTTACATTCCCTCCAAATGCTGCGTTGTTATTACCCATATCTAATGTTAAAGCCCAAGACTGTCCATTTTGTGTCGCCCATGTTTCACTATCATTTCCACTTCCATTCAAGAAATGCATCAGATTACCGTTCATATGTATCATACCCGACCTATTATCAGTGTCCCTTAAATATATTGTTGGTGATGATCCTCTTAAAACAAGCTTACTACCTGAATTTCCATTCGCATAGAAAGTATTTCCATCCCATGTTAAATTTCCTGAATTTGTTATAGCACTAGTTGAATTACCTATCAATATTTGATTTGCTGGAAATGATGATGTTCCAGTTCCTCCTCTAGCAACCGCTAAAGTGCCATCACTTA
>Ga0114975_10003012_pt1 | contig 11398 bp, 12 predicted proteins | sample S_130626_EF_Meta_FD_87031 | JGI IMG/M metagenome (GOLD analysis project Ga0114975, IMG submission 87031) | Freshwater microbial communities from Lake Simoncouche, Canada to study carbon cycling - S_130626_EF_MetaG | ecosystem: Environmental > Aquatic > Freshwater > Lake | place: Lake...
ACTAATCAGACAAATTCCCAAGCGCTAGTTGAAGCTAAAACCGAATCACAGCAAGCTTATGAATTAGAAAAAATAAATAATGACAAATTATTAAATGAGGATGAGATTGAGAAGTTTAGAATGGTATTATCTAGAGAAAAGAGAATTCGTGAAGCAAGTAATGATGAGGAAATAAGAGCTGCATTAATTGATATTGAAAAAACCGGCTTGTTGAAAGATGAAGATTTAGAAAATCTAAAAAGATCAATTACGGAAAGGAGTGAAGATCGTGATACTGAAAGATTCCATTCAGTTGAATTAATGCAATTAAATAATACCCTTGAAATTGATAGAAAAAATCTAGAATGGGAGTACGAAATTGGAGATAAACGTATTCAATTAGAAATAGATCGCCGCCGTAAATCTTTACAAGCGGAAATTGGATATACAGAACTTGAGATTGAACAATGGAAGAAAGTTGATGATTACGAAGAAAGTAAGTTTTATAAGGAATTACAAAAGTCAAAAACTGCTGCGTTAGATGAAATAGAATTGAAGGCAAAAGCACGTGACTCTGAAATTGATTTAGATAATAAGGAAATGGATTCTCAGCTTGAAAGAATGCGCAAGTTGAAGGATATGGAAATGGCGCAACAAAAGCTAGAACACGAGCAGGCTATACAAGCTGAAAAACAAAGATTAGATCAGGAAGTAAACCTTAAGGAGATTGATGTTAAAATGGCAGAAACCTACAAGGGGATGTCATTCGAGCAAATTATGGCGTCAAATCCAAATATTTCTCCTGCTGCTGCTGAAGCATTGGCTAAAAAGTTCGAAGCAGAAGCTGCCGCTTCCTCAAGTAGTACAGCAGCTGCAGATGCTAAAGAAAATCAAGCCAAGATGGAATCATTTATGCAAAAGCAAATGGATATGCAAATGCAGATGATGAATAAAATGATGGATACTTCTGCTACAATGTCAGGGAATTTATTACAAACGCAACAACAACAAGCTCAGAAAACAGAACAAAGATTAGATAAGACGGAGCAAAGGTTAGATAGCAATCAAGATAAATCACTAGAATATACGACAAAAAATAATTCTATAGATGCTGTTGTTTCCAATAACAACAAAAATCAAGCTCCTGCTCCTGGCTATATAAAATGCATGGGCTGCCAGTCAGTAGAAAATACAGTCGGTACTAAATTTTGTTTTAACTGTGGAAGAGAGTTGTAATTAAAAATTATGGAAAATTTTAATGGATATCTCGTTATGAAACAATATTCATCAGGTTCTAAATCTGATGGATTTGTTCCATATTTGTATATAAGTCCCAATAAAGTATACAAATTATATAGAGCTTTGGAATTAGGCATTATAGATACTTTTTTCAATGAATATCATTTGAAATATGTTTCTATTCAAGGAGTACTTCATCAAAGAATTAGATCTATTAATGTTGAAAGTATCAATTTAAGTCAAGACCCATTTTTAAATAATAGTGATGAAACTGGGCTTATTATAACAGAAGAAGAGTAAATAAAGGTTCAAATGAAATGTAAACTTTGCGGAACAAATTTTATACCTGGTGAGGATAAATTTTGCCAATCTTGTGGTAGGGAGTTACCTCAAATTACTGAACCAGCTGACAATCCTGTGGAAGACAAGCAGAATGCTGGTCCTAATACTGCTATTGGTAAGAATTCTATTTTATCGAATAGTCAAATTAACACATCCAACACAACCAATACAACGACTGTAAACAATACAACTGTTGAAGATGATACTAAAAAGACCATAGTTTGTGCTGTATCTGGAAAGCGTGTTTTATATACTGAAAGTATTTGTTGTAGGGGTTGTAACAAAGATGTTTCATTGGAGTTTTACAATGAAAAAACTAGAAAATGTGATAATTGTTACCAAGAAAACATAGAACAATATAAAAATTCTTTTAAAGATGCATTAGAAAGCGGAGGTGGTATTGATAGGCAAGAAAGGGCTGAATTAGATATTTTAGCACAACGTTTAAATTTATCTGAAAAAGATAAGTCTTCTATTGAAGCAGAGATAAAGAGTATTAATTCTTTACAATCCGGAAATGATGAAGCAGGATTTGATGATTTATTTGACATAGAGCTATCTATTGTAAAAAAAGATCTTTTCAAGAAAAATGATTTATCATCGGCTTTATTAAGATTAAAACAGATTTATGACCAAGTACAAACTAATGATGAAATAAGCTGCATTTATTTTTTATTGAAAGCGATTAAGTCGCCAGATATGTATGTTACGAACTTTGAGGGGGCTATGTATGATGAATTTTGGGAGAACTACTGGTTATTCATAGCGCATATTAAAAAAGGCGATCACACAAAAGGATTAATTAGCATTAAAAAAAATCATACAAAATTTCCACATAAGAAAAATGAAATAGCATTATCTGAAATAGTTTATTTTATAATGCGCTTTCAATTTGAGCAAAACGATGTATTAATAGATACGGCCAATGAGAAAATTTCAATGATTGAATCAATTTCAGGAAATTTATTAACTAAGTTATACAAATCAAATGAAAAATTATTGAGTAGTTTTGATTATGGGTTATTAAAATTTACAAATTTAACTCCCCCAGAAGAGCCTGGAGTAAAAGAATATTTTCAATTTTTTATAAATCATCTTTATAAAATAACCCCAGAACAGCCCAAATCTGAAAAAGTAGACGATAAGCCTGTTATTGAAAATAAGAATTCTGTAATTGCTGAAATACCTAAAAAGGAAAATTTTGTTCCAGAAGCTCCAAAAATACCTACAAAGCTTCATTTGCCTTTTACAAATCATGCCACAACGGAGGTAGTTATAGATAAAAAGCAATCTCCAAAATTACCTAGTTTGCCTAATGCTCCGAAGCCAATAGAAGGTGCTAAAAATCAATTTCCAAAAGTGCCTCAAATGCCAATTGCTTCAATCGGTAAAAGTGGGCCAAAAATACCTACAAAGCCTACAATCCCGTCTCCTTCTTCGCCGCCTACAAACAAAGTAGTATTACCAAAAATTCCACAAATTCCAGGGAAAAAATAATATTTTGTTAGTTTTTTAAAATAAATATAAAATATATATATATCTTTAAGGCAGCATAGATTTTATATTAAATTTTTTTTATGATAAATTTAGAGAAAAAGAGTTCAATTAGTTTAACAAAGCAAGTGCCTGGATTAAACAATGTTAGAGCTGGTTTAAGTTGGGATTCTGCAAAGATAAATGGTCAAGAGGCGGATGCTGATGTTTCCATATTTATGTTAAATGAAGATTCCAAAATTCCAAATGAAGGATATTTTGTTTTCTACAATAATCTTAAAAGTGCTGATGGCGCTGTTCTTCATAATGGAGATGCAAGAACCGGAGAGTCTGATGGCGATGATGAATCAGTAAATATAACTTTGTCTAAAATTGCTCCAGAAATAAATTTTATATTATTGGCCGTATCAATAGCCAATTCGGATAAAGGATTTAATTTTGGAAATACAAAAAATGCTTGTATTAGATTATACAATCAAGATAATGGTCAGCAAATTTGCGAATTTAAATTAACCGAAGAACATCCTACTGCAGATTCTATCATTATTGGTAGTTTTTTTAGAGGAGAGCAAGGTGAATGGAAATTTGAAGCAATGGTAAATTCATTTAATGGTGGACTTCAAGCATGCCTAGATCTTTATAGTTAATTTTTAATTTTTTAAAATGTCTAGTTTTAATTTATCTAAAGGAAGCAAGTTCAACTTATCTAAATCAATAGGATTTTCCAAAGTAAGAATTGGTCTAGGTTGGGACCCAAATGAAACAAAAAATGGCCCTGCATTTGATTTAGATGTTAGTGCCTTCGGCATTGATAGTACCCATAAGATATTGAGCGATACTTATTTCGTTTTTTATGGTCAAGTTAAAGCTGGTAATGCTATAGAGGATACAAAAAAGAAAGGGTTATATAGGCCAGCTACTAATGACGGCGCAATTTTAGGTGCAATTGATGATTCAGACGGATCGAGCTCCGATGGAGATGATGATGAAGATATTATTATTGACTTATTAAAAGTCAATCCTCAAGTTGAACAAATTATTGTTTGTGCTTCAATTAGCAAGTACCCACTTGATAATTTTAAAGACAAACGAACGCTAAGTCTTAATTTTGGACAAGTTTCAGATTGTTATGTTAGAATTATCAACGAATCTAACGGAATTGAAATTGCAAAGTACGAACTAACTGAACAGTTTTCGAGTGAAGATGCCATTGAGTTTGGTAGATTATACAGGATTGATAATGAATGGCAATTTGAGGCAATGGGTAGGGGACATAATGGAAGTCTTCAAGCACTTGTAGATATTTACACTTAATTAATCAAACAAATATAATTTTTATGGCATTTAATTTATCTAAGAACGACGAGGCACCTAAAATCAAATTTGATTTATCGAAATCGGATGATTCGACACCAGATTTGAAAGAGCCCAAAAATAACAATAAAACTATTTTAATTATTGTGATCATTGCAGTAGCAATAGTAGCAATTTATTTCTTAACAAGAAATTCAAAACCTGAAGAAACATCAACTACAATTGTAACTGATACAACTTCTATGGTATCAAATATGGATACAGCAAGTGCTATTAGTGACACGTCGAGTGCTACGTCAACCGTAGTTCCGCAAATAGATGCTCCTGCTAATTTTGCAAAAGGATCAGCAGAAGTCAACTCTGTAGATGATATTAAGTTAAATCAAATTATAGAATACGTTAAATCAAATAATTCTGCTGTTGTAACTATTGAAGGATATGCAAGTAGTGAAGGAGAATTAGATTTTAATTTAAAGCTTTCTGAATCAAGAGCTTCAAATTTTGCTCAATATTTAATTTCTAAAGGAGTAAAAATAGAAAATTTAAAAACTGTTGGTAAAGGTATAGAGAATCCTATTGCTTCTAATGACGACGAATCGGGTAGGTCTCAAAATAGAAGAGTAGAAATAAAATTCTAATTTTTTTTCCTGTAATTTTTTTAAATAGGGTATCTATGGTACCCTATTTTTTATGGTAATAACTAGCTTAATGATTCAACAAAAAGTATGTTTAAAAAGGATGTAGTATTTTCCAATTGTAGCTTAAAAATTAGTGCAGAGACTAGTTTGGATAATATTATTGGGTATGGCTCAAGAATTAATAAAAAGCGCAGTTTTTTATTTGTGAGCAAGGTTTTAGGGAAGCATATTCCAGTAAGCCCCCAAAAAATGCGTGCCACGCATAATAATTTGGCAGGTTTAATTAATCCAGAAATTATTAATGACAATTTGCTTGTAATTGGTTTAGCTGAAACTGCAACTGGCTTAGGCTGGGGAGTATTTGAGGCTTTAAAGGCGCAGTCAAAATTTTATATACATACTACAAGGGTTAAATTAAAAACAAAGCAACTTGTCCAATTTCAAGAATCACATTCACATTCTACCGAACAGTATTTGTATTATCCAAAAGCCACCAAATTCAACAAAGCTATTATTGATCATATCATTATAATAGACGATGAGATTACAACTGGCAATACAATTGGTAATTTAATTTCAAGCATTAAAATTAAATTCCCCAATTGCAAATTTTCAATTTTAACTTTATTAAATTGGAGAAATTATACAAAACCTTATAAGATCTATGCATTTAAAGAGGGTAAATTTTCTTTAAAAGAAAATAATCTTAAAAGTGATGAGCTTATACAACTAGATTTCGAGGTAAAAAAGGTTTTAACTAAAAAATTAGCAAATGGATTTGGTCGATTAGGTGCATTTGTTTTTCCTAAAATCAAGGATTCAGTAATTAGTCAAATAAATAAAATTAAAAATAAAAGCATTTTATTGTTAGGAACTGGTGAGTTTATGCATTATCCTTTTGTACTATCAAAATATTTTGATGGCAGTAATAAAATTAAAATACAATCTACAACAAGATCGCCGGTTGAGCTAGGCGGTGCTATTAAATCTAAGTTGTACTTCAAAGATAATTATTATCCCGAAGTTAACAATTACCTTTACAATGTTATAGATAAAAAATATGATATTGTATTTGTGTTTTATGAATCAAAAACAAAAAAAGACCCTTTATTGATTGATGAATTATTAAAGTATTTCAATAAAGTAATACCAATATATTTGTAATGCATTTTCATGGATCCTATTTACCAACCGATGTCAATTTTCTTTTAGAAATAGAAGATTTTAAGGAAATTACTATACTTGAAAAAGAGGAATTGATCCAAACCGGAAAAAAGCATTACAGTGATATATTAACTGAAGAAATGAATTTTCCCGAAGAGTATTTAACTTTATTTAATTCCATTTTTGTAGAAAATATCAATAAAATTTCCGAAGATGTAATTGCATTATCCAATTATCTTTCAATTTTAAATAAACCAGTAATTATTTCATTAGCTAGGGCAGGCACACCCTACGGTGTATTAATTAAAAGATGCTTAAATGATTATTTTAATATTAATGCCGAGCATTATTCCGTTTCTATTATAAGAGATAAAGGCATTGATTTAGTCGCTTTGGATTATTTATTTAACAGACATGGTATTAAAGCAAATTATATTTTTGTGGATGGTTGGACGGGAAAAGGTGCTATTTTTAATCAATTAAAATTATCTCTAAAAGCATATGCACAACCACTGAATTTTAAATTTGTTGTATTGTCTGATATCGCAGGAGTAGCTGATATTGCAGCAACCAGATCAGATTATATTATTCCATCTTGCCTAATCAATTCAACTATTTCAGGTTTAATCAGTAGAACACTCATTAATTCTAGCCCCACAAAATTTCACCGTGCTAAATTTTATGAAAAATTCAGGACAAAGGATTTATCTTTAACTTATGTTGATAAGATACAAAAATATATTACGCAAAATGAAATTTATAAGCATCCCAATAGTATTTTTCTTTTTGATGAAACTTATAAATTAAACTATCAAAACTTCATAACAAAAATATTTGAAAAATATAACGTTAGTAATAAAAATTATATAAAGCCAGGTTTAGGTGAAACTACTAGGATGTTAATTAGGCGTAATCCGGACTTTATAATTATTAACGAGAAATACTTAAATTTATTAGATCACATTTTGCTGTTATGTAAACTTAAAAATGTAAAAACCCTTATTGATAATCACATGCCTATACCATGCCTAGGTGTTATAAATAAATTTCAATCATGATAGATGTTCTAGATTTAGGCGCAAGTTTATATATTCCAGGTACTAAACCAAAATTCTCTAATTTTTTAGAAAAAAATAAACATATTAGGTCAATTATTATCGATACTGAAGACTCAATACATGCAATTGATATTCCATTTGCAGAAAAAAATATTGAAGAAGAGTTAAATAAATTAAGTCTGCTAAAGTATAAGAAGCCTTTTATTTTTCTACGAGTGAAAGATGCAGCACATTTAAAGCGAATTAAATCAATGACTGTTGGCCAGTTGGTTGATGGGTATGTATTGCCAAAGTACAATTATATAACAGCATCCAAATACAATAAACACATTACCCAAGATGATATTGTAATGCCAATCCTTGAGAATGAATTATTTGAAAACCAAAAAATAGAACAATGTTTTGAGCATATATCGGAAATTAAAGAAATGGTATTGTGTGCCAGGGTAGGGATAACTGATATTTTTAATTTGTTTAGTTTAAGAAGGCCAAAAGATCGAACTATATATGATCATCCATTAGGTGCAAGCGTTATTACCGATTTGCTTATAAAAGCAAATTTACTCAAACTAAGAATCTCGGGACCAGTATTTGAATCCTATTCACTTAAATCAAATACAATATTAGTAGAAGAGGTTAGAACAGAAGTTGGAATGGGTATTTTTACCAAAAGTGCAATTCATCCAGATCAAATTATACATATTGAAGAACAATATCGTGTTTCTAAGCTAGATTTTGATGCAGCACAATTATTAATTTCCAAGTCAAGTTCAGTATTTGGTCATAAACTTGTAATGCAAGAGATTGCAACTCATATGAGATGGGCCGAAAATATAATTAAAAGAGCCGATGTATATGGAACAATTTAAAAATAAAATATTATTTTTCGCCGATTTGGATGATTCTATTTTTCAAACTAAAAGGAAAGATGCTAATGGTAAGTATAAAGCAACATTTCCTAAAAACCAACTGAAAACATCTTATTATACAAAAGCACAATTTGAGTTTCTTAATTTTATCTTATCAACTGAAGAAATTATATTTATTCCATTAACTGCAAGAACCGAAGAACAATTTAAACGAACAAGTATTTATAAAAAATCACAAGCAGAAATATATTCTTACTATTATGGTTCAGCACTATATATAAATAACATTTTCCATCAGCCTTTTTATAATTTTATTTCCAAAGATTTTGAAAGTGGATTCAAGGATTTAGAAAGTATAATAACTTTAATTACAAAAAAATTTCCTGAAATAAAGTTTGATAATGTTGATGACAAGTATTTTACTACTGATTTTAAATCAACTGCGTCTATAAAGTACTTACAAAATATGATTAACACTAAATATCAGAACATTGATATTTATATTGAGGAAAAATATATTACATTATTGCCCAAAGTATGCAATAAAAAATCTGTTGTTACTTATTTAAAAAAAATATTAAGTCCAAAACTAATAATAGGGATAGGGAATAGTGTAAGCGATATTGCTTTTTTGAATGAATGTGATTTTAAAATTATTTCACATATAGGTAACTTGAACGAAAAATTATTAAACCAATAATTATGGTTATTTATTTTCCTCGAACTTTTAGTACTTCATATAATATGATCAATTCTGTGAGAAAATATTTTTCACAAAAAGGAGTTGATATCAAATTTGTTGTTTCGCATCCAGATAAAAACTCTTTAACTTTCATGGCTGCAGATAATGCTTTAATTGAACCTAGTTATGAAGCAAATAATAATTTCGATTTCTACATTGATATTTGTAAAAAATATCAAGTTGATTTAATCATACCGGGTGAGTCCTCCTTGGTTTTTTTTAAAAAAAATGAAAGTGTTTTTCAAAATATAGGTGCAAAACTATTAATTAGCTGTAGCCTTGATTTATTAAATATTTTACGATCAAAGACTTTAACTTATGAATTCTTTGAGAAGAATAATATTAATCTTCTTATACCAAAATATAAACTTGTAAAATCATTAGATGATTTTGTAAAAGCTTGTAAATATGTTTCAGTTAATGGTTCTTTGCCATGCTTTAAACCAGATGTGTCACAAGGTGCTTCTGGTTTTAGAATTGTTGATAATAATATAAAATCGCAACATTTAATCAGTGGGTTCCCGAATCATAAGGGTACTATTGATTATTATATAGATCAATTAAGTAAGATTGAAAAATTTCCTAATCTTATCGTGACCGAGTATTTAGAACAAGAGGAAGTAACTTTAGACACTTTATCATATAATAACCAATGCTTATTCTATTTCCCTAGAATCAAAGATTTATATAATAGAACTGTCACTGATAGATCTTTATTTAACCCATTATTATCTGAATTTATAAGTAAATCAGGCATTAAATACTTGTTCAATCTTCAAATAAGATATCATAATAATATACCTTATTTATTAGAAGTTAATCCAAGGTATTCAGGCGGTTCCTATTTGGCAGAAGAGAATGGCTACCCGATGTTAAGTGCTGCTATTGATTTAATAATGTTCAATAGTTATTCCAATTTTAGAGCATTAGAACCAATGAGTTTTAAAATTATTGAATCTTATATAAAAATTTAGTGCTATTTATTATAAATATTTTATATATTGTATTAAATTATAACGTATGATTGAAAATTTAATTAATCACCCAACTATTTTATTAGTTTTTTGTGTTGTGATAATCGGGATGTTAATTTTAGATCTTGGTTTTTTCAATAAAAAAGCACATCAAGTTTCAAATAAAGAAGCTACTATATGGACATTAGTATGGATAACATTATCAATGTTATTCAGTGTATTCATATTATTCCAAACTTCTGTGGAAAAATTTTCACAATTTCAATCTGCATATTGGATTGAAAAAGCGTTATCAGTTGATAATTTATTTGTTTTTATTTTAGTTTTCAACTTCTTTAAAGTCCCAAGTGAATCACATCATAAAGTTTTATTTTGGGGTATTATAGGTGCATTATTTATGCGTGCATTCTTCATTTTTACAGGTGTAGGCATTATAAATTATACATATTTGCCAGAAACAATTCTCTTTAACAAATTTGTATCAATCAATATTGTATTAACTTTATTTGGTCTTTTTCTTATTTATGCAGGTATAAAATCATGGTTTACAACTGATGATGATGATGAACAAGATTTTAGTAAAAGTAAAGGGGCAAGATTGGTCCATAAATTATTTAACGTTAGTGAGCATTTTGATAAGGATAATTTTTTTACAATTAAAAATGGAGTAAAATTAGCAACGCCATTATTAGTTGTAGTAGGTGTTATTGAATTTACAGACCTTTTATTCGCTGTAGATTCTATACCAGCAATTTTTTCAATAGCGCCATCTGATCCATTTATTCTTTATACTTCAAATATATTTGCTATTCTAGGTTTAAGATCTATGTATTTCCTTTTATCTAATTTTATTCATATGTTTTCCAAATTAAAATTTGGTTTAGCAATTATTTTAAGTTTTATTGGCCTTAAAATGGTTATATCTCCATTCTATCATATTGACACTTTAGTTTCTTTATTGATAGTATTATCAATTTTGATAGGGTCAGTTATACTTTCAATTATTACTCATAAACAAGCTGAACAATAATATGATAACAAAATTATTTAAAGTCCAATTAAAAGATGGTAAAATTCCAGTCACATTATATCAATCAATTGGTGATGCAATAAAGGCTCATGGATTAAAAAATATTTTAAAAATAGATGAAGTTCCTACGAAAAAAATAAATACAACAAATGTTGCAAAGTCTAAAGATTTAATTTTAGTATTAAGCAGTCGAAGTGATGATGATTTGAATTTATCTATTAAGTGCGGATATGCTGTTACATATAACTGTCCTTCATATAAGAAGATATTTCAAGGAATGAAATATTTAGAAGTTTCAGAAAATTCGGTTTTAGAAGGTGAAATCCTTAAGCTTGAAAAATTTGATATAAAAGTACACCTGGATTGGGCCTCAATAATTCCAAGGCACGTAGAAAAGTTATGGAAATGGTCTATTTATCATAATAATTCAACTATTATACCTAGAGAAGAAGCGGAAAAAAAATATGGGAAAATACCCGGTGTTCAAGGTGGAATAGGATATATAAATTTAGCAATAAAAAAATAATGAATGAAATAAAAAAAGTTCTTTATGTA
>Ga0114975_10003014_pt1 | contig 11392 bp, 11 predicted proteins | sample S_130626_EF_Meta_FD_87031 | JGI IMG/M metagenome (GOLD analysis project Ga0114975, IMG submission 87031) | Freshwater microbial communities from Lake Simoncouche, Canada to study carbon cycling - S_130626_EF_MetaG | ecosystem: Environmental > Aquatic > Freshwater > Lake | place: Lake...
GCCCCAAGGAAGCGATTCCGATTGCGCTGCGCCAGGCCGGGATTGCGCAGGATCAACTCGAGCGGATCGAATTGAACGAGGCCTTTGCGGCGCAGGCGCTGGCCGTGATTCGCGAGCTTGGTCTCGACCCCGAGCGGGTCAATCCGGTGGGCGGGGCGATTGCATTGGGCCATCCGTTGGGGGCTACGGGCGCGATTCGCGCAGCGCAACTGATCCACGGCATGCGCCATCATCAGCAGCGCTGGGGTATGGTGACGATGTGTGTGGGTTCAGGCATGGGAGCCGCCGGGGTGTTTGAGCGCTGTTGATGGCGAACCCTGATCGGCGGCGCGCTGGCCTGAACAGCGCGTGATCCCGCCCAGCAATTCGTCTGGGTCGTGAATGTTCCTTGCGGGCATTTCGCAGTGCGGTTCGATGTCAGCGCCAGAGCCAGAGCCTGAGCCAGAGCCCGCGCATCCGCGCACGTGGCCTTCAGGCCACCGGCATGCGCTTGCCGATCAGAACGATCGCCAGAACGGCCAGGGCAAACGCCAGCGTCGACCACTCTAGCGGCTCGCCCAGGACTGGCGCGGCCATGAGCAGCGCCAGAAAGGGCTGGATGAGTTGGACCTGACTGACTCGCATGGTCCCGCCGATCGCGAGTCCGCGATACCAGGCGAAAAATCCCAGCCACATCGAAAAAACCGAAACATAGGCAAATCCTCCCCAGGACGACCATTGCACCGGGAGGTTTGGCCAGTTGAGGATGGCCACCGGGAGGGTCAGTGGCAACGACGTGACCAGGACCCAGCAGATCACATGCTGCGCCGGGACTTCGGCCGAAATGCGAGCGCCAGCCACGTAGCCCACCGAGGTACTGAGCACCGCCAGACCCAGCCACAGGTCAGCCCGGCTCAATTGGCCACCGCCTTCGCGCCACGCGAAAGCGATGACCAGGGCAAATCCGAGTAGTGCGCACAACCAGAACGCGAACGAGGGGCGCTGCCTGAAGTAGAGGGCCGCTGCGATGGCGGTTCCCAGTGGGAGCAGGCCGGTCACCACCGCGGCGTGCATTGCCGGGACCTCGCGAAGTGCCAGGGCGAGAAACAACGGAAAGCCAGCGACCGTGCCCATCGCGGAGATGGCGAGGGCGCCCCAGAATCGGCGCGGCAGCGGTGCGGCATGGGTGAGCAACAGGTAGGGAGCGCTCAGCAGGCCGGCAAACATGGCGCGTCCAGCCGTGACAAAGAGCGGACTCAGTTGCGGCGCATCGGCCGGCCCGACTGCCAGTCGCGTCATGGGCAGCGTCATTGCAAAAATGCACACGCCGATGAATCCTAGAAACAGGCCCTTGGTCTGCTGGGAGTTTGCGCTTGGTTCAAGTTGCATCGAGTGGGTCAGGCCAGAAATGCCTGCGCGACGGCCTTGGTATGCAATCGTTGGGGTGGGTTGGCGCGGTCGCAGCTCTCTTGAATGCTGCGCCATTGGGCATCATTCGATCACGCGGTTTCATTCGATCGGGCGAATTGGCCTTCAGCAAACGATGATTCCGGTGTATTGCCAAGGCCGCGCCGCGGCGTTGATTCAGGGGCCCAGAAGAGCTGCCCTGGACTCTTGGTATTCGCCCTTGAGGCGCGCCACCAGATCGGCTGCCCAGACCACTTCACGAATTGCGCCGATGCCTTGACCGCAGCCCCAGATGTCCTTCCAGGCTTTGGCCGGGGCGGCGCCTTCGCCAGTCGCAAAGTTCATTTTGCTGGGGTCGCCCTCGGGCAGTTGGTCAGGATTCATACCGCTGTTGCGGATACTGCCCTTGAGGTAATTACCGTGCACGCCAGTATAAAAATTACTGTAAACAATATCGTCCGAATTTGATTCAGTGATCATTTGTTTGTACTCAGGGGCCGCGCGCGCTTCGTGTGTGGCAATAAAAGCTGAGCCGATATAAGCAAAGTCCGCACCCATCGCCTGTGCCGCCAGGATTGCGCCGCCTGAAGAGATCGCACCCGAGAGCGCCACGGGGCCGCCAAACCATTCACGGATTTCGGCAATCATTGCGAACGGACTTTTGGTGCTGGCATGGCCGCCAGCGCCCGCTGCGACCGGAATCAGGCCATCGGCACCTTTTTCAATCGCCTTGTGGGCGTACACGTTGTTGATGACATCGTGCAGTACGACCCCGCCCCAGGCATGTACGCCCCGGTTTACATCCTCGCGTGCGCCCAGGCTGGAAATAATGATAGGGACCTTGTGCTTGGCACAAACCTGCATGTCGTGTTCGAGTCGGTCATTGCTGCGGTGAACGATCTGATTGATGGCAAAAGGCGCCGCCGGAGTATCGGGGTGCGCGCGATCATGGGCGGCGAGTGTTTCGGTAATCTCGGCGAGCCACTCATCGAGTTGCGACGCGGGCCGAGCGTTGAGCGCGGGCATTGATCCGACCACTCCGGCCTTACACTGGGCGATCACCAGCTTGGGGTGGCTGATGATAAAAAGTGGCGAACCGATGACCGGGAACGCAAGACCTTTGAGGATGGGCGGCAGGTAGCGGGCGGGATTAGCCATGGGGGGTGATGGTATGAGTTTTACAGCTGAGCGCAGCACGCTGGCGTTCGTTGCAGCGGGCGCGCCAGCGTGCCTGGGCGCTTCAAAATAGCACGATTAAACCGCCCATTTCGCGTATCGGGCCAAGCGAATAAGCCGCTCGCCCAGTGGGGGCGAGTGCCCACCGCTAAGCCAGGGTGCACTCGCGCGGCGCTGCGGTGTCCCGCGAGATGAGCGCCGCGCCTTCTCTCTGCAGCGCCCGGCTCGGCAAGCCGGTGGCCTAACGGAAGGTACCACCTGGGTGCGGGGCCTTAATGGTCTGCAATGGCCCGGCGCTTTTTGCCGACGATCAGATTGAGCGATTCAACCGCAGCGGAAAATGCCATGGCGGCATACAAGTAGCCTTTAGGAATATGCAGCCCCCAACCGTCGGCGATGAGGGCGAGTCCGACCATAAAGAGGAAGGCCAGCGCCAGCATCTTGACCGTAGGATGTCGCGACACGAAATTGGCCAGTGGTGTCGCCGCGATCAGCATGACCAAGACTGCGGCGATCACGGCCGCGACCATCACATTGAGGTTGTCGGCCATGCCGACCGCGGTAATGACCGAATCCAGTGAAAAGACAATGTCAACGACGGCAATTTGCGCAATCACGCCAACGAAGCTAACTGTGGCAAGGCCACTGGCCCCGGCCGATGCCGGGTCGGTTTGCTCGCCCGCGGTCATCTCATGGATCTCATGGGTGGCTTTGTAGAGCAAGAACAGGCCTCCGCCGAGCAGGATCAGGTCGCGCCAGGAAAAGGCGTGGCCCAGCACGGTGACCAGCGGTGCGGTGAGCCGCGAGATCACAAACAGCATGGAGAGCAGCATCAGCCGAGACACCAGAGCAAGCGCCAAACCGAAGCGGCGGGCTCGCGCACGCTGAGCCAACGGCAGGCGGTCGGAAAGAATTGCGATGAAAATGAGGTTGTCGACGCCGAGGACGATTTCCAGCGCGGTCAGTGTTAAAAACGATAACCATAGCTGCGGATCGGCGAGCCACTCCATACCATTCATCCTAAACTGGGGTTGCCTAGGGTCGCGATTAGACCAGAGAGATTACAAAGCGAATGGTTTTTTTACCGCTACGATTGGAACTGTTTGCCCAATGATTGCGCAAGCGCTGGCGACCGATTGGCTCGGTGCAGTGTGATGCGCCAACATTGCCAGTATTGGGGTCTCACCGGGAGGACGCATCGTGAAAGAATTCGGAATCGAGCTCGAGCGTGTGGCCGCGCTCCATGCGCGCGGTGCACTAAGCGACGCGGAGTTTGCACAAGCCAAGGCCCTGATCCTAAACGCCGCCGGTGGCGAGCAGCGTGGGCCTGGGCTTGGCTGGCGGCGACTCAGGCGGATTAGGGGCAATCACATGGTTGCCGGGATTTGCTCGGGCATCGGGCGGTTCACTGGCAGTGAGGCTTGGATCTGGCGGCTTTTGTTCGTTTTATTTACCTTGTTTGGTGGTTTTGGTGTCGTGTTGTACGTGTTGATGTGGATTTTTGTGCCGCTGGAGCAACCCTATCCAATGCTTGGCGATGGGACGCTTGGTTAAGCTTGTGCGGTGGTCCAGACGGTTGCGCCAAGCGGTACCGGTTGGATGGCCGTTCTTTCCCGCCTGATCGTTTATCAAGAGAGCAGAACATGATTCAAATCGATCTTCAAGATCGCGTGCTGAGTGTTGGTTTTGACCGCCCACAACGCAAAAACGCCATAACGGTGGCGATGTACGAGCAACTCGCCGAGGCCTTTGCGCGGGCCCAGGCTGATTCGGCCGTGCGTGCGGTGTTGCTGCATGGCAGCCAGACTTGCTTTACCGCCGGGAACGATCTGGATGACTTTATGGCACAGCGCTCGCGCTCCGAAGAGTCTCCGGCCCTGCGTTTTTTACGCGCGCTGGCCACGTGTCCCAAACCGATTATCGCGGCCGTGGCGGGGCCGGCAGTCGGAATCGGCACGACGATGCTGCTGCATTGTGATTTGATTGATGCAGCCGATAACGCGCGCTTCTCGGTTCCATTTGTACCGCTTGGGCTTTGTCCCGAGGCCGCTTCGAGTTTGCTTCTCCCCCAGCTAGTGGGCTGGGCCCGGGCTTCGCAGATGCTCATGCTGGGCGAAACGATCGATGGTCCGACCGCATTGCTGTTCGGACTGGTCAATCGGGTGTGCCCGGCTGAACAGTTATTGTCCGACGCGCGCGAGCGGGCTGTAAAACTGGCCGCGCTACCGGCAGCGGCGCTGCGCGAGACCAAACGGTTGATGAAACTGGGCCTTGCCGAACAGGTTGCGCAGCGCATGACAGTTGAGTTTCAAGCATTCGGCGAGCGCTTGCAGTCGCCGGAGGCGCATGAAGCGTTTGCTGCTTTCATGGCGCGGCGCGCGCCGGATTTTTCGCAATTTGATTGAAGGCACCGCCATGTTCCTGGTTGGGCGCCCGCAGCGCCCCGGGTACGCCGGGTGCGCTGGGTGCGCTGGGTGCGCTGGGTACGCTGGGTACGCTGGGTACGCCGGGTGCGCTGGGTGCGCTCGATGAACCGCGCGGCGGCGCTCGAGGCGGTCGCGGTCGTGGCCTTGGGACCATGGCTGTGGCTGCAGGGGCGGCGGGTGCGTCGGCAAACACCGAAATTGCCAGAACCGCCTGGCCCGCGCCATGGCCGGGTTGCGCTCCCCCCTGTGGCGGCCCCTGCGCCATTTGAGCTTGGCGCTCTGGGGCTCTTGTTGACTGGGGACTCGGCCGCAGCAGGGGTGGGTGTGGCCCATCAGAATCAGGCTCTTGCGGGTCAATTACCGGCGCGCTTGGCGCAGCATTATGGCCGTGAAGTGGTTTGGGACCTGGTTGCCCGCACGGGCCTGGATGTCCATGGCTTAGCGAATCTTTTGCGCACCCATCGTGGCGATTTGCCGTACGAGATCGTGCTGGTCTCGGTCGGCGTCAATGAGGTGACCGCAGGAACCGGCGTCCGAGTCTGGCGAACCCGACTTGAAGATTTGCACCGCTTGCTGCGCGATCGATTTCGCGCACAATTGGTCGTGTACTCGGGAATTCCACCGATGCATCGATTCCCGGCCTTGCCCCAGCCGTTGCGCTGGTTTTTAGGGCGGCGCGCGCGGCGTCTGGACCAAGCGCTGGCGCAGTGGGCCGCGGCGACCCCAGGCGCGCAATGGTTCGGTCTGCCCGAACTGCCCGATAGTGCAATCGCTGCCGATGGTTTTCATCCTGGTGCGACGGCATTTGCGGCCTGGGTCGATGCCGCGGTCGCAGCGATCGCGATGGCCCGGCCGGGCACCTTACGCACCGAACCGGCGACGCCTGGTCTGCACCCACCGCGCCCCTGATGGCGTGCGTGCGCGGGTTGGGGGCGCCGCGGGTTTGGCTCACGCCGCGGGCGGCGCGAGCGGCCGCGGGCGGCGTTTCTCGTCGGTTGCGACATAGGTGAGCGTGGCCTCGGTCACTTTGACAAGCTGGCGCTGCGCCGGGTTGCGTTCGGCCCAGACTTCGACATTGACCGTGAGCGAAGTGCGACCGACTCGAACGATGTCCGCATAAAAGCTAACTCGATCGCCGATCAGCACTGGCTCCTTGAACACGAACGAGTTGACGGCGACCGTGGCGACCCGACCGCGGGCACGCTCGGCGGCAACGACGCCTCCAGCAACGTCGACCTGCGACATGATCCAGCCGCCAAAGATGTCGCCGTGCATGTTGGCGTCTGCGGGCATGGGCACGACACGCAGTGCCGGTTGCCGCTCGGGCGATGGCATCTTGGCCGCACACAGGGGGGGCGCTGAAGAGGCGCTTGCTGGGGTGACAGGGGGATTCATCGGTGGACTCCTCGGAACGTAGCGCAGAATAACGAGATGAGTCGACATCATGCAGCGCAAGCGGGTTCAGCGCCCGCATTCCCCACCCCCGTCCCAGCCAATGCTGGCGTGCCGAGTCGATCCGACTGGCAAACCCTCAAGGCGCTTATCCCCTATTTATGGGAATGGAAGGGGCGGGTGGCGATTGCGCTGGCCTGTCTGGTGGCCGCCAAGCTCGCCAATGTGAGCGTGCCCATCGTACTGAAGGCGATCATCGATCATCTGACCCCGCTGACCCGTCTTCAACTGCCCGGCCCGGTAACGGCAGGGGCGGTCGACGCAGCGAGCGCCGTTACTATGGTCGCTGGGCCCTTGAGCGGCCATCCGGTGGCGTTGGGCCTGGCGGTTCCGGCGGCCCTGCTGGTGGGGTACGGCTTGCTTCGCCTGGCCACCTCCGTGTTCACCGAATTACGCGAATTTGTTTTCGCCAAAGTGACGCAGCGCGCGGTACGGGCGGTTTCGCTAAAGGTATTTGGGCATCTGCATGCTCTGAGCCTGCGGTTTCACCTGGACCGCCAGACGGGTGGATTAACCCGCGATGTCGAGCGGGGCTCGCGGGGTATTTCGACCCTGGTGTCCTATACCCTCTACAGCATCCTGCCCACGATCATCGAGGTTTTGCTGGTTCTGGGTTGGTTGGCGACGCACTATGAGGCTTGGTTCGCTGGGATCACGGTCGTGGCCCTGTCGGTCTACATCGTGTGGACCGTGGCGGTGACGAACTGGCGTACGCACTTTCGCCGTGAGATGAATGATCTGGACTCGAAGGCCAACACGCGAGCGATCGATTCGCTGCTGAACTACGAGACGGTCAAATACTTTGGTAACGAAGCCTTTGAAGCACGGCGTTACGACGAGAGTCTGCAGCGCTGGGAGCGCGCCGCGGTGCGCAGCCAGACATCGCTGTCCTTACTGAATACTGGCCAGAGCGCGATCATCGCGACTGCCGTCACCATGATGGTCTGGCGGGCAACCTTGGGGGTGGTCGAGGGCAGAATGTCGCTTGGCGACTTGGTACTGGTCAACGCGTTCATGATCCAGCTCTACATCCCGCTGAACTTTTTGGGTGTGCTCTACCGCGAAATCAAGCAGAGCCTCACGGATATCGAGAAGATGTTCGGCATGCTCGAGGCCAATCGCGAGGTCGACGATCTGCCCGGCGCGCTGGCGCTGCGTTTTGACCAGCCCACTGCTGCGGGGGCGATTGGTCCGCAAGTGCGTTTTGAAAATGTCTCGTTTTCCTATGAGCCGGCCCGGCAGATCTTGCGCGAAGTCTCGTTTACGATTGCCCCGGGTGCAACGGTTGCAGTGGTTGGCAGCTCGGGCGCGGGTAAATCAACGCTGGCCCGTCTTCTCTATCGTTTTTATGATGTGAATGGCGGGCGCATCACCATTGACGGTCAAGATCTGCGCAGCGTGACGCAGGCCAGTCTGCGCGCAGCGATTGGTATCGTGCCGCAGGACACGGTGTTATTCAACGATTCGATCGCATACAACATCGGCTACGGTCGACCCGGCGCCACTCAAGAAGAGATTGAGCGGGTCGCGCGCGCAGCCCAGTTACATGAGTTTATTGCGCGCCTGCCCCAGGGCTATGAAACACCCGTGGGCGAGCGCGGTCTGAAGCTCTCGGGGGGTGAAAAACAGCGTGTGGCGATTGCGCGGATGCTACTGAAAGATCCGCCGATTTTGGTGCTCGATGAAGCAACGAGTGCCTTGGACTCGACCAACGAGCAGGCGATTCAGCAGGCCTTGCGTGAGGCGGCAGCGCAGCGCACAACGCTGGTCATCGCGCACCGCCTTTCAACCGTGGTCGATGCGAATATGATTATCGTCCTAGAACAGGGGCAGATCGTACAAAGTGGTACGCATGACGAGTTGCTTAGCCAGGGCGGGCGCTATGCCGAACTTTGGGCGATGCAGGCGCGTGAAAGCACTGATTGTTAAATGCGACCAAATCTTTCACCGCCCGTGAACCTCGGTGCTAAACTGCTTTTGAAGCAACTTGGAGCTTGATTGCCATGAAAATTACTCGTTTGTTTGGCGCTTCTGCCATCGCGATCGCGGCCCTTTCGGTATGCACTTTGACCCCGTCGGTACAAGCGCAAGAAGCAACTGGTACGCTGAAAAAGGTCAAGGAAACCGGTGCGATCACCGTTGGTTACCGTGAATCTTCGATTCCCTTCTCGTATCTGGACGATAAGCAGCAGCCCGTTGGTTACGCAATGGACCTGTGCATGCGGGTGGTCGAGGCGATCAAGGCCGATCTGAAACTGCCGAACTTGAAAATCAATCTGCAACCGGTCACGTCGAGCAATCGGATTCCGCTATTGATGAATGGCACGATTGATATGGAATGCGGTTCGACCACCAATTCGGTTGAGCGCCAGCAGCAAGTCGCCTTCGGACCGACCTACTTTGTGATTAACGTGACCGCGGCGGTCAAGAAGACTTCGGGCGTCAATGCCCTGATCGATCTGAACGGCAAGAACATTTCGACCACCTCGGGCAGTACCGCAGTGGGCTTGACGAAGAAGTTCGAGAAGACCGCTTCGATCGATGTGAAGGAGATTTACGGTAAGGACCACGGTGAGAGCTTCCTGCTGCTGGCCGACGATCGGGTCACTGCATTCATCATGGATGACATCTTGCTGGCCGGGCAGATCGCCAACAGCAAGGATCCTGGCGCTTACAAGATCCTGCCTGAGTCGATGCGCACCGAGCCCTACAGCATGATGCTGCGCAAGGACGATCCACAGTTCAAAGCGCTGGTCGACAAGACCTTCTCGGCGATTATGAAGTCAGGCGAGATCGAAAAAATTTATGCAAAGTGGTTCATGAGTCCGATTCCACCCAAGAATGTGAACTTGAACTTTGGCATGACCCCGGCGTTGCGTGAGGCCTTCCGCAATCCGAACGACAAGGGAGTCTGATTCTGCTCGGGTAGGGTCCGGTGTGCCAGCCGTTTGGCTGGCCTCGGCGCCCGCCGCAGCGCCGCGTAAGATTCCACCATGCACAGGCGCTGCGCGGTTGCCGCGCAATGGGCCAGCGGCAGCGATACCCGTGCGCGCTCGCAGCGAGCAAACGATTGACTTAAAGGCCAGGCGTTGCTGGCCTATTTCATGAACCCGCAAATATTCTTTGAACTGGCCATCGATGGCGAAACGCCCTGGTGGCGCATGCTGCTCGATGGGCTCCAGTTCACCCTTTGGGTAGCCCTCTGGGCCTGGCTATTGGCAATGACCGTGGGCGTCATCGTCGGCGTGATTCGCACGATGCCAAGACCTTGGCTGGCGCGCTGTGGCGATGCCTGGGTCGAGTTGTTCCGCAATGTGCCGCTAATCGTGCAGTTCTTTGTCTGGTATTTCGTACTGCCGGGCTTGTTCCTGCCGCTCAAGGTGTGGGTCACCTCGCTCGATCCAACCGAGCATCAATTTATCACCTCGATTCTGTGTCTCGGGCTCTTTACCTCGGCGCGCATCGCCGAGCAGGTTAAAGCGGGTTTGTTGGCCCTGCCCATTGGGCAGCGTTTGGCCGGGCTCGCCCTGGGTTTGACGGAATGGCAGACCTATCGCTACGTGCGTTTACCGATGGCATTTCGGATCATCATCCCGCCGCTGACCAGCGACACCATGAGTCTGATCAAGAACACCTCGGTCGCTTATTCGATTGGGTTGACGGAGCTGTTTTTTCGCACCCGCGAGATGGGCGAAATCACTTTTCGCTACTTTGAGGCCTTCGCTGCGGCGACCGTCATCTATATCGCCATCTCGTTGCTGGCCAACCGCGTGATGGCCTTGATCGAGCGGCGCGTGCGGGTCCCGGGTTACATCGGGGGCGGGCGTTGAGCAATCTGGAATTTGATGTCATTTGGCGAACCTGGCCCTACGTGCTCGGTGGCTTGCAATACACCTTGCAGCTCACCGTGGTGGCGACTGTGGGCGGCATTTTGTTTGGCACCCTGTTGGCGATGGCGCGGCTCTCGGCGAACCCTGTGCTGGCTTCGATTGCCGCCGGTTATGTTAATTTCATGCGGGCGGTGCCGCTGCTGTTGGTCATCTTCTGGTTTTATTTTTTGATGCCGGTGATCTTCCAGTGGCTCACGGGTGCGGACCGACCACCGAGCATTGGCGCGCAAAACTCGGCCTACATCACCTTCGTCTTGTTTGAGGCAGCGTTTTTTTGCGAAATCATGCGTGCCGGAATTCAGTCCATCCCACGTGGTCAGCCGCAGGCCGCGATGGCGTTGGGGCTGAGCTACGGGCAGACGATGCGTTTTGTCGTGCTGCCGCAGGCACTGCGCAACATGCTACCCGTGCTGCTCACGCAAACCATCATCCTGTTCCAAGACGTCTCGCTTGTGTCCCTTTTGAATGTCACCGATTTTGTCGGCGCGGCGAGCAAGATCGCGCAGCGTGACTCGCGGATTGTGGAGATGTATCTTTTTGTTGCAGTCGTTTATTTTCTGATGTGCACTGGGCTCTCCAGGCTGGTGCGCCTGCTGCAGGCGCGCATCGCTATCCCGCGCTAGGCGATGCGCTCCAGCTCTTTTTACCGCTCGGCTCGATATTCACGCTCGAACGCTCGACTTGCAGAATGATTCGACCCATTGACCGACTTAACGTTCCTCGTCAGCCATGGCCATGATTTCGATTGATTCGGTATCCAAGTGGTACGGAAGTTTTAAAGTGCTCGACCACTGCACAACCCAGGTTGAACGGGGCGAAGTCGTCGTGGTCTGCGGGCCTTCGGGCTCGGGCAAGTCGACCCTGATCAAGTGCATCAATGCCCTCGAGCCTATTCAGCAGGGCACCATCCATGTTGATGGGACACAGGTCAATGATGTCGCCACGAATCTGCCCCGCTTGCGCTCTCGGGTGGGCATGGTGTTTCAACATTTTGAACTGTTCCCGCATCTGTCCATCACCGAAAATCTGGCCTTGGCGCAGATCCAGGTTCTGGCCCGTTCA
>Ga0114975_10003019_pt1 | contig 11385 bp, 11 predicted proteins | sample S_130626_EF_Meta_FD_87031 | JGI IMG/M metagenome (GOLD analysis project Ga0114975, IMG submission 87031) | Freshwater microbial communities from Lake Simoncouche, Canada to study carbon cycling - S_130626_EF_MetaG | ecosystem: Environmental > Aquatic > Freshwater > Lake | place: Lake...
AGATAGTCGCCTTTAAGTCTCACACTGAAGTGCTTTACTTAAGCAATTTTTATTTGACTGATGAAGGCTCTAGGCTCTTTTGTAATAGGGTCATTGAAATGGATTTCTTTTGCCAGTAATTGCAATGGTTTTGAGAGATCCAAGTCATATTCTTGATATGGAGTCAGCACTGGATAGATCTGATCGTTTTTGATGGGAATATTGAGCGCATTGAGATGGCAGCGTAATTGATGCTTCTTACCACTCCCAGGACTCAAACGATATCTTGCCCAAGGCTTTGTATGTTCAATGAGTTCTATATAAGTATCAGTGTTAGGTTCACCATTGACTTCCTGCATCTGGAGAAAATGCTCTGACTCTTCGATACGACTTCGATATGTCATGGGAAGATTTTTTTGAAGGGTCTCTGAATACGGCGCAATCGCCTCATAGATTTTTTTCACCGCCCTATCCCTAAATAAATTCTGGTATTGAGCGCGCTCTTTTGGGTTTACTGAAAATACGACCAGCCCAGCAGTATCTCGATCGATCCGGTGAATAGGACTCAGAGTCTGTATTCTTGTTTTTTTCTTTAAACGGTTGAGCAAGGTCTGATGTAGGTATAGGCCACTTGGCGTCACTGGCAAGAAATGGGGTTTATCAGCTACTAATATATGTTCATCTTGAAACAGGATTGTCTCTTCAAAAGGAATCTCGGGCTCTCTATTAAGGCGCCTGAAATACAGCAGGTGAATATTGGCCCGATAAGGATCATTGGCAGCAACTACTTCACCATCCGAGGTCATCACTAGACCCTCTGTAAAGCGGGCCTGCCATTCATTTGCTTCAATATGAGGAAAGTTCGCTATAAAAAACTCCAGTAAATTGGTATGGCTTCTACCTGCAGGGAGATATACCCTCGAAGAAGAAACACCCTCAGAATTCACTTTCATTCAATACGCTCGCACAATGTCTATTAGAGGATTATCCCGCAATTAACCCTAAGCCTAGGAGGCTTATACTTCTGAGCTATGGTGAGGATCTATGAATAGTAAAACAAGAAGTATTTTTCCAATTCGGTATACCCCATTTGCACTATGTATTGCAGGATCTGTTGCAAGCTTGATTGCATTAGAGTTGCATGAGAATGTTTGGCAACTCTTTATTTTATTTACTTTCTTATCAGCACTTGGAATCTACGATCTATTCCAGACCAAAATGTCGATACTCCGTAATTACCCAATCATTGGGCATTTACGTTTCCTGTTGGAATATATCCGTCCAGAAATTCGGCAATACTTCATCGAAGGTGATAACGACCAAACGCCTTTCTCTCGAGAACAAAGAACGCTGGTCTATTCACGTGCTAAAGCAGTTCCTGACTCAATTCCGTTTGGCACTACCCTAGATGTCATGGCGCCTGGATACCAATGGATTAATCAATCCTTGGCTCCCACTAAATTGGCTAGCCATGATTTTAGAATCATGATAGGCGGCAAAGATTGTAAGCAGCCCTATAACGCCAGCATTTTCAATATCTCAGCCATGAGTTTTGGCTCTCTGAGTGCAAATGCTGTGATGGCTCTGAATTTGGGTGCTAAAAAAGGACGGTTTGCCCATGACACTGGAGAAGGCTCGATCTCCCGTTATCACCGTGTTCATGGCGGTGACTTAATTTGGGAAATTGGTTCTGGCTACTTTGGTTGTCGTAATCAAGATGGCAGTTTTAATGCAGAAAAATATGCCGAGAACGCCCTAGATCCTCAAGTCAAAATGATCGAGATCAAATTGAGTCAGGGAGCTAAGCCAGGTCACGGCGGCATCTTACCTGGCAAGAAAGTAACGGCAGAGATTGCTGCTGCGCGGGGAGTACCTGAAGGCGTAGCCTGCATCTCCCCTGCCTCACATAGTGAATTTTCTAGCCCCCTAGAATTAATGCACTTTGTTCAGCGCTTGCGAGATCTATCTGAAGGCAAGCCTATAGGCTTTAAATTATGCATTGGCCATCCATGGGAATGGTTTGGCATTGTCAAGGCAATGCTAAAAACCAATATTTATCCTGATTTTATTGTGGTGGATGGATCTGAAGGTGGAACTGGAGCGTCCCCTGTTGAATTCACCAATCACGTCGGTACTCCATTGCAAGAGGGATTGCGCTTAGTACACAACACCTTAGTGGGTGTGAATTTACGCGATCAGATTAAGATTGGCTGTTCAGGAAAAATTATTAGCTCCTTTGATATGGCTGTTGCATTTGCTCTGGGTGCTGACTGGTGTAATAGTGCCAGAGGATTTATGTTCTCGATTGGCTGTATTCAGGCACAAGTTTGCAATACTGGCTTTTGCCCTACAGGCGTCACCACACAAGATCCCCTGCGTCAGAAAGCCTTGGTAGTTCCCAATAAAGCTGAACGGGTTTTCAATTTCCACCATGAGACCCTCAGAGCCTTAAAAGAATTAGTAGAGGCTGCGGGATTACGTCACCCTGGTGAAATCGATGCGCCACATATTGTGAGGCGCATCAGCGCAAATGAGGTCCGCTTGCTTTCTTTCCTACTTCCTGAAATGCCTGCAGGTCAGCTTTTAAAAGAAGACATAGTGAATGAATCACTCCACCTATCAAGAGTGTACGAACTCTATTGGCATAAGGCTCAGGCAAGTAGCTTTTCGCTAATTTAAATCTTTTTAGAGAGAATCATTTTTAGAGACTAAACATGGGAATACCCTATTTCTGGGCTAAAATTAAAGGTTCTTTCATTATAAAAATAATCACTTTTTAGCTCACTCTCATTCGAAAGGCTATATGAAAATATTACTACCAGTAGATGGCTCAAAATCATCTCTCAATGCTGCAAAGTATGTTGCAAAGCTTGCAAAAGATCTCCGTAGCAAGTGCTCCGTAACCTTAGTGAGCATCCACGATGACATCGGACTAGGGCATGTCAAGCAATTTGTAGCCAAAAGCGTGGTAGATGACTACCTGCGCGAAGTCAGTGAAAAAGAGTTAAAGCCTGCCCAAAAAGCTTTAGATGCTGCTAGCGTGAATCACAATATGGTTATTAGGCGCGGTAATGTTGCCGAAGAAATCATCACTCTTGCCAACAAAGAAAAGTTTGATTTGATTGTGATGGGCTCTAAAGGCAGAACAGGCATATTAGATGCTTTAATGGGATCCGTTGCACAAAAAGTATCTTCAGCGGCAAAGCAGGCTGTTTTGTTAGTGAAGTAATCTTTTACGCGTGAGCTTACTGATACTGCTCTTTGCTCCGGGCATATTTGCAATCTATTGGATTATTCGGATGCAAATATGCCTTTCCAGAATCCGCTACTTAGTGGATACCTACGGCTTGAGTCGTAAAAAGTTAAAGGCTCTGAAGTGCAAAGAAGTCAAAATCTTACGAGAAAATATTGATCAGCTTCGAGCTCACAATGACGCTTATGGGCTCGAAAGCTTAGTAAGACCTTATCGAGCGTAGTAACGTTCTTTAATCCAGAGAGCAATCGTTACCAGGCCAATCATGATTGGCACTTCTACCAGGGGCCCTATCACTGCTGCAAAGGCGGCACCAGAATTAATCCCAAAGACCGCTATTGCAACAGCAATTGCCAATTCAAAGTTATTGCTTGATGCTGTAAATGACAAAGTGCAGCAGCGCTTGTAATCAATCCCCATCTTCCCAGTGACCCAAAAGGTTAACAAAAACATCACAAGGAAGAAAATGAGCAACGGAATAGCGATAGTCACTACATCCATCGGCAGACTCAAGATTAAATTACCCTTGAGGCTAAACATCACTACGATAGTAAACAGTAATGAAATTAAGGTGATCTTACCGATGCGCGGAACAAAATGCTCGTGGTACCACTCTTTAGACACAAACTTGAGCATCACTACTCTAGTCAAAATACCAGCAATGCAGGGTACACCAAGATAGATCAATACACTCTGAGCAATCTGCCCCATGCTAACGCTGATCTCCAATCCAGTTAAGCCAAAGTACGGCGGCAGCACTGTGAGGAAAAAGTAAGCATAGATACTAAAGAACAGTACTTGAAAGAGTGCATTAAATGCTATCAAGCCTGCAGCATATTCAGTAGAGCCCTTAGCAAGATCATTCCAGATAATCACCATAGCAATACATGGTGCAATACCTATTAATATCAAGCCTGCCATGTATTCTGGGCGATCTGGGACAAAAGTGATTGCTAAAAAGAACATCAATGTCGGCGCAATGATCCAATTCATGAGTAGAGAAATGCCAAATATTCTTTTCTCTTTAAAGACATCAGGCAAATCTTCATAACGCACTTTTGCAAACGGTGGATACATCATCAATATGAGACCAACTGCAATAGGAATATTGGTCGTACCTACTTGAAAGCGATTAATTAGCCCTTCGACACCAGGATAAAAGTAGCCTAGACCAATTCCAATGGCCATGGCAGTAAAAATCCATATCGTTAGATAGCGATCAAGAAAAGAGAGTTTTTTAGTTAACGTGTTCATGCCTTGGTATGAATCTCTTTGAGACTCATTGAGTCAAGCTTATCAAGAGGCATGGATGCCAAAATATCAATGCGTTTTTTTAGGCCGTTCATCACTTGATTAAATGCTGCTCTCTTCTCGATATCGGTACCCGAGACTTGTGAAGGATCTGGAAAACCCCAATGGGCATTGACTGGTTGGCCAGGCCAAAAAGGACAAACCTCCCCTGCAGCGTTATCGCAAACAGTAATAATGAAATCCATTTTTGGAGCATTTGGCTCGCTAAATACATCCCAGCTTTTGGATTTCAGCAGCGCAACATCCATGCCCAACTCTTTAGCAATTTCAGCTGCAAATGGATTTACCCTAGTGCCTGGGGTAGAACCAGCTGAATAGCCTTTAAATTTTCCGCTAGGATGTGTAGAGGCGAGTGCCTCACCAATAATAGAGCGCGCTGAATTATGGGTACATAAAAATAGAATGTTGTAAGTGCTCATGATTGTTTCATTTTTCTAGATGTTTTTACAGGAATGCAGCTTGCGCCATCGCAGCAGTTCTCGAGCAAAAAACCACTTAAGGATTGAACTAGCTCGGCATTAGGTCGATAAATTAAATTTCTACTTTGTCTTTCTACTAGTAGTAGATTTGCATTGGCTAACTCTTTTAAGTGAAAACTTAAGGTCGCATTAGGAATGCCTAATTTCTCAATGATTTGACTAGGAGTTAAGCCATGATCACCACGCTGAACAATTAAGCGGAAGATATTAAGCCTAGACTCCTGCCCTAGAGCTAGAAAAGCTTGGATGGCAATTGTATTTTTCATATTTCCAATTATATAGAAATATATGACAAACTCATGACAGGCTTACCTAAAGAAAAAGCTACCCGTAGGTAGCTTTTTTAGACACTTGCGAGGTTTACTCGCGCGATGCCTTCTTGCGATCATGCTCTTTTAAATAGCGCTTACGGACACGCACACTCTTAGGTGTTACTTCAACCAATTCATCATCGCTAATAAATTCCACAGCGTATTCTAAAGTTAAATCAATTGGAGTGACTAAACGCACAGCCTCATCGGTACCTGAAGAACGCACGTTGGTTAATTGCTTACCTTTAATCGGGTTTACAACTAAGTCATTGTCACGACTATGAATTCCGATTACCATGCCCTCGTACACAGGGTCACCATGTTTTACAAACATACGGCCACGATCTTGTAATTTCCAAATGGCATAGGCGACTGCTTCACCATCATCCTGGCTGATCAATACCCCATTGTGACGCTCGCCCAAAATACCATCTTTAGCAGGAGCATAAGAATCAAAGGTATGACTCATTAAGCCATTGCCGCGAGTCATGGTCATGAAGTCACCTTGAAAGCCAATCAAACCGCGTGCAGGAATTCGGTACTCAAGACGAGTTCGGCCTTTACCATCGCTCACCATATCTTGGAGCTCTCCCTTACGCTTACCCAAATCTTCCATCACCGCACCTTGGGTAGCATCTTCAACGTCAACCGTAAGGTTTTCGTAAGGCTCCATCTTGACGCCATCCTCTTCATGAAACACTACCCGAGGACGGGATACCGCTAATTCATAACCCTCACGACGCATCGTCTCTACTAAGATAGTCAAATGCAATTCGCCTCGACCTGATACCTCGAAAACAGTATCGTCATCAGTTTCATTTACACGCAGCGCCATATTCGATTTCAATTCACGATCTAAGCGCTCACGAATCTGACGACTAGTTACAAACTTACCTTCACGACCTGCAAATGGACTAGTGTTCACCATAAAGTTCATGGTTAAGGTTGGTTCATCGATTTTGAGCATAGGCAATGCTTCAGGCGTATCCACTGCACAGACAGTGGTACCAATGGCTAACTCTTCAATGCCGTTAATCAGTGCGATATCACCAGCAAAGGCTTCGTCAACAACCTCTCGCTCTAAGCCTTTAAATTTCAATACTTGGTTAACACGTCCTTTAAATGGCACACCATCTGGGCCATTCATACAAATCACTTCCATGCCAGGCTTAACGTGGCCACGGTTCACGCGACCAATACCAATCTTGCCAACATAACTGTTGTAGTCAATTGAAGAGATCTGAAACTGCAAAGGACCATCAGGATTATCGTCACGGACAGGAACATGCTCTAAGACAGCATCGAACAATGGACGCATATCGCCCTCACGCACATCTTCTGTCAAGCCTGCATAACCGTTTAAGCCTGAGGCATAGATAATTGGGAAATCGAGCTGCTCTTCAGTGGCGCCAAGCTTGTCAAATAACTCAAAGGTTGCATTGATAACGTAATCGCAACGTGCACCTGGACGATCAACCTTGTTAATTACTACGATTGGCTTCAATCCGAGTGCTAGTGCTTTCTTAGTCACGAAACGCGTTTGTGGCATTGGTCCCTCAACTGCATCAACTAAAAGCAACACACCGTCAACCATAGAGAGTACGCGCTCTACCTCACCACCAAAGTCAGCATGTCCTGGGGTATCAACAATATTGATATGGGTACCGTCGAACTCTACTGAGCAATTCTTGGACAAAATAGTAATGCCACGCTCTTTTTCTAAGTCGTTTGAATCCATGACGCGTTCGGTCATTTTTTCATTCGAGCGGAAGGTGCCTGATTGACGTAAAAGTTGGTCAACCAATGTGGTTTTGCCGTGGTCAACGTGGGCGATGATGGCAATATTACGAAGTGCGCGTTTAGTCATGTGAAGCTTCTAAAGTTAAGGATCAATAAAAAAGTTAATGGGCTTGAGAAATTAAGCGTTTTGGATGGAGAACTCCAGATCGCCAATCAGCAGTGCCAATAAAGTTATGTGGTGCAGCAGTAGCACGATAAATCCGCACTAGCGCCTCAATCGAGGGTAAATTGAGCGGGACGCGCTGCCCCATCTCAAGGCGTTTAGCTTGCTGCTCATCTACTGTTAAATGAGGCAAGGTTTGTAATAAGGCATCAATTGGCAGAATATAACTGGCGCTATCTTGAAGGCCTTGTTGAATGGATTCGATCGTAAAAGAATGTTCAAGACTTAAATGCCCTACCTCTGTACGACGTAAACCAACCAAGTGCGCGCCACATCCTAAGGCATGACCAAGATCTTCAGCTAAGACACGAATATAGGTACCTTTACTACAGCTCACCTCTAATGTTGCTTCAGGCCAGCAAATATCCGTCCAGCGAATCTGATGAATCGTAATATCTCTGGGCGCACGCTCTAACTCCACTCCTGCACGAGCATACTCATAGAGCGGCTTACCATCGCGCTTTAATGCGGAATACATAGGCGGGACTTGAGAAATCGCCCCAGTAAAATTTGAGAGCAATCCATCTAAAGATTTTTTGAGTTCTGCTGCATTTGCAAATACTGGCAAAGGTTTCTCTTCTATAACTTGGCCTTCAGCATCCCCAGTGTCGGTGCGAACACCAAATTTCACCCTAGCGATATAGCTTTTATTAGCGTCCAATAGATCTTGTGAATACTTAGTAGCTTCTCCAAGGCAGATAGGCAATAAACCAGTGGCCATTGGATCTAATGTTCCAGTGTGCCCTGCTTTATCTGCATTAAATGCGCGTTTTACGGCAGTGACTGCACCCTGGGAGCTCATTCCTGCGGGTTTATCTAGCAGCACTACGCCATCGATCCGAATAGACATATAAATTACTTAGTCTCGTCTTTATGATCGCTCTCTACCGCTTGATCGATCAATCGAGACATTTCTATGCCATGCTCAATTGAGCTGTCATAGTGAAAATGCAATGTTGGCACAGTATGAATATGCAAACGCTTGAATAATAAAGAATGTAAATAGCCAGCCTTCTCTTGCAGTGCTTTAAGTGCATGCTCTGGCTCAGCCCCTAAAACAGTAAAAAACACTTTGGCATGGGCTAAGTCCGGCGTAAGTTCTATGCTTTGTAGTGTGATCAATCCTAAACTAGGACTGCGTAGCTCACGAGGAATCAGTTCGGCCAGGTCTCGCTGAATTTGATCGGCAAGACGCTGGTTACGATGCGGGCTAGTTTTATGCATATTGCTTTGGTTTACAGTGAACGCGCAACTTCAGTAACTTCAAATACCTCAAGTTGGTCGCCTTCTTTAATATCGTTGTAACCTTTTAAAGATAATCCGCACTCAACACCTGCACGAACTTCTTTTGCATCATCTTTAAAGCGCTTAAGCGAATCAAGCTCACCCGACCAAATCACTACGTTCTCACGCAAGAGACGAACACTCGAAGTACGTTTAATGATTCCATCAACCACTAAGCAACCTGCAATAGCGCCAACCTTAGATACTAAGAAGACCTGACGTATTTCTACTAAGCCAGTAATTTCTTCTTTTTTATCTGGTGTCAACATACCGCTCAGCGCTAATTTCACTTCATCAACAGCGTCGTAAATAATGTTGTGATAACGAATATCTACACCATTATTCTCGGCTAACTTGCGCGCAGCAGCATCAGCACGAGAATTAAAGCCAATAATGACAGCTTTAGAAGCAACTGCTAAGTTCACGTCCGTTTCAGTAATGCCGCCCACAGCTGCGTGAACGATTTGCACTTTAACTTCAGGTGTAGAGAGCTTCATTAAGGATTGAGCCAAGGCTTCTTGAGAACCCTGAACATCTGCCTTGATGATGAGTGGCAATAACTTCGCCTCAATAGCGCCTTCTTCCATATTCTCCATCATGGTTTCGAGCTTGAATGCCTGTTGTTTTGCCAACTTCACATCGCGGAACTTACCTTGACGGAATAGAGCAATTTCACGTGCCTTGCGCTCATCAGGAACTACCTGCACTGACTCACCTGCAGCAGGTACTTCTGATAAACCTTGAATCTCGACTGGAATGGAAGGGCCTGCTTCAGAGCAAGGCTTACCGTTTTCATCCAACATCGCACGCACACGACCAAAAGTCGAGCCTGCTAACAACATATCGCCACGCTTTAGCGTGCCAGATTGTACGAGCACCGTTGCAACTGGACCCTTACCTTTATCAAGACGCGCCTCAATAACGAGACCCTGAGCTGGAGCCTCCCTTGGCGCCCTTAACTCTAAAATCTCGGCTTGCAATAATACGTTTTCCAGCAAGGCATCAATGCCCTCGCCTGTTTTTGCTGATACAGAAATGAACGGCACATCACCACCATATTCCTCAGGAACCACTTGTTCAGCGACTAATTCCGTTTTAACGCGCTCTAAATTAGCATCGGGTTTATCAATTTTATTGATAGCCACCACAATCGGAACGCCACCTGCTACTGCATGGTGAATCGCTTCCTTTGTTTGCGGCATCACACCGTCGTCAGCAGCAACCACCAGAATCACAATATCGGTTGCCTTAGCACCGCGCGCACGCATTGCTGTAAAGGCTTCGTGACCTGGAGTATCTAAGAAGGTAATCATCCCGCGGGGAGTTTCCACGTGGTAAGCGCCGATATGCTGAGTAATTCCACCGGCTTCGCCAGAGGCAACTTTAGCTAAACGAATCTTATCGAGTAAAGAGGTCTTACCATGATCAACGTGACCCATCACAGTCACTACAGGAGGACGCGGCAAGAGTTCTGCATCATGTCCATCTGCACCTAAATCTAAATCTGGGTCATCTAATTTGGCAGCATGGGCTTTATGACCCATTTCCTCAACGAGGATCATCGCAGTATCTTGATCAAGCACCTGATTAATGGTCACCATCTGGCCCATACCCATCAACAGCTTAATAACTTCTGCACTCTTTACTGCCATTGCATGAGCTAACTCAGCAACCGTAATCGTTTCAGGAACATGCACATCACGAACTACAGGTTCAGTTGGAACCTGGAAGTTAGTATCGACGTTTGCTTCAGCAATTTGACGCTGTTTCTTTCTACCACCACCAGAACGCCAACCACCAACACCGCCAGATGCATCACCACGAGTTTTAAGACCGCCGGGTTTCTTAGCGCCCTCTTCTTGCCAAGTGGATGAAGTTTCGGAAGATTTGATTGTTTTGCCGCCAACCTTAGCTGGCGCTTTTTTCTTGTCGTCAGCACCCTCTACTTTGGCAGGCTTGTGCAAGGTGCCTTTTTTGCTTTCTTCAGCAGCAATCTCGCTTGGAGCTTTTAGCACGCGTGCAGGGGTACTCATCATGTCGCGAATAGCTAAAGCTTCCGCCTCAGCAGCAGCACGACGAACCCGAATCTCTGATAACTCTTTTTCCTTCGTAGCAGCTAATTCTTTTGCTGCCTTGTCACTCTGCGCCTTTTTCTCAGCAGCCGCAGGAGCCTGATCAACAGATTTAGTCTCTTTTTCAGACTCTATAGTTTCAGCTTCTTTTTGACGCACTTCTTCAGCCGCTTTCATTTCAGCTTCTTGACGAGCCAGCAATTCAGCTTGACGAGTTGCTTCAGCAGCGCGCTTCTCTAACTCCTCTTCAGAAAGAATAGATTTAGCAGGCGAAGCAGGAGTTGCTGCTTTAGTTGCTTTTACTACTGGCGCCTCTACTTCTGCTGGCGTCTCGTCACCGCGCTTCACTAAAACACGTTTTTTACGCACCTCAACTTGTACGGTACGTGTCCGTCCAGTTGAATCTGCTTGACGAATCTCTGAACTCTCGCGCTTGATCAACGTAATCTTTTTGCGCGCTCCAGCTTCAGTATTACCGTGAGCTTTTTGCAAATGCTCGAGCAATACAGTTTTATCTTTTTCGGTAATGCTATCGTCCTCAGAACCTTTATCGATCCCAGCCGCCTTTAATTGCTCCAAGAGGTCAGCCGCAGTTCGTTTGAGTTCCTTAGCGAGTACTTTTACTGTTGTTGTTGCCATGCACTACTTCCTCTCATGAAGTAAACCAATGTTCGCGCGCTTTCATGATGAGCGTTTTCGCAGTTTCTTCGTCAATTTGTGTCGCCTCAACCAG
>Ga0114975_10003020_pt1 | contig 11382 bp, 2 predicted proteins | sample S_130626_EF_Meta_FD_87031 | JGI IMG/M metagenome (GOLD analysis project Ga0114975, IMG submission 87031) | Freshwater microbial communities from Lake Simoncouche, Canada to study carbon cycling - S_130626_EF_MetaG | ecosystem: Environmental > Aquatic > Freshwater > Lake | place: Lake...
AATCTTAACACCATTTGGCAGTGTTAGTTTACCATCTGTGCCAAGGCTAACTGTGTTACCACCGTTGACCAGTTCGTTAGTTGAACTAATACCAGCACCGTCTACCGGACTGGCATCAACCCAACTAGTTCCATAGTACACATACATTCTACCATCTGCTGAATTCCACCATAGGTCACCTAAACCAGGAGCAGTTGGTGCAGTGGTGCTCACCACCACCACTGCTGACACAGAATTATACAGTTCATCAAAGTTGTCGTTTACTTTTGAAAACGCTGTGCGTAACGGATCACCGGCTTTGTCATTTGCACTTTGGCCGATATTAATATGTTTCTTAGTCATTATACTCTCCCTACAGCTACTTGTATAACTCCGGCTTCACCGTAGTCTTTGTCTTCCAATGCTTTACCAAGCACAGCACCCAGTGTTGGATTTAATGCCTTAACAGCATATCCAGGTGTTGCACTTGTGGTCAACATATCTCCTTTTTTAACACGACCAATTACTTTGCATGGCACACGACCAGCCAGTGCCAAACAAACTCTGATACCCGTCTGTTCATGATTCATAACATATGCTGGATCAGTTGAAACAACGCCTGCACTTCTAGTGTCATTAATTGTTGTGGTTGTAGTAACTTCTTTGTCGCCACCAAACACTAGCACAGTACCTGGTTCGTATTCTTTATCGCCTTCGTAGTACTCAGCCAAGTCAGCATATGTGGCTTGCATTCTACTGGCACCAGTCAGTGTCCAACGTCCACGAATGGTAGCATCTGTAGTTTCAGTGCCAGCATCCAGCGACAATGATTTCAGTGTGCCAAGGCTAAAGTCAATTTGACTTGACGCTTGTACAGCCCACCATCCGCTGATACTTGCACTACCAGATCCAGCACCACTTGGAGCACCAACTTTGTCAGTTGTTAACAAGTTTGCCTTTAATGTGCCATTGCTTGTATCCAATGTACCGTATGTACTGATAACTGTGTTACTGGAAGTGGTACCCAGTGCAGTCATGTAATCAAATGTACCAGGAGTAGTAAATGTACTTGTGAGTGTGGCACCTGCACCAGTTAGTGATAATGCCTTATACCCGCCAACTTTCAAGAACCCCACGTCAACTTCGCCGCTTGATCCTGTTTTAATTATGTTGTTGGCTGCTCTTGATGATGTAATACCCACCACTGGATATGTGTTATTGGCAGTGTTACTACCGTCATATGTAATTGTAATTACGCCGCTACTACTGAATAATGAATTTACCAATCCACCTGCATCGCTTACTACTTGTGCAGGTGTAACCTCAGTTGGACTTGCCGCACTAACTGTTCTATTACCCAACAATGTTCCAGCACTCATGTACTGTATCTTACCATAGGTAATACCAGTACTTGCACTGGTAGCAGTTTTAACTTCCACCCAGCCGTTGGTCACAGTAAATGTTGTGGAGTTAAAACTTGCTAATCCATTCGCCGCTTGTATCTGTGCCGCAGTTCCTGTTGGGTTAGTTGAACTAGTTCCAGCAATTGTTAGTGATAATTTGCTTTGCACAATTGCCGCAGTTGCAGATACTTTACTATTATCAACAGTATTTGATTGAAGAGTTGCAGATAACACTCCAGTACCAGCGTTTAAACTTATAACCACATCGCCGGTAACACTGACATTCTTCCATTTGCTGGCAGTTCCATCATATACTAAAATGTTACTAGTAGCCGCACTTGTTATGGTCGCATCTGTTAATTTGAATAAAGCATTGTATGATACTACAGCACTGTCTACATATGCTTTATTAGTTGCATCTGTTGCACTAGTTGCAGTACCTACGTTGATAATTGGATAGTTTGCTAGGTTAAGATTTCCTTTCATAGCCAACGAACCATTTAAGGCCATGTGGCCAGGCCCAATCAAACTGTTCAATGCAACTGGACTACCACCGTGATCCAGACCCAAACGTTTGTCAATGTATGAACGAATTGCACTTTGTACTGGCACAGTGTCGCTGGCATTGTTGGTCATGCTTGGATCAGTTGAGAACTCGCTCACAACAACACCACGCTTGAATCCTAGTCCGTCCAAGTTTGATAACGCAATACTTGCTGAGAACGTAACTGATCCAGTACCTTGGTCAACGGTAAAGAAACGTCCCACACGGAAGATACCGTTTTGGTCAGTTGTAACGTAGAACACACGACCTACACCCTCTTCTAAAACTTCCTGACTTTGTTGTTTGTCTTTGGCTGGGTTGCCGTAAATAACTGTTGGCCAGTTAGTAGTATTATAACTACCAGTTCCAATGTCCAGCAGGTCATGACCGGTAACACGACAAGTACTAATACGCTGTGTAATTTGTCCCGGCGTATTTGCAGGATAACCTAGTCGTAACGTTGCAGCACCTAGTGTACTAAACGGCTTACTAATACCAATTTGTATACTTGTTGCACTTGTTAATTCTTTGCTTAACGTTGTAGTACCCGTTCCATAAGTACCTGGATTATATGTATATCTTAGTGTAATTGCGGTTGCAGATGCATTTGTACTACTGACACACTGCCAAAATCCGTTATACAACGAATTACTATTTCCTGCAAGTCTGTAATAAGAACCGTTTGTTATTGAACTAGTTGGGATTGTAAATGTTACATCGTACGGTCCAGTACCGGATGCACTGGCATAACTGGTAACTGTAACAAGACTACTAAGTCGGAATCCACTAGCAGTCCATGTGGCTGTTCCTGAGGAGTTGGTCACAGAAGTATTACTGCCGTTGTAGCTTGCACTCACTGCAATTTGCGTGGAACCAATAATTTCAGTAATATAATAAGTACCTTCAGCAATACCACTTAACGAAGTGGCAGCACTCAACGTGATAGGCATTCCGATATCTAAATTGGTAACACTATTGACTGTTATTAAATCATTTGTACCGGTAATTGCAGTTGAACCTTGTGTAACACTCTTATTGATAGTCCAGCTTAGCCCTGAGCCACCAGTAATGTATGTACCAGCCGGAATTGTTCCGCCTGTTAATACCATACCAACTGCCACGGTTCCTGAACTAACAGAACCAATAGTCAATGTTGTTCCAGAAATACTACTACCAGTAGTATTAGCAACACTATGAGTTGTTGCAGTGGCTGTTCCTGTAACGACAGGGCTAGTTGGATACGCCAATGTTAAATCTATAGTATTTGTACCAGTTGTTACTGCTGTAGTAACTGTGGGACTCTGCGATAACACAGGTGTTAGTACAGCATTACCGTAACTTAATGTCACTGTTGGTGCACTGGTGTATCCGTACCCTGGACTCACAATATTAATTTGACTAATAGCACCGCCCGAACATACTGCAACTGCAATACCCTGACTAGTTGCACCGCCTCCTGATAATGTTATAATAGGCACACCTTGTAGTGCTACTACTTCAGTGGTATACGAAGTTCCGCCATCGGTAATTGTTAATCCTGACAAGTAAGCAACCAGTGTAGAACTAACTGAACTGCCAGCTGGAATCCATGCTGCTGGGCTCACTGTAAATGTTGTTCCTCCATCGATACTTTGAATAATACAACTATCTGGAATGTATGCACCAACTGCAACACTACTAACTAACATACCCACTGATAAACCAGTAGTACTTGCAACACTAATTTGTGTTTCGTTTGTAATACTACGAACTTGGAAAGTTCCATTATAATTAGTATTACTATTATTTGCCACAGTTAAAAAGCTATCAATTGCCGGCAATGAAGTTGCAAATGGTATTTCAAATTTAACACCAGTATACCCAGAACCACTCGGCCCTGTCGCCTGACTCTTATATGTCATTGCAGTCAATGCTGTGCCGTCTGCACTATTATTACCTACGGGGTTTGGATCAATTGTTAAATACCCATTGGCAGCAGCACCAAATATTATCTGAACACCAACTGACACTGCTCCAGTCGCCGCAATATCAACTACAATGGTTGCAATACTATTATTAGTTCCACTAAACACTACCGTTTCTACTTTTTGCGAACCATCAAAGCCATTGCTTGTTAATATATCTCCGATATCAATACTACCTGTAACTGTGTTTACAATTAATGTACGTGTTAACGTATCATAACTAGTAACAAGACCGGTAGCAATAAAAGTTGGAACAGTGTAACTGATTATACGATGTACTCGACCACTCCAACCAGTTAGATAGATTCCTTTGTTGATTTGATCTATAACTGTTTGCTGACTAATTTGTAACACGGCAATCTTATTGTCACCAACTTTAGATCCCTGAGTCTTTGCAGGATCTTGTGGGTCAGCCGCAGTGATATATGTGGGATCACTATTGAATTTATAATAACTAAAACTAGCATCACTTTGCAATATAGCAATGTTAGATGCTAGTGCTTCTCCGGTTGAATCAGCTAACGAGTACGCAATAATACGATAAATGTCTGCTAAATTCTCACCGTATTGAACCGCAGTACTTGGTCTTGTTGGTTTAACGTTATCGATGTTATTGAATTTAATATTCTGATTAACACGAATTGTTATTAGCTGACCATCATATAATTCATAAGCAAGTCCAGTTGTCACCGTACTGTTAGAACCTGCTGTGCTCAAGTTGACCTTGAGAACGTTTTGTCCACCCACTGTAATAACAGTATGCTCAACAGTACTTATTAGGTAACGTGTAATTACTCCGCCGCTTAGTGTATGATCAATTTCCATTTCAGCATTGTTGGGCGGTGAATAATCATAACCTAAAATCCAAACGCTCAATGCTTGTGTAGTAGCAGTCGGAGTCATTAGACTAGATACACTACCTTGTTTGTACACACGAGCAGTTTGTACCATATCGTTTGCAAGTGTAACCGAATCTGGTAGCTCAGTTACGTCATAGCCAGATGCACGTAACGCATAGTCACCGTGTGCGTTTGAACCCGCAACAGAACGAATCTGTCCGCCATTGTTAGCCCAATAGTGAGTGTGACAGTAGTATGAGAATGTTGATACTTGTTCTGATACGCCGCCATTGGTACAAAAAATAGCATAACCTAAATCGTTAATCATAGCAAAGTCGTTGGCTAACATTGAACGATTGCCGCCCATCTCAATATTAATACCAAGACCAGCACCTGCATTAAGATACGCTGTGATATTTGTTTTTATACCGGCCTTTGCGTTTACAATAGTTGTTCTATCCGCTTTAACTTGTGCATAAGAACTATCCGTTGGAATAGTAGGAACAATTCGTATTGGTGTAGTTCCAGAAATTGTTAACTTAGTATGTGCGGTAGTTGCAGTTGCTGGTTGACTAATCACTAATATTTTAGTTACTGGATCATACGAAACAACAGTAGTAGCAGGACTAATAACAATACCAACTCCTGTTACTGTTCTTCCAGCCACCAGAGCACTGTTATAACTCACACTGGTAATAGTTGCACTACCTGATGTAGTAGTACCTATAACTCTATTGTTAATATTTCCGTCAAGTATATAATCGATAGAAGTACTGAGCAATGTTTTTACGGTTGCAACTTCTAAAATACTAGCAGCTGGTAAACTTGTATTTTGTGTTAGCAAGTTACCAAGCGATACACTAACAGATACATTGGTTATTACTTGCTCAATAACATCCATCATCTGACTCAATGCAACCGCATAATATTCTTCTTGACCAATAATTTGATTTGTTGATCCACTCCAGAAAAAACCTGCTACATCTAATGTGGAACTATTTCCTCCGTACAACAAATCGTATGTTAGTGCATCTAAAATATATCCAATGTCTCTACTGGTCTTAACAGCATTGTATTGAAAAATTGTCTTAGTAGAAAAGTTAGTGGCTATCCAAGCAACTAACTCAGATCGAATAAATTCTCGATTTGCCACTAGAATATTTTTAGCATTTACTACAGTGGTAATTGCACCTATTGGATCAGGGAACGTAACCGTTGGTACGCTTGCAAGACCCTGTGATATAATATCAGTTATTACAGAAGTTCTAGCAGTGATAATACCTTGAGAAGTTGTATTAGTAATTCTTGAGTTAGCTTCGTCTCTCAGTTTATTAACACCTGATAATAGATATAATTGCCTAATACCAATCTTAGCATTTTGTGGTTGCAAGTAATTCAATCCAGCTTTAACACTTTGATAATTAGATCCAAATAATAGATCGTATGTAATCTCGTCGGTCAGGGTATCCACTTCTGTAGCAAACGTTGCAGAGTTATAGATAGTAGCTGGATTAAACGGAGTTGATACATCCAATGTTAATACCACAGTATATGTGGCTGGATCGTAACTAACTACATCATTTACTTGATAGCGATTTCCCTGTACATAATACACACAAGGTACTTGAGGCGGTCTAATATCAAGCCCACTATTAACTGAACCAGTTACGGTTACAGTGATACCAGCATCTGCAATGGCAGTTATTGTACCAAATAGTCGGCCAGTAAAGCCGTCAACAAATTGCCCGCCACGGAATGCTTTGGCGTTGATTGATTGTGAAAAACTTGTTGCTACTTGTCCATATGGTGATTTAGTTTTAATTTGACCTTCTGGATCCAGCACCATGGCAAATCCGCCGTGACCTTGAAATGTCAAATTACTAATACGTGTAGCATCGTTACACAGCAATACGTCAATGTCTCTGTTATTTTTAGCAACACTATCGATGTCTAGTGGGTCTATTAAATAGTGGCGTCCGTAATCTTTAGTGCCATATAGATGCCAGTTACCACTTGCGTAAGTTACTTTTGCCGCAAACGGATAGATAACACTACAATTCATAGTATTGCCACTAACACTGTCGATAACAGCCTTACCTGGAGTTACGGCTGTATTATCTTGAATAACTTTACCAATCCAACTGTTAGGTGCTTGACCACTTCCCAACGTCACAATAATTTTTCCTGTAGTCCCGCCCAATGCAAGACTAGAATTAGTACGATAGTCGATGTCAGTATCAATAACTCCAACTTCCATAGCATCAATAATGCTATCTCTGTAGAAGAATATTTTACGCCACGGACTTTGACTAACTCGATCTATCGGACGTATGATAGTTCTACGGAATTCATCACCTTTAATACTACAGTTTGCAGATAATTTAATTGGATAGTCTTCGTAATAAATTCCACTTTCAACAAAAATTGTAATGTTTAGATCTTTGACAGTTTCGCCAAAATCTAATTTTTCGTCTTCAACAAAAAATCCCGGTTTTGTCAATCGAACTTGGATTGAGTCTACACTTGGGCCTGATCCAGGTAGATATTTTACAATGACACCGCCGGCGTTCGAAGTGCCACCAATAAGAATTTTTCCAGGTATAATATGAACTGATCCTGGAGATCCTTGATCCACATAGCCGTTTCCACCGTTGCTAAATGTAACTGTATAAATCCCAGTACCAAAACTTGCTGCCGGTGCTGCACCAATTCCGTTGTTAATGATACTGAGAATAGTATTCATATTATTGCCCAGCAATGTGATTGCACCAGCTGCTGGAGATAATCCAATACCAAAATTCTGTGTAACTAATGTTTGATAACGTGTAGCATCTGTTTTATTTAAAACTTGTAATGCAAGATTTTTAGCAAATGTAATACCATCAATTGTTTCTGTCAACTGAGTTGTAATAGCTAGTCTAGCACTGGCACTTTTGTAATAACTCTTGCCAGCGGTGACAGTTTGATAATTTCCGCCCGTCAGTATGTCAATACTCATGCCGTCTATGATATAACCCACATCCCTATAACAAGTGGCTTCATTGTAATTAAATCCACCTTTGTAAGTTGCTTTCAAATATGCAATTATGTCAGTTGTTATCATCGAACGATTAGATTGAATAATTGTTCTTGCTGATGTTAAATCGCTGTTGTAGGATGTTAATACAGGATATATTTTAGTTGTAGTAGTGTTATTTGCTATGATATCAATCACTGCATTTAATAATGTTCCAACTGGAGCGGCAGATCCGCCAGTCCATGCTACATTTTGTACTTGTTTAGTAATGTTACCAGCAACTGTTTGACTCCCAGTCACAGTACTTGCCCATGACACACTGGTTGCGGTGCAGTTGGTCACAGTCCAATATCCGTTATATCCAGATGGCGTTAGTCCTGTTATGGTAATAACTTGTCCGTTGGCATACGGTGCTGAACCTTGATCGGCAAAAGTTATAGTTGCATGTACTCCGTCTCCACTTGCTCCAGTGGTAGAGATATAATTGCCAATTGACGGGTTGGTCACTGATGTATTGGATGCAACAAATGTGGTAACTGTTTCTAAATGATTGAGAACAGATCCTGTGATAGTTCGCTCATTAGTTGATAGTATCGAGTTGCTATCAATCCAGTATGCTTGTGCGGCAGCAACAGTGGCACTATTGCCGCCGTATGTGATATCATACATCAATGCTTCAGCAATATAACTTAATCTTCTTTTAAATGCAACAACACCGTCGTATGGAATAAAACTTGGATTTGTTGCAATACCAAATGTGTAAGAATCGTCTACAATAAATGATACGTTTGCATCAATTGCAGCCTGTGCATGTCGATACCCGCTAGTTAATCCTGATGGATAAGTGTAGTCAGGAGACGTTCTAGTAGACGCACCTAATATAATAATACTTTCAATTGTATCAAATCTTGAGTTAACAACAGCATTTACAGTTGGATTGTTTAATATTGAAAAATCTGGATTGGTATCAATAAAATCAATGGCTGCTGTTTTCAATGTTGTTTTTGCACTTGGACTAGTAAATGAAGTACGTGCAGTTCTTAACACTAAAGCTGTTCCAGTAATATCAGGATATGTTACAGTGTGTGTAGGCCCAACATTAGTAATAATGTATTGTATTGTAGCAACATTTGCCGAAATACTAGCAGAAGCTTCTTCACCGCCTACAAGAGTTTCATTGGTATACTGTCTAAAACTTGTTTGATAAAGCAGTGCTGGCGGATCATTAATAATAACAGCTTGAGCCAGCGTGTTAATATATCCAATAGCAGCCAGGGTGGCTTCTAATTCATACGCTTGAATTTGTAATTGGCCATTGAGACGATACTGTGAACCAGCATAAGAACTTTGTTGATCACCGCCATACATGAGATCATAAACTAGTGACCATGCAATATATTTGACATCACGTTGACAAGTAGTTTTACTATAAGATACATCTGGATAATTAGACTGTAAGAACGCAACAATTTCTGCCTGCATAAACTGAATGTTGGCCAATAGTAATTCTTTGGCACTTGTTAATCCATTAGATGTACTAGTTTGATCTGGGAATGTGCTAGCATTAACTGTTATTGAATTATTAATTATTGTAGCATTGAGTAATGCAATATTGCTAGTAATAGAAGCTACCGCATTAGGTGAAACTGTTATGCTAGGATATGTTAATAAAGTTTCCTTTAGATTGGAAATAACTGCTGTAATTTCGTCAGTACTCAATCCTGTAGAATAATAATTAAATGCTAGACCCGCTTGTAACGTTTGGTATGATCCTTGGAACACAATATCATATCCTAGTGCGTCAAGCACTGCACTAATATAGTTTTCAGTTGCAGTAGAATCGTAATTATAATCTAAAATAGTGGTTCTTACACGCTCAATTGCATCTAGAACTTGAGTTTGCTGTTCAGTTAAAACAGCAAGGTATCTTGCTTCGAATAAATTCGAAGCAACGGTAATTGAATTATAGTCGGAGTCGACAACCAAATCATAGCAAACCCCGTCGATAACTTTTGTTATAATTTCAGTATATAATGTTTCATTAATTACGATGGCATTTACATATTTTTTATTCAGGTATGCAATTGTTTCTGCTTGAATAAATGATTTATTTAAAGTTAATAAATCGGCAGCATCTTGATATCCAGCAACTCCGGAATTTCCTCCCGACAATACTACGCTTTGAATTGTTGTTTGTGTTTGGTCTGGGCCGACAGTATAGGCAATTCGTTGTTTGTAAGGGCCAGGTTCTATACTAGCAAGGCTGATTAAATTCTCGGCTTGCAGGGCCGCGGCTCCAACAGTTTTATAAGCATACTGCCAAAATCTTCCTTCCTTTCCAGGAGGAGTTCTTGCCTGACCATCATCGCCGCTAGCTGTTGAAACATATAAATTTACATTGCTACTAAATGTTTTGTTATCTACGTAGTATTTGCTGGCCGCTTGTAAATCGTCAGATCCGTTTGGAGTGCCTGCACCAGCGGCTGCTCCTGGATGGTCATTTAGATTAAGTGCACCTGTCATGGTGTCGCCACCACGATATACCACATCCTTGCGTTGCATCACTTCAGTTGATAGATAATTGCTGGTAAGAGTTGGATCGTAGTCAGGGTTAGTTAATTCAGGAACAATAGGCTGAGCTCTTGGTTTTAATGCATCAACAATTGTGCCTTCAAAACTAGCAACATAATGACGATCGGCGTAGCCTTTTGTCATGGCCAATTGATCTTGCGTAGTACGTCCGGTTGGTAATGTTAATAATGATGTTGGAAAAGCAGATTCAAACTGCAATGCTGCTGCTGGTGTAGGGTCGCTTAAACTTCCAATTGCAAATGTATTGGCATTCAAGTGGCCTGCTAAACCAGTTTGTGCGGTATCACTGTTAAGACCCTGGGTAGTTGCACTAATTGTAAGAGTATTGTTACTGCTATCTTTGTCAATGGCAATGCCGGTTCCTTCAACAAGTGTTCTAGCAGTTAGTTTATCGCCCAGTACGCTGGCCATAATGACCTGACTACCCAAATAACTAGCAGGTGTATCACCCAAACTGGTAAAATTAATGGTGCCGCCAGCACCAAAAATAGCATACATTTCTGTAAAGTTTTCATTGACCTTACGGAACGATTCACGAATACTATCGCCAGTACCGTCATTACCCTGAATACCAATATCAATTATTTTTTGTGCCATTATTAAACTCCAAAGCTAGAACCGCAACCGCACGTTGTTTGTGCATTGGGATTCTTTATGCTGAATGAACTACCTTGTAGATCTTCTTTATAATCTATTTCTGCACCTGTTAGATACTGCATACTCATTGCATCCACAAGTACCTTAAATTCGTCTAGCGGGACTTCAAAATCGTCCTCGTTGGTTACTTCGTCAAATGTAAATCCATAACTAAAGCCACTACAGCCTCCGCCTTGCACAAATGTACGTAATGATAGTTTAGGATTGTTCTCTTCAAGGAGCAAATCCTTGATTTTTACTTTTGCTGATTCGGAAATTGTTATCACATTATGCCCTCGATATGATATTTATCAAAGGCGTTTTGTAACCTTAATGTAAATACACGTATGCTGATTCAAACCGAATATGTGATTACAAACTACGAACGTCCTAGTAAAAATGGTACTAT
>Ga0114975_10003024_pt1 | contig 11373 bp, 12 predicted proteins | sample S_130626_EF_Meta_FD_87031 | JGI IMG/M metagenome (GOLD analysis project Ga0114975, IMG submission 87031) | Freshwater microbial communities from Lake Simoncouche, Canada to study carbon cycling - S_130626_EF_MetaG | ecosystem: Environmental > Aquatic > Freshwater > Lake | place: Lake...
AAATCCATTCGGTGAGCCAGGTGCAGTCTATGCTGCTCTAATAGATATGAATACATATGTTACACCATCGTTTGATGAACTAGCAATTACAATAGACAGCACAGCATTTACATTTGACCAACAGGTATAAACATGACAAAACAAGTAATAGGATTAGGTACTATAGCTAATGACCACACAGGTGATTCACTTCGTGTTGCTGGTACAAAAATCAATGCAAACTTTACAGAGATCTACACAGCAATTGGAAACGGTACACTTCCAGCATTAGCAACAGTTGCAAAGACTGGTAACTATACAGATCTAACTAATAAACCAGCAACTGCACCAGCATTAGCATCAGTTCCAGTAAGTGCAACAGCAACAGGCACAATTGGCCAAATCTCATTTGATGCATCATATCTTTATGTTTGTGTAGCTACAAACGTATGGAAACGTGTTGCTATCACTTCTTGGTAATCTAAATGTTTGGAACGTATTTCTATCATTCGCATATTCGCAAAACAGTTGCCGTTTTTGGCACGCTGTTTAATAACATTAACGTTCAACGCAAAGACACGAATGGTACATCTGTAAATAATGTTAAGGTACCATTATCTTATGGTCCTAAACAGAAGTTCTTAGCACGTCTATTTGAAGAACCAGATTTGAATGCTCCAGAGGTTGCTATTCGTTTACCTCGCATGTCATTTGAAATTACTGGAATGCAATATGATACATCTGTTAAATTAAACAAGATGAATACAATTGCTCAACCAAACATTCATGGCCAAAGCACTATTCGCAATCCTGTACCATATATCATTAGTTTCCAATTAAGCATTTATGCTAAGAATCAAGATGATGCTCTTCAGGTTGTTGAACAGATTATTCCATACTTCAATCCAGAGTATGTAGTCACAATTAGAGAAATTCCTAGTTTAAATGTTAGTAGAGATATCCCTATCGTTTTACAATCTGTGAATTACTCAGATGACTATGAAGGTGACTTTACATCACGTAGAGTACTAATCTATACACTAGACTTTTCAATGAAGACTTTCTTCTATGGTCCTATTACACAGAATCAAGGCGTCATTAAAGATGCAATCATCAATACACGTGATTACGATAATCGTACAATGATTCAAGAAGTTGAGACTATGGTTAACCCATTGAATGCTTCTAAAGATGGCATATACACGATTGATGAAACAATAACTGATTTTGGTTTTTAACTTTACAATGATGAGATTATGAAACCTATAGATACTATTGATAAACGAGATAAGATAGCCAACGCCCTTAATAAGAATTTACCGGTAGCGGTACAAGAATCCCCTCAAGTAGACGATCACCTGCAGGACGACTACATTGAGTCTAGGGAGACATATAAAGAGCTTATAGGTAAGGGCAATGAAGCTATTGATTTGATGATGGAACTTGCAAGAGATTCCCAGCATCCTCGCGCATTCGAAGTTTTAGCTACTTTATTAAAAACACAATCTGATAATAATGATAAACTACTTGATCTGCAGAAAAAAGTTAAAGCACTCAAAGAGCCTACTAAAGGCGCACAGAATTCAAATCCAAATAGTGTAACTAATAATAATGTATTCGTTGGAAGTACTAGTGACCTTCAACGTTTTATTCTACAACAGAATAAAAACCAGGTGATAGATGTCAATAACAACTCAAACACTAAAGAATAACGAGTTTGGCTACAACGGCAATCCGTTAGTCAAACGAGATGGTGTTGAGCAAACTTTTACAAAAGACGAACTAACCGAATACATTCGGTGTATGAATGATCCATCGTACTTTGCACGTACGTATGTTAAGGTTATTAACCTAGATCAGGGTTTAGTTCCATTTGATTTGTATCCATACCAAGATACAATGTTCAAACATTTCAATGATAATAGATTTTCTATTGTCCTTGCTTGTCGTCAATCTGGTAAATCAATTTCATCTGTTGTATATCTACTTTGGTATGCAATCTTTAAGCCTGAGCAAACAATTGCTGTATTAGCAAACAAAGGCTCAACAGCTATGGAGATGATTGGTCGTATCACACTAGCGCTTGAGAACTTGCCGTTCTTCTTACAGCCTGGTTGTAAATCCCTAAACAAAAAGTCGATTGAGTTTTCTAATAACTCACGCATTGTTTCATCTGCAACATCAGGTTCTTCTATTCGTGGTATGTCAGTTAACGTACTATTCCTTGATGAGTTTGCATTCGTTGAGAATGATGCAAGGTTCTATACATCTACATACCCAGTAGTTACATCAGGTAAGTCTACTCGTGTTATCATTACATCTACTGCTAATGGTATTGGTAATGTATTCCACAAAATCTGGGAAGGTGCAGTTCAAGGCACTAACGATTACAAACCATTCAGAGTTGATTGGTGGGACGTTCCAGGACGTGATGCAGATTGGAAAGCACAGACAGTTGCTAACACATCTGAGTTACAGTTTGACCAAGAATTTGGTAATAACTTCCACGGCACGGGTAATACATTAATTAATGCTAACACATTATTGAAGTTAAAGTCTAGACAACCAATCTATTCAATGAATAATGTTAACGTCTATAATACACCTATTAAAGCGGGTAAGAATGAAGAGACTGGTGATATTACACCAGACCATGTTTACATGATGTTTGTAGACGTTGCACGTGGCAGAGGTCAAGATTACTCAACATTTAACTTAATAGATATAACTGAAAGACCATTTAAACAAGTGGCAACATATCGTGATAACATGATATCGCCATTGTTATATCCAGACGTCATTAGAAAATACGCACGTCTTTACAATAACGCTATTGTTGTTATTGAGAATAATGATCAAGGTTCAGTTGTTTGTAATGGTTTATATTACGACCTTGAATATGAAAACACATATGTTTCATCTACAGTTAAGTCAGATGGAATTGGTGTATTCATGGATAAGAAAGTTAAAAAGATTGGTTGCTCAAATATTAAAGACTTAGTTGAGCAGACAAAGATTGAAATCGTAGACGCACAAACAATCGTCGAAATGTCTACATTTGTTGCAAAAGGTCAATCATACGAAGCTTCATCAAATAACCATGATGACTTAATGATGAACTTAGTTTTATTTGGTTGGTTCTCAGCAACACCTATGTTTAGTGAGATGATGGATAGTAATATGAGAACATTTATCTATTCACAACAAGCTAAACAGATTGAAGATGAAGTACTTCCATTTGGATTTATTGAAGATGGCAGGGAAGAAACAACTATTGTTGATGATGAAGGTCAACAATGGAACATAGACAAAGCCTTTGACGATAGGTTTATAAAAGGAAACTTCTAATGAATTTTGCAACAATACTATTTGCCTCAGCATTCATCATTTCAGGTGTAGCTGAGTTCTACTCAATTGCAGGACTAGTATCAATATTCTCATCACAACCTGTAGCTTCTATTATCATGGGTGCTGCATTAGGTGTTGGTAAGTTAGTTGCTGCATCTTGGGTTTATCGTAATTGGAATACTACATCACGCATTTTAAAGTATTATTTTACTAGTGCTGTAGTTATTCTTTCAATTATTACGTCAATGGGTATCTTTGGTTACCTATCAAAAGCACACTTAGATCAATCAGTAATCATTGGTGAATCTGCATCAAAGATGTCTATATATGATGAGAAGATTAAAACAGCAAAGGATAATATTGATGCTAACCGTAAAGCTCTTAAACAAATGGATGAAGCTGTGGACCAAGTCATGGCGAGAAGCAGTTCAGAAACGGGTGCGGATAAAGCAGTTCAGATTAGACGTTCCCAGCAAAAAGAACGTGCGCGGCTTCAGTCTGAGATCCAGACCGAACAGAAAACTATTGCTACCCTTAGCGAAGAGCGTGCACCTATCGCAGCAGAAGTACGAAAGGTCGAGGCCGAAGTAGGACCTATTAAGTATGTGGCTGAGTTAGTCTATGGTGATAGTGCTGAAGAGACTATTGGTAAAGCAGTAAGATTAATGATTATTCTTATCATCTTCGTATTTGATCCATTAGCTATCCTTCTACTAATTGCAGCTAATATGGAATTAAAGAAAACTAAAGAAAAATGGGTTGGTGATGTTTCCTCTACATTTGGTGTAGAAGACAATAGAACTGACATTTCAAGTGGTGAAGATGTAGTGGTTATTAGAAAGCATAACATTTCTCGCATAGATGAGTGAGAATTCTTATATTATAAATACAACTAGAAGTGAATATTCTTATCATGGATCATATTATGCTCTCAAATAACTTATCATCAACACTAAAATCGAGGTAGAGAAAAATGGCTTTTCAAGTTTCTCCTGGCGTACAAGTACGCGAAATCGATCTCACAAACGTAGTACCAGCAGTCTCGACTTCAATTGGAGCGACTGTAGTACAAGCGATTTGGGGACCGGTAGAGGAGATTGTAACCATTACTTCTGAGAAAGATCTTGTAGATACATTTGGTACGCCAACTGCCTCTACTGCTGCTTATTTCCTTAATGCAGCTTCTTTTCTAAAGTACGGTAACAATCTAAAGGTAGTTCGCTCAGTTGGCACTGGCGCACTTAATGCAACATCAGGCGTGTCAGGCGCGGGTACTGGGTTGCTAATTAAAAATAAAGATGTATACGATAACAGTTATGCAGATGGTCAAGGTGCTGTAGGCATCTGGGCTGCTAAGTATCCTGGTCTAGTAGGTAGCTCATTAAAAGTTTCCTTATGCCCAGCATCTAGCGTTGCATTTGCTGCTTGGACATACAAAGATCAATTCACTGGCGTGCCAGGAACATCAACTTATGCTTCTACTGTAGGTGGTACTGCAGACGAAATGCATATCATCGTTATCGATGAAGATGGTGTTATTACTGGAGTAGCTGGTACAATCCTTGAAAAGTTTGCATTTGTTTCTCAAGCTCGTGATGCTAAGGCATTTGACGGCTCAACAAATTACTACAAAGAAGTAATTAATTCAACATCAAAGTATATTTGGTGGATGGATCATATTACAGGTTTGCCTGATGCTGGTAATGCTGCATCGGCTTCAACATTCACAACAATGACTACAGCAACTACAGTTTCATTAGCTGGTGGTAACAATGGTGGTGACCTTACTGTTGGTAACATTGATACTGGATTCCAGTTATTCAATGATGCTGAAACAGTTGATGTTAACCTACTAATTGGTGCTCCAACTCTTGCTTCTGCTGATGGTGTAACTCAGGCTAATAACCTTATTGCTATTGCAGAGAATCGTAAAGACTTAGTTTGCTTTATCTCTCCTCCACTAGCATCTACTGTTGGTAACGCAACACCTTCTGCAACTGTTATTGCTTTTGCTGATCAGTTAACATCAAGCTCATACGGCTTCTTGGATTCTTCAGCTGTTAAAGTATATGACAAATACAACGACGTATATCGTTGGATTCCTGCTGCTGGTCACATGGCTGGTCTATGTGCTAACACAGACGAAGTTGCTGATGCATGGTTCTCACCAGGCGGTTACAATCGTGGTCAACTATTAGGTATCACACGTATTGCATTCAACCCTAAGAAAGCTGAACGCGATGATCTATACAAGAAACGTGTAAACCCAATCGTATCATTCCCTGGCGAAGGTACAATCCTATTTGGTGATAAGACTCTACAGTCTAAGCCAAGTGCATTCGATCGTATTAACGTACGTCGCTTATTCATCGTATTAGAAAAAGCTATTGCTACTGCTGCTAAGTATCAGTTGTTCGAGCTTAACGATGAATTCACTCGTGCTATGTTCCGTAATATGACAGAACCTTTCCTTCGTGAGATTAAAGGTCGTCGTGGTATTACTGACTTTAAAGTTGTTTGTGATACTACAAATAACACTGGTGAAGTTATCGATACAAATCAATTTGTTGCAGATATCTACATCAAGCCAGCACGTTCAATCAACTTTATTACTCTCAATTTAATTGCCACTCGTACTGGTGTTGATTTTGCAGAAATTGGAGGTTAATCATGGCTATTCTAGGAGTTGATGACTTCAAATCAAAACTAGTTGGTGGCGGTGCACGTCCTAACCTCTTCAAAGCTACAATCAATTTTCCAGCTTACGCTGGTGGTGATGTTGAATTGACTTCCTTCTTAGTTAAGGCTGCTCAATTACCTTCATCAGTAGTCAATACAATTACTGTTCCATTCCGTGGACGTCAATTGCAAATGGCTGGTGATCGTACATTTGAACCTTGGACAATCACTATCATTAACGATATTGACTTTAAGATTCGTAACGCTTTTGAACGTTGGATGAATGGTATCAACCAGCATAACAACAACACAGGTCTTACAAATCCAGTTGACTATCAAGCTGATATGTCAGTTGCTCAATTAGACAAAGCAGGTAACGAAGTAAAAGTGTACAACTTCCGTGGTACATTCCCTACTAACTTATCTTCTATCGAATTGTCTTATGATTCTTCAGATGCAATCGAAGAATTCACAGTTGAGTTACAAGTACAATACTGGGAAAGTGATACTACCTCTTAATTTAGGTAGATAAATATAGGAGAGAGGGGTAACCTTCTCTCCTCTTCGTTATAATAAAAGGTAGAAAAAATGGAATTATTTGGTCTTTCAATAACACGTAAAAAAGAAGAAGATTTAGCTCAATCTAAGGCTAAGTCATTTGTTCCTCCTGAATCTGATGATGGCAGCAGTGTCATTGCAGCTGGTGGATACTTTGGTCAGTACGTTGATATGGAAGGCACTAAGGCTAAAGACGACTCTGAACTAATTAAGAAGTATAGAGAGATCGCACTTTATCCTGAGTGTGATTCTGCAATTGAGGACATCGTTAATGAAGCAATCGTTTCTAATGAAGATGACCAAGCTGTAGAAATCGTAACAGATAATCTAGACAAATATAATGATAAGATTAAAAAGCTTATTCGTGAAGAATTTAATAACGTAACTAAATTGTTATCGTTTGGTTCTAATGGTCATGATATTTTCCGTAAGTGGTATGTTGATGGTAGACTATACTATCACATGATCATTGACGATAAGAATCCAAAGCAAGGTATTACTGAGTTGCGTCCTATTGATGCACTTCATATTCGTAAAGTTCGCCAAGTTATTGAAGATAAAGATCCAAAGACTGGTGCTAAACTTATTAAAGGTTACAATGAGTTCTATATCTACCAAGATACAATTCAAGGTAAATCAAATACAGGTTTAAAAATTAATAAAGACGCTATCGTCTATGTTCCATCTGGTTTATTAGACCAACAGTCTAAAAAAGTTTTAGGCTTCTTGTTTAAAGCTATTAAACCTGTCAATCAATTAAGAATGATGGAAGACTCATTAGTCATCTATCGTTTAGCTCGTGCACCTGAACGTCGTATTTTCTATATTGACGTTGGTAATCTACCTAAGGGTAAAGCTGAAGCATACCTACGTGACATTATGGCACGTTACAAAAACAAGATTGTTTATGACGCCAACACTGGCGAGATCAAAGATGATCGTAAACATATGTCTATGTTGGAAGACTTTTGGCTTCCACGCCGTGAAGGTGGTAAGGGTACAGAGATTACTACATTGCCTGGTGGTGAGAACTTAGGTCAGATTGAAGACATCCTCTATTTCCAAAAGAAACTATATAAGTCACTTAATGTCCCTGTATCTCGTTTAGAAGAGAACCAATCATTTGTATTAGGTCGTTCTACAGAGATCTCACGTGATGAAGTTAAGTTTACTAAGTTCATTAGCAGACTTCGTAAGAAGTTCTCTGAGTTGTTCATGCAAGTTCTTAAAACTCAATTGATTCTTAAAGGTGTTATTACAGCAGAAGACTGGGATAGCATGAAGGAAGACATCGTTATTGACTTCCTTAAGGATAACTACTTTGCTGAACTTAAAGAATCAGAAGTTATTCGTGAAAGAATGAATAGTCTTACAATGGTTGATCCATTTGTAGGTAAATACTATTCTGCAGCTTGGGTTCGTAAGAATATCCTTATGCAGACTGAAGAAGAGATTAGTGATATTGACAAAGAAATCAATCAAGAGGCTATGGAATCCCAACAGAATGATGAATTAGCGCCACCTCTTGAAGATGATGCTAAGAAATAATATTTTATAAATACAATTGAAAGAGGTAATTATGAGTGATTATGCGATAAATTTATTGAAGGCGATTGAATCTGGTGACAGAGACGTTATGAATTCATCTTTTTCAGATGCTTTAAATGCTAAGATTGCAGATGCTATCGATGCTAAAAAGATTGAAGTAGCTCAAAGCATCTATGGTGGTCAACCAGAATCTGACGATTCTATTGACTCTGGTGAAGAGGTTGATATTGACACAACGGAAACATCAGACGAAAATGGAACTGAAGAAGTTTAAAGAATACAGAACTACTAGTGAGTTATACGAAACTAGTGGTGATACAAAAGTCGAAGTCAAGAAGACTGCCGGCTTTTTTGTAGTATGCATAAATGGTTTAGAAGTAGAATATTTCAAAACTAAAGATGCTGCTGATGAAGCAGCCAAAGATGCAATAGAGGCAATGGAAAACGAATGAAGTTAATTACAGAACAAATCGATTCAGGCATTCAGTGTTTCACTGAAGCCAAGCAGAACGGTAAGACAGAAGTCTTCATCGAAGGTATCTTCATGATGGCTGACTCTAAAAACCGTAATGGTCGCATCTATGAATCTAAAATTTTACAACCTGCTGTAGAAAAATATATCGAAGAGCAAGTTAAAACAGGTAGAGCAGTTGGAGAGCTTAATCATCCAGAAGGCCCAACTATCAACCTAGACAAAGTATCTCACCTAATTACAGATCTTCGATTTGAAGGTAACAATGTAATTGGTAAGGCAAAAATCCTAGAAACGCCTATGGGCCAAATCGTAAAAGGTTTGCTCGAAGGTGGTGTGAAACTGGGAGTATCATCTCGTGGTATGGGTAGTCTTGAGACGCGCAACGGTGTGAATTACGTAAAAAATGATTTTCACTTAGCGACAGTAGACATTGTTCAAGATCCTTCAGCTCCAAGTGCTTTCGTAAACGGAATCATGGAAGGCGTTGAATGGGTATATGAAAACGGTATACTAACACCTCAAGAAATTGACGAAATTGAGACTGAAATTAAGAGAACTCCAAAGGCTCAGCTTGCTGAAGCTCAAGTACGTGTTTTCCAACATTTCCTCTCTAAACTTTAACAATAAGGAGTGATTTGAATGTCACAAGAAAAAGACATCCAACAATCTGAACAGCTCCTTGATGATGTGAAACTCGATGACAAAGTTGAAGTTTCAGAGGACACACTAGACGAAAACGCTGTAGGTAACCCTGTTAAAGGTAAACCAACAGACGCTAAGTTTGGACAAGGTTCTGACTTCGAAGTTGACAAAGCCAAAAACTTTTCAACAACTTCGCAAGCCCCAGTTCCAAAGACAAAGTCTGGTATCATCAGTGCTGCTGTTGACAAGTTGTCAGGAATGAAAAAGGAAGACCTTCAAGCAGTTTACTCTAAACTCTTCACTGAAGAAGCTGAAGAAGTTGTTGTAGTTGAGGAAAAGAAAGAAGCTGTTATTAGCGAAGAACAAGTTCAGGAAGACCTAAAAGCTCTTGTTGAATCCGACGCTAATCTCTCTGAAGAATTCAAAGAGAAAGCATCCACACTTTTTGAGGCTGCAATTTCAGCGCGTTTAGCTGAAGAAAAAGTAAAGCTAGAAGAGAAGTATATCTCTGAATTATCAGAGGAAGTAGAAGGCATCCGTTCAGAATTAGTTGAGAAAATCGATGGTTATCTCAATTACGTTGTTGAACAATGGATGGAAGAAAATGAGTTAGCAGTTGAACAAGGTATTCGTACTGAGATCGCTGAAAGCTTCATGACTCAACTTCAACAAGTGTTCGTTGAGCACTACATTGAAGTTCCAGAAGGTAAAGAAGATCTAATCGATGATTTATCTGGCAAGGTTGACGAGCTAGAAGAGCAATTAACATCTGCAACTGAGAAATCAGTTAAGTTGGCTGAAGAGTTAGAAACTCTAAAGCGTGTTCAAATTATCGCTGAAGCATCTGAAGGTATGGTTGCTACTGAAGCTGAAAAGCTTAAGTCATTAGTTGAAGGTATTGACTACGATGACGCTGAAACATTCGCTAAGAAAGTTTCAATCGTTAAAGAAGCTCACTTCTCTAAGGTAACTACTCAATCAGAAGTTCAAGAAGATTCTTCTCTAACTGAAGAAACTACTACATCACCACGTATGTCAGCTTATATGGCTGCCATTTCACGCTCACAGAAATAAAAAAGGAAAACATAAAATGTTTTTAGCAGAACAAGCACAACAAAAATGGTCTGAAGTTATCGACCACGCTGGCCTCCCAGCAATCAAAGACCCATACAAGCGCGCTGTTACAGCCGTTATGTTGGAAAACCAAGAGAAGGCTCTTCAAGAAGAGCGTTCACAGCAGGGTTTCTTGAGCGAAGCAGCTCCAGCAAACGCTACTGGTGCTGGTGTTTCTAACTGGGATCCAATCTTAATCTCTTTAGTACGTCGCGCAATGCCTAACCTAATGGCTTATGATGTTGCTTCAGTACAGCCAATGTCCGGCCCAACAGGCTTGATCTTCGCTATGAAGTCACGTTACAATGCACAAAACGGTACAGAAGCGTTATTCAACGAAGCTGATACAGACTACTCTTCATCATCATTCTCTGGTGCTACAGCAACAAACAAGAATGGTACACACGGTGGTTCATCTGATTCCCTACCAGGAACAGATACAACAGTTAACGTTGGTGGTACTGGTACTGCTGGTACATCAGCTGCTGACACTGTTGCTGACCCATTCGGTGTTGGTGGTGGTATGACTACAGCTGAAGGCGAAGCATTAGGTGATTCATCAACTAACAGCTTTGGCCAAATGGCTTTCTCAATCGAAAAAGCAACAGTGACTGCAAAGACACGTGCTTTAAAGGCTGAGTACACAATGGAATTGGCACAAGACTTGAAAGCAGTTCATGGTCTTGACGCTGAAACAGAATTGGCTAACATCCTTTCAGCAGAAATTCTTGCTGAAATCAACCGCGAAGTTATTCGTACTATCAACGTTAAAGCTAAGTTAGGTGCTCAAACAGCTAACATTACTTCAGCTGGTACATTCAACCTCGTAACTGATGCTGATGGCCGTTGGTCAGTTGAGAAGTTCAAAGGTTTGTTAGTTCAGATCGATCGTGAAGCTAACCAAATCGCTAAAGATACACGTCGTGGTAAGGGTAACTTTATCATCGTATCTTCAGACGTTGCTACTGCTCTTGCAGCTGCAGGTGTTTTGGATTACGCTCCAGCATTGAGCACATCTTTACAAGTTGATG
>Ga0114975_10003025_pt1 | contig 11371 bp, 9 predicted proteins | sample S_130626_EF_Meta_FD_87031 | JGI IMG/M metagenome (GOLD analysis project Ga0114975, IMG submission 87031) | Freshwater microbial communities from Lake Simoncouche, Canada to study carbon cycling - S_130626_EF_MetaG | ecosystem: Environmental > Aquatic > Freshwater > Lake | place: Lake...
GCGAAGGCCTGGCTGAGGGCGGCGGTGACCTTCTCGCCGAGCCCTGGGACGGCCGCGAGCATTGGGTCGCTGGCAATGAACGGAAGTGCCTGGCCAGCCGATGCCTTCATCGCCTCGACGATGCCATTGATGGCGGCGGGTGGCGCGGCGGCAAGTTCAGGAATGGCCTCAAGTGCGCTGCGTGACTGCTCGCCAATCAGCGTGAAGAGGGTGGTGCCGATAATGGCGATGCCGAGCGCCGAACCAATCTGTCGAGTCGTGGAGTTGGTGCCCGACGCAATGCCTGCACGCGGGATGTCAACCTCGGCGAGCGTGACGTTCGCGAGCTGCGCCGTGGCGAAGCCAACGCCGATGCCGTAGACCAGGAACGGAATCATGAGCTGCAGGCCGGTTGACTCTGGGGAGATCAGCAACGCGATCGTGCCGATACCAACGGCTTCGAGGAACATGCCGAGCGTGACGACGCGGCGTGCGCCGTACTTCTTGGTGAGGGATGGAGCCATTGGTGCAGCGATGAATGAGCCGAGCGCGAGTGGCACAAAGCAGAGGCCAGTCTCGAAGGCGCTGTACTGCTGCACCGCGGCGAGGAAGAGCGGAATCGCAAAGAGCACGCCGAACTCACCGAGAGAAACGATGGAGCCAGCAATGTTGCCGTAGCGGAACGTTGGGATATCGAACAGCGTGAAGTCAATGAGCACTGTCTTCTTGGCGCGGAGTCGTGCGCGCTCATAGAGTGCAAAGAGCACGAGTGACACGGCACCAAGTGCAAGTGCCACTGGCACAACGGAGACGGCGGCGATTGGCCACCAGGCCCACGCAGCGTCGCTGCTGAAGGTTGTCGATGGCGCCCACCAACCGTAGGTGTATCCCTCGATCAAGCCGAAGACGATGCCAGCGAGTCCGAGTGTAATCAGCACTACGCCGCCAACATCGAAGCCCTTGCTCTTTCGCTCGGTGCGTGTTTCGGCGACGGTAAGGATGGTGCCGACGATGGCAACGATGGCGATTGGCAGATTGACGCCGAATGCCCAACGCCACGATGCGTTGGTGGTGAGCCATCCACCAATGACCGGACCGAGCGCGGCCATTCCGCCAATGACGGAACCGTAGATAGCGAATGCGATCGCGCGGTCCTTACCGCGGAAGGTGGAGTTGACGATGCTCTGTGTTGATGGGGCCATCGCAGCGCCGCCGAGACCTTGCAGGAGGCGTGCAGCGATCAGCAGCTCACCGGTTGGCGCGAGTGCGGCAAGCACGGAGGCGCCGGCAAATACGGTGGTGCCAACGATGTAGAGGCGGCGCTGACCAACGATGTCGCCAATGCGACTGAGGGTGATGAGCGCTGCGGCGAAGACGAGTGCGTAGCTGCTATTCACCCACTCAGCAGCGCTCGGGGTGATCTTTAGGTCGGTGATAATGCGCGGGATCGCCACGTTGACGATGGAGGTGTCGACGATGATCATCGCCAACCCCAGCGCGAGGCAGGCGAGTCCGATCCAACGTGTTGCTGCTGATGCCATGCGCGGAGTCTAGGTGAGGAGCGTCACCGCTGCTGGGCGCACGGTAAATCGTGCGGGTAGCTGCCCCACAATCTCACCGTCGGCCTCGATCTCGATGGCGCGTGCTGCTGGACCGCCGGCTGGCGCAGCGAACACATCAGCCCCCTGAGAGACGGTGACCTTCGGGTGTGCGTAGTGCGTCCCCTTATAGAGGAGTGGCAGGCTGACCACAAAGTCGCTGCGGGCGATGTCGCCGAAGCGCACCACCTCAAAGCGACCGTCGTCGATGCGCGCGGTGGGTGCCACGTGCATGCCGCCGCCAAACCAGGCCCCATTCGCGATCGCCATGGCAGCCACTGGGCCGCGCTCTGGCGTGTGCGAGTCGACCCGCGCCTCAACCAGATCGGGGGCGTAGCTCGCGCCCGCACGTACGGTCGCCAGCCCAAACGCGAAGGCGCCAGCATGGCGCTTGAGCTGTGGGTACTCCTCGAGGGCGTGGGCAATGCGCGCAGTAACGCCGAACGAGGCGATGTTGAGGAAGAGGCGCACGCTCCCGTCGCTGAGATCAATCTGCCCAATATCGATGGTGCGTGCGGTGGCGCCGCGCGCCAGGTGCCGCGCAGCATCCACGGGCTTGCGCGAGATGCCGATTGTGCGGGCAAAGTCACGACCGGTTCCTGCGGGGACCAGCCCGAGCTGTACGTTCGCAATGCTGCCGTCGGCTTGTCGTAGGCCGTTGAGCGCCTGGCTCGCGGTGCCATCACCACCGAGCACAGCGATGCGAGTCACGCCAGCCGTCACCGCCTCGCGCACGATGCGCTCCGCTGGTCGATCCTCGCCCGCGCGCGTGACGGCAATCTCAAACTCGCCCCAGGGTTTCAGCTCTTCAAGCACCCGTGAAAGGGCGCGACCAGCACGACCGGCGCCCGCCGCCGGATTCACGATCAGAAGCGTTCGTGGCGTGCTCACGATCTATCGCGCGACGAGGAAGCCGCGACCGATCGGATCATTGTCGTCAAGAACGAAGCGGGAGCTCCCCGTCATGTGTGCGCTCCCGCGCACCTCGGGGATCACGGCATTCCGCCCTGCCCAGGTTTCGGTGCGTGCGACGCGACCATGAAAGAGAGACTCACGTCCGAGAATCGATTCAATCGCAATCTCTTCGCCCGTCGCGACCGCGCCACGCGCATGCAGTACGGCGAGGCGGGCCGACACGCCTGAGCCGGTTGGTGATCGATCAACCTCGCCCTCGGCGAAGAGGCAGAGGTTGCGTGAGTGATGGGCTGCGTCTTCGGGTGGCCCCGAGATGATCGTGCCGTACAAGAACGAGAGGTCAGCCTCTTCTGGGTGTGAAACGCCGAGCGCGGTTGCAAGTGCACCACCACTGCGCAGTGCGGCACGACCCGCGTCGGTAATCGCTCGACCTGCGGCTGCGAGTGCGGCGGCGTTCTCTGCGCGCATCTCAATGCCGAGCTGTGCCGCATCGATAAGCGCATAGAAGGCACCACCGTAACCAACGTCAACGGTGAGCGATCCATAGCCGGGAACGTCGATGGAAACGTTGAGTGCGGCGGCGAACGAGGGTACGTTCTCGAAGGACACCTCGTGCACGCGTGATGTGCGATTCGTTGCACGCGCCGCAGCGAGCTCGCTCTCGTGCACATGTGCAACGGCGCGCACCAGGCCGCACGGTGCATCAATGCCAATTGATGTGGCGGTTCCTGTCGGCGCAATTGCGCCGCTTTCCACTAATGCGGTGGCGAGTGCGATGGTGCCGTGGCCGCACATGGTGGAGTAGCCCTCGTTGTGCATGAAGAGCACGCCGACCTGCGCCTCATCGTGATGGGGTGGCACGAGAATGCCGCCGTACATGTCGGCGTGACCGCGTGGCTCCCACATCAGCATCTTGCGCAGATGATCGTGCTTCGCAAGTGCAGAGCGGCGTCGCTCAAGAATGGTGTTGCCTGCGAGCTCTGGGTAGCCGTTCACGATGATGCGGAAGGGCTCTCCGGCGGTGTGATAGTCGAGCACCTCAATGGCGGCGCCCGATGCGGCGGGCGGGGCATCAACGCGCAGGTGCGGCACAGGTCGACTCATCGCGCGAGCAGCGTTCCTACGTTCTGTTTCTCGGCAAGATCAAGGAGTAGTTCGGCGTACGCCAGGTCACAGGCGGAGATGCCGAGGTGATTCACCAGCGTGGTCACTCGGCCGTCACTCTCAATACGGGTGTCGCCGATCTGCGCGTCGGCTGCGGGCCAGCCGCCGAGCTTCGGCGTGCGTCGCGTGTCGTCGTACTGCGCGGCGCTATCGGTGATCACGCGAATCGGACCGCGCGCGCTCAGCGCGGCAATCACGCCGGCGCTGATCGTTGCGGCGTAATCGATCACGAGCAGGGTTGCGCCAGGCTCAATCAGCTTCACGTCGATCGGGCGTGGTGGGGTGTCGAACGCGGCGGCGGTGACGATGATGTCGGCGCCGCGGATGGCGTCGTTCACCGACTCGGCGACGCGATCGCCAGCCCGCAGCGGCAGCTCACTGGCCGCGCGGCGCGAGTAGAAGGCAACGGTGGCGGCTGGGTGGAGTGCGGCGAGCACGGCGCGGTGCGTGGCCGCCTGCAGCCCACCGCCAATGATTGCTCCCCTATATGGAGCGCCGTCTGACGCGGCGGCCGTGCTTGGTGGAGCAATGCGTAGGCCAGCCCCTGAGACGGCGGCGGTTCGTGCGGCGGTCAGCTCGCCGGCGGCGACGATGCCGCGGAGGCCGCCCGCCTTCGGGCGCTCCACGAGCACCACCCCGCCGATCCCGGCGGCGCCTCCCCCGCTGATCCACTTCGCCCCGGCCACGCGGCCGGCCGCGAGGTCGATGGCGGCGGGCATGGCGTGGGCAAACGGGGCACCGGTGCCCAAGTTGAGTGGCACCTTCGGTGGCTGGTGCGCACTGCCGGTTGCCACGGCGCGCAAGGCCCCTTCCACGAGGCCGATCTGCACCTCTATAGAGGGGAGCAGCGCGAGAACGTCGGCTTCGGTCAGATAGCGGATCGGGGTCGCAGGCATGTGCGGCAGTGTATCCCCCAGTGGTAGGCTCCGACCATGAAGTCCCGCCTACGCACCCTTCGACCGCTCTTCATGGTGGCTGCGCTGGTCGCCGCGCTCATCGCTCCAGCGAGCGCTACCGGCAGCAGCGTTAAGGAGGTCGCGCTGACCTTTGACGACGGTGACAACGAGCGACACATTCGCCAGGCCGTTGCCGTCGCTGTGGCCACGCAGACGCCAATCACCTTCTTCCCGACCGGTAAGTCACTCCGTAAGTTCCCGAATCTGTGGAAGGCGATTGGCGAAGCGGGCATTCCGATTGCGAATCACACGGTGAACCATCCAAATCTGCGGAGCCGATACGCGGTAAACGGTGTAGCTGGTGTCAAATCTGAACTACAAGGGTTCATCAACATTGCCCGTTCATTCCGAATTCCCATTGTGCCGTACTGGCGACCACCCGGCGGCTCATGGGATGCCAACGTACTTCGTGTTGCCAAGTCGCTGGGGCTAACCCTGACGATGTGGACGAACACGTTCGCCGACACCGCACCGATGTGCGCCACAAACAAGAAAACAGGCAAGAAATACCTTACTCCTACCTGGGGCAGCTTCTACAATGCAACACGTACGTACAACGCTGGCACCTCGTGGTGGAGCAAAACAGCTGGTGGGACGCAGGTCAACGTGCTTGGTCATGTCAATCCTTACACCGCACAAACGGTGAAGCTCCTTGCCGCGGTCATTGCCGACTACGACGCTCGTGGCTTTGAATTTGTCACTGTCCCTGAAATGGCGACCGGCACACCGAACAACATTGATTGGGCCAAGGCCGCACTTGCAGTAAGTGCACCGGCCAAGCGCCCAGGAGACCCACGAGTGCCAACGAGCCTGCCAACACCGATCGATCCCTTGAGTAAGACCTACACATTCGCTCAGGCGAACGGCCTCACCATCACCTGCCGCTAGTCGGTTCCACCGCTGACAGACATCTTCAACATGAGAAGTCTTGAAGAATCCCTACGATCCGAGCAGTGCCGACGCATTCTTGTGGCGCTCGAAACGGGGACTAAATCAACGACGGAGCTAGTGGCGCTCACGAAGCTCACCGAAGGCTCGGTGATGAAGCACGCTAACGTCTTGATCGTAGCGGGCCGCATTCGACGAATTGGTGGGGGCAAGTTCTCGATCAAGCGCTAAACGTTAAATCGGAACTCCACAACGTCCCCATCGCGCATGACGTACTCCTTGCCCTCCATGCGCACCTTGCCGGCCGCCTTGGCAGCGTTCATGTTTCCATTGGCAACGAGGTCATCGAACGAGACGATTTCGGCCTTGATGAAGCCGCGCTGGAAGTCGGTGTGAATCACGCCGGCCGCCTGTGGCGCGGTCCAGCCCTGGCGAATGGTCCAGGCGCGCGCCTCCTTTGGACCAGCGGTTAGGTAGGTCTGTAGACCGAGGTTCTTGAAGCCGATGCGCGCCAACTGGTCGAGACCCGACTCGGTCTGGCCCATGGAGGCAAGGAGTTCCGCTGCCTCGGCAGGGGCAAGGTCGACGAGCTCCGATTCGACCTTAGCGTCGAGGAAGACCGCCTCGGCTGGCGCGACGAGCGCGGCGAGTTCGGCGCGGCGGGCGGCGCTCACAAGGATCGCCTCGTCGACGTTGAAGACGTAGATGATCGGCTTAGCGGTGAGGAGGCCAAGCTCCTTCAAGAGTGTCAGGTCGATCTTGGTTGAGGAGAGTGGCTCCCCACGATTGAGGGCGGCGATGGCGGCGTCGACCACGTCGAGGACCTCGGCGTCGAGCTTCTTCCCCTTCACCTCCTTCTCGTAGCGGGAGCGCGACTTCTCGAGGGTTTCGAGGTCGGCGAAGATCAGCTCGGTGTTGATGGTGCCGATGTCGCTCTTGGCATCAACCTTGCCGTCAACGTGAATGATGTCTTCGTCAGCGAAGGCGCGCACCACCTGGGCGATCGCGTCGGCCTCACGAATGTGCGACAAGAACTTGTTGCCGAGCCCCTCCCCTGTTGAGGCGCCGCGCACGATGCCGGCAATATCAACGAATGAGACGGGGGCCGCAAGGATCTTCTCGGAGCCGAAGATCTCGGCGAGCTTGGTGAGGCGTGGGTCGGGCAGGTTCACCACCCCAACGTTCGGCTCGATGGTGGCGAACGGGTAGTTCGCGGCCAGTACGTTGTTCTTGGTAAGGGCGTTAAAGAGCGTCGACTTACCGACGTTCGGGAGCCCCACAATACCAATCGTCAATGCCATGCGACGCAGTATAGGGGCGACCTTCCGAGGGGGTAGGATGCAGATATGAGCAGTCATCGCATTAAGCCTGGCAAGGAGCCGAAGCTCCACAAGATCGACACGGCCGGCACCCCCGACTGGTCGGACGGGCGTGAGGCCGGCGAGGCACGCATGCTCGAGTTGAATCGCGAACTTGAAGAGCTGCAAGAACTCCTCTATGCCGAAGGAAAACGCCGCGTACTCGTGGTGCTGCAGGCGATGGACACTGGCGGTAAAGATGGCGTGATCCGGCACGTGTTTGATGGGGTGAATCCGATCGGCGTGCGTGTCGCAAGCTTCAAGCAGCCGAGCACCCTTGAGCTTTCACACAACTATTTGTGGCGCTACTTTCAGCAGCTACCGAAGCGTGGTGAAATCGTCATCTTCAACCGCTCGCACTACGAGAGTGTGCTGGTAGAGCGTGTTCACGAGATTGCACCAAAGAAAGTGTGGAAGCGTCGATACAACCACATTGTCGACATGGAGCGAACCATTGCAGAAGAGGGAACTACAATCCTGAAATTCTTCTTGCACATCTCTAAGGCCGAGCAGAAGTTGCGCCTACAGGCGCGCCTTGATGACAAGTCAAAGCTCTGGAAGTTTGCTCCGGGCGATGTGGCCGAACGCGAACACTGGAGCGACTATATGGAGGCCTATGAGGAGGCAATTGAGCGCACCAGTACCGACGATGCTCCGTGGTACGTGGTTCCTGCTGATAAGAAGTGGTATCGCGACTTGGTGATCTCACAGATCATTGTGGACACCCTGAAGGGGCTCAACATGCAGTTCCCCAAGCCAGCGAGCGGACTCGACTCGATCGTCATCCCCGACTAGCGCGCCTGCGGGCTACTTGCCGAAATCAGTGCTCTTCACCAGCGCGCCGTCACGCGTGTAGGTCTTCCACGCGCCAATCTGTCGGCCACGATCAAAGCTGCCGGAGCGCATCAGGCTGCCGTCAATACGAAAGAATTTCCATGCACCATGCAGCTCGCCGTTGAGGCGCTGTCCGCGGGCTTTCACTGTGCCATTGCCGTACTTGATGATTTCGCGAACGGGCTTTGCGGCCGCCATGGCTACTTCGGCTCAAGCACCAGCGAGACGCTGTTGATGCACCAGCGCTGATCAGTAGGTACGTCGTACCCTTCGCCCTCAAAGACGTGGCCCATGTGCGAGCCGCACTTTGCGCAGCGCACCTCGGTGCGAATGCGTGGGGCGAGTGAGCGATCTTCGATCAGCTCTACGGCATCGTCCGAGGTTGGCTTGTAGAACGACGGCCAACCGCAACCGGAGTGGAACTTGTTCTCGCTGCGGAAGAGCTCGTTGCCGCACGCCTTGCACTTGTAGACGCCAACGGTTTCGGTATCGGTGTACTCACCCACGTTCGGCGCCTCAGTCGCTGCGCGGCGCAGCACTTCAAATGAGAGTTGGTCGAGGCGGGCACGAAGGGCGACCTCATCAATCTCAATCGGGTAGGCACCGCTCACCTTGATCTCGGACCATGCGTCCGATGGGAAGGCCACACCAGTCTGGCTGTGGCAGTCGTAGCCCTTCGGGTTCTTCTCGAGGTAGCGCTGGTGGTACTCCTCAGCTGCCCAGAAGGTCATGCCGTCGGCGGAGAGGACCTCGCTCACGATCGGTCCGTTGCCGGCAGCGGCCAGCGCCACCCCGTAGAGCTTGAACCCGGAATCAATCGCCTCACGCTGGTTGTCGTTCGTGAAGTAGACGGCACTGCGGTACTGCGAGCCGATGTCGCCTCCCTGGCGGTTCAGCGACGTGGGGTCGTGCATCGTCAGGAACTCCTCGAGGAGGAGGCGGTACGAGATCTTCTGGTTGTCGAAGACGACCTTGACCATCTCGGCGTGGCCGGTGCTGCCGGTGCACACCTGCTCGTAGGTGGGTGATGCGGCGTGGCCGCCCATGTAGCCAACGGCGGTTTCGGTAACTCCTGGCATCTGCCAGAAGCGGCGCTCAGCACCCCAGAAGCAGCCGGTGGCGAAGTAGGCAGTTTCAATCATGGGCGTAGTGTGCCACGACCGAATCTAGTAGCGCACGCCTTCAAGGCTAATGATGCGCGTGTTCCAGCCATCCCAGCACTGGCCCGCCCAGGTGTATTCAAACGCGGTTCGATCCTGGGTTCCAACGCCCACGAGGTGAAGATACCCATCGCTACCGTGTGCGTAATCGATCAGGTAGCTGCTCCCCTGCTGATACACGCTCGAACAGATCGCGGAGTAGATGGATTCGTTGTGCTTGAAGTTCCATACCTCGGTCGCCGTCTTGGTTACGAGGTTGATCGAATACTTTCGGGGCGCGCTGTAGGTGTGGTTATCGCCCGCTGGTGAGTGGTTGAAACTCTGGTAGCCGTTGTCAAAGAGCATGAGGTTGCCGTCAGGGGTGATCGAGACGGCGTGCTGGCCAATGGGCGCAATACTTCCAGGTGCCATGGTGAGCGCATACGCCAGAAGCGACGGATAGGTTGCCCACGCCTTACTGCGATCTCCAAGGATCCACTTGATCTGCTTGTCGTTGTAACCGATACCGATGACAAAGTTTTCGCGGCCAGATACGACCAGCGTGTTCTGCGCTGCCCAATACGTTGAGGCATTGATGTGCAGCCAATCGTCGCCGTCACGCACAAATGCAGACGGATCATCTCCCCCCGCAACCATTGCATCACGCACGATCTGCGTGATGTTCCATCGATCGAGAAGCACACCAGACTTATTTACTTCGAAGATTGTGGACTCAACATGCGTTGCGCCATCAACGTTGATGTTCGGTTCAATCAGCATGCCCACCTTGCCAAGGTCGTAGTTGTGGTGCATTCCCCACACACCTTCGCTTGCGTAATCGGCGACCTCGGTGAGTGCACCCGCCATATCCATGCGAAAGAGCTTCGACCCGCAGCAGTACCCCTCACTGTTGTCGAGATAGACCGACCCGTTCCAGAAGTACGCACCCTGCGAATTCATACCCGGGCGGCCAGTCCAGCGAATGTTTCCGTCAATATCGAGCACCACTGGGCCGAGGCCGTCATGGAGGTGCTTCACCAACATGTAGCTGTAATCGAGTGGAACCGACTTGTTTCGGGGCGTCACATCAATACGCGTTGCCGCGCTGAAGTAGCCGGTGTATGCGGCGGTCAACATGCGCACGGTGGTAGTGATCGCCTTGCGATAGATCTGCTTTACGGAGATACGCACCGTGTTGTTGTAGCCAGGGTAGAGGCCGAAGATGGGAATCGTGGCCTCTTTCACGCGTGAACCAAGCTTGCGCTGCGCCACGAGATACGCCTTGGAGTAGGTGACGCTGATCGCCTTGGCGGTGCTCCCCACCTTCGGCACGATGGTGAAGGTGATGGACTGCAAGAGCGATGATGGGACGCCGCGCAGCACGATCTGCCCGATGAATTCGCTTGAGACGGTTGCGCTGCGCACGGTAAGCCCGTTTGCCGCTTCAGCGGTAGCGGGGGTAGCGAGCGCCGAGATGGCGAGCACTAATGAGGCAACGAACGCGATCAGGATGTTCTTGGCGGGCATGGGGAGGAGTCTAGCGGCGTTCCACTCTCACGTCATCAACCGCCACCTCAACGAGGCTGGCCTGACCAACGTCGCCCGCGCCGATCACCACACGAACCACTTGATTTGCCCAGGCGGTGAGCGAGACGCGCACCTGGGTGTATGCCGCGTAGCGATAGCGCGAAGCGGCGAGGCGCTGGTGCACGAGCGTGCGGGTGCCATCTTCGGCCTCGACCCAGACGCGGAACCAGTCGGCCGAGGTTGCCGTAGAGCCGTACGAGAACGAGGCGTTAAAGACGAGATTGCCCGGGTCTGCGCCAAGCGTGATCTGCGGCGAGCGTACGGTGGTGATGCCGTCGAGGTCATAGCTGTTGGCGTATCGCCCTGCCAGTGCACCGGTGACCATGGCGCGGTATCCGGAGACCGCCTCGTCGAGCTGCATGCTGCGCGTGCCAATGCGCACTCGTGCGGGGTTACCGCGCTCGAAGCGGCCACTCGTGGCGGTGTCGGTGCCGTCAGGGTTCACCACCCACCCAGCTGCACGCTCAAAGTCATCAAAGCGCGGACCGCACTTGCGCACGCCGAGTCCGGCGGGATCAGCCGGACACTGCGCCTGCTGAATCAGCCACAGGATCGCTGGGCGGTTCCCAGCAACCTCTCGCGCCATTGCCACGGCGGTTGGGTAGAACCGCGCAACAAGACCCGTGAATTCACCAATCTCCATGAGCAGGCTTGGGATCTTGTAGGTGACGTACATCCAATCGGTGGAGGTACCGCCCGTTGGGTCGTACTGAAAGTGTTCGTAGCCATTGATCTGCGAGATGCCGATCACGAGCGCGTTCATGGTGAGGCGATCGTCGAGCGTAGTGGCGCGCACCCCTGCAGCGGGCGGGAAGCGTGGCCAGGCGACGTAGCGCCCTGCGGCGTGCAGGCTGAGGTAGATGGTGATGCGCTGCACGCCATCAATGACGCGTGAGGCAACAAAGTCGCGCATGGCGGCGGTCTCTGGCGCCGAGAACTTGGCTGGGCCGCCA